>Ga0129324_10000052_pt1 | contig 73448 bp, 72 predicted proteins | sample CPBDNA_7_FD_96879 | JGI IMG/M metagenome (GOLD analysis project Ga0129324, IMG submission 96879) | Freshwater to marine salinity gradient microbial communities from Chesapeake Bay, USA - CPBay_Spr_15_0.2_DNA | ecosystem: Environmental > Aquatic > Marine > Coastal | place: USA: Chesapeake Bay... | reverse complement strand
CATTGGGAGTCAAAACGGAAGGCAAGTGGTCTACGACATCCTTTCTAAAGAAATTGTCAGAACCATCGGAGATGAAGTTTCATTCCCTGATCCTTCTGGTGATGTGAGCCTGTCTCCCGACTCAAAACTTTTTGTTAATGGTTATAGCTTAAATGGAAAAAATCATTACACCATATTCGATCTAAATTCCAAGGAATGGGCAAGTACACCAGAATTTAATACGGGAGTTTATAAAAAAGACCTCAGAATTGACCCCGCCCCCAGATGGAATCGAGAAAGCAATCAAATCTTAGTTTCTGGGCTGGATGAAAATGGGTTCCGGCAGCTGTTTGTTATCTCTTTATAGAGCAATAAAAAACTACAGAATATTTACTTTAATTTTTTTCCAAATCTTGATTAAGAAAACGGCAGAAATTACAGCTCCTGTCGTTGCGACAATGGCATTCTGTTGCTCTCCATAAATCCAGTAGCCGGTTGCAAACATCGCGCCATAGATCATTCCGCAACCCAAGAGCATTGCAAGAATTCCAGAAGGCACACTCCACTCTACCTCTTTGTCTTTAATATCGATGTTCTCAGCTTCAGCATCTTTCACTACCTTATTCCATCCTGGACCTCCGGGTTGAATTTTTTTATAAAAAGATTGGAGGACTTCATTGCTTTCGGGCTGAGTAAGATAGGTGACGCCAATCCAAATGAAAGAAGTGACCAAAACAATCATTGGAAACTCTGACCAGCTTTCCATTAAGCCAGTTTCAGTATCAAAAAGGAAGGCACCCAAGGGAGTAAGTTTTAATAAAATAGAAATAATTCCAGAGGAAAACATAGCTGAAATCTCACTCCAAGCATTGATTCGCCACCAAAACCATCGAAGTATAAAGATCAAACCGGTTCCTGCGCCAAAGGTCAGCAGTATATCAAATATCTGTAATGCACTTTGAAGCAACAATGCTAACATTGCACTAAGAACCATTAGAACAATTGTCGATATTCTTCCAACAGCAACCAATCTTTTTTCGGAAGCATTGGGATTAATTTGGTTTTTGTAAAAATCAAATACCATGTAGGAAGATCCCCAGTTCAATTGCGTTGAGATTGTGCTCATATAAGCCGCAATTAAAGAAGCCAACACAAGTCCTAATAATCCCGTTGGAAGTTTAACCAACATTGCTGAATAAGCAAGATCATGCCCCAGTTTGTCATCGGCAATATTCGGGAATGCATCTTTAATACTTGCCAAATCAGGGAAGACAACTAAGGACGCCAAAGCAACCAGGATCCATGGCCAAGGTCGTAATGCATAGTGCATTATATTAAAGAAGAAGGTTGCTCCAATGGCGTGGTTTTCATTTTTGGAAGCCAACATTCTTTGTGCAATATAACCTCCTCCACCTGGCTCAGCCCCTGGATACCAGGAACTCCACCATTGCACCGCAAGCGGAATAATCAAAAGGGTAATCATCGCATCGGCATCAGAAAAATCGGGAAGTATAGCGATTTTATCTGCTACATTTTCATTGGCCAACAAAGCTTGTATCCCACCTACTTCGGGAATATTGACCAAATAATAGGCCGCTCCTATCGAACCCGCCATTGCAACAAAAAACAAAAGAAAATCGGTGTAAACCACTCCCCTAAAACCTCCCAATGCACTGAAAGTTACGGTGACCAAACCTGCACTGATTACTGTTTGCCAGGGCTCTAGCCCCAACATAATTCCACCAATCTTAATGGCTGCTAGTGTTACGGAGGACATGGTGATCACATTAAATATTACCCCTAAATAAACTGCTCTAAATTTTCTTAAAAAACTCGCTGGTTTTCCACCATAACGAAATTCATAGAATTCAATGTCCGTTTTTACATTTGATTTACGCCACAATTTTGCATAGACAAAAACAGTCAACAATCCTGTTATTAAAAAAGCCCACCAAACCCAGTTTCCAGAAACACCATTACTTCTAACAATGTCTGTGACAAGGTTTGGCGTGTCGGTTGAAAAAGTCGTGGCGACCATTGAGATTCCCAACAACCACCATGGCATGTTCCTTCCTGAAAGAAAAAATTCATTTGAAGAGGTTCCTGCTTTTTTGGAAACATAGATTCCAATAAACAAGGTGATAGAAAAAAAAGTAGCTATAATTGTCCAGTCGAGGCCTGATAATTGCATATTAAAAAAATTTGTAAGCACCAATTTACATTTTTTGGTTGAAATGTCTACAAAATCTTGTTAAAGAAACTCGATGTTTCGCAATTTCAAACTAGGTTTGTAGTGTCTAAATATATTTTAAACATGACTAAAAGTAAAAATAAGCCCGCTGAAATCAAGCCCACAGCATTAATGATGCCTAGGTTTAATCTTTGTGTGTTGATGTGTTTTTCTTTTTTTTTGTTTAGGGTCTCTGCTCAATTTGACGAAAATAATGGTACCATAAAATTTCCTTCCAACCCAGACGAAAAATCACTTTTCGAAGTGCCAGAAGAAAGCCCCTTTCTAAAAGGTGACTTTTTAAACAAACCCCTTGACATTTCTGCACCGAAAAACAACAATCCAAAAATAAACATGGAGAATCAAGAAAAGTTTCTTGATCCTGGAGATTATTATTTAACAAAATTAAAAGGGAAAAAAGGAGAGGATGATAAGAATCCCAATGATTATAAATCCAATCAGTATCTCGGTGATTATCGGGTTGAGGGAGATGATGTGAGAATAATTTTTAGAGATCATGAATATCCTGATGGTGATCGGGTAAGAATTCTTCACAATGATGACGTGATTCGAGCCAATGTTTTATTAGTGGAACGATTCGTCGGTCTGGTTGTCGAATTGGTTCCCGGATTTAATAAAATCGACTTTATCGCCCTAAATCAGGGGACCTCTGGCCCTAACACAGCCGAAGTGAGGGTGTACGATGAAGCGGGAAATTTGACGGCTGCAAACCAATGGAATCTTGCGACTGGCGTAAAGGCTACTTATATTATTGTTAAAGAATAATTGGCTCTAAAGTTTACTTTTCCTTTCTAAAAAGCAATAGTCCAAAAAGAAGCAATACAATCCCCCCAAAAAGATAAGGGGTGTCAATGAAAGAAAGTTTCGAGTGCATTAAATAAACCACATAGAAACAGATCCCTGCCAAAAGGAGAAGAATAATTCTAACTATTTTTTTAAAATTCATGGTTAAGGTTTAAATGCTATTTTTCAATTTCTGTAGACTTATTCGAAATAATTAAAAGTGACAAGATTCCAAAAACACCAAAGAGAAAACCAATAAAAAACCCAAAGCGATGTGATCTTCCCTTTTTAACGGACAAATGAGCACCAAAGGCGCCAAAGGCAACTGCAAATGCAGTTGATAATAACAGTAGGGAAGTGGTCAATTTGTTATTGATTTTAGTTTATTATTTAAACCCAAAATGATGGTGTAAAACAAAATCCCTACAGGCCCCAAAATAAAAGTAAATCCCAAAGGGAGAATCACATATCCATGTTTAAGATTTCTTTGCTGACTGTCTTTAAGCATCCAACAGCCTACCCAAAAATCGAAGGCCAAGTAGTGAAGCCATCCTGCTGCAACTCCTTCGGGTGTGGCGTTTTGAAACATCAGCGTTATCCCCTCTAGTGTAGTGAAATCTCCAGACATTGCACCTTCAGCATTATATAAAAAATAAACATACCCCAAAGCGACTGCCAGAGGTACCCACGGATAATTTGTTATCTTTTGGGTGATTTGCTGTTTTGGGAAAAGCAATAACATCATCCAAAAAATTAATATTCCGGAGTTAAAAATGTTAAATACAGTTTCAAGCATATTTATATTTTAGTATAAAAATAAAGCCATTTTTTAAAATGCGCTTTACTAACTCAAGTTTTTATTTATGAAGCTTTTTAAGAACGTCCAGGGAAATCGAATTGATCCCATTTCGCATACCCTAGAAATTCTAAAAAACTATCCAAACGTTCAAATGCACATAGGAACGGATTCTCAAAATGTGGGTAAAAAAACCAAATATGTAACAGTGATCGCCTACCGATTTGGAAGTAGAGGCGTTCATTATATTTTAAGTAAAAAAATTGAATCCGTAAATAAAGACATTTGGACGCGTCTTTGGAAAGAAGCAGAGATGAGCATTGATGTCGCAGAGTGGCTGACCCATCAAGTTAATGTCCGTGTTGAGATTGATATGGATTATAACAGTGATGAAAGTTTTAAATCTCATAAGTTAATTGCAGCAACAAAGGGTTGGGCAAACTCTTTGGGATATAAAGTTAATGTTAAGCCAGACAATCAGATTGCCACTCGAGCAGCAGACTTTCATTGTAAATAATTCAGCGTATCCCTTGCATTATTTTTTCGACTCCAAACCTTATAACATCAGTAGCAGGTAGTCCAGTTTCCTTTTCAACTTTTTGAATACTTTCTCTGGCCTCATCTATTGAAAGCTTGGCGGTGTTTAATGCAATTCCAATTACTTTGGGATGCCCAAAAGTTCCGCAAACGGATGCCATGGCTTCATTCAATTTGATGAATTCTTTTAGGTTAGGGATTTGAATTGATTCAGGATTCCTCAGAGTGGTTTTGTCAGCGCGATGACATAAAATCATATGGGTTGGGCAACTCCCTCGCATTAACGGCAATGTTGCAGTACTCCCTGGATGAAGAAGAGATCCTTGCCCTTCTATAATTAATAAATCATTATCTTTTTGATCGAGTACCAATTGTTCAATTGCGCCACAGGCATGGTCGACTTTTAACGCATCAAGCGGGACACCTTTCCCCATGATTATGATGCCAATTTGACCTGTAGCAATAAATCCAGTATTAAATTTTCTTTGTTTTGCCCAATGATAAATTTCTAAGCCGGCAGTCATCTTCCCAACTGCCATATCGGTGCCAATCATCAAAACTCTTTTGTTGGGTAAATCGTTGGCTTTAGCCGTTGCAATATCAGGAATAAACTGGGGTATTCTTACATCCCATATCCATTGATTTACATTATTTTGTATTTGCTTATTAAACTGATGATTTAAGGTATCATGAAGGCCATTGATAATGCTCAGGCCTTTCAGAATTGCTGCTTCAATTACAGGCATCCAATTTTGTGGTATTTGCCCACCTGAGGGAGCAATGCCCAATATCAAAACCTCCGCGCCTTTTTCAATTACTTCATTTAAGGTGGCACAGATGGGAACATCCCTATCCAAATCGTATTCTAGATTAATATTACTCCCAGCGTGCTCCGAGTCTATCACAGCAACGATCGGATTAGTGAGATAACGCAAAACGCCCAATCCCATTTTTCCAAAATCGCTATGCAAGTAACCTTGCATAAAAATCGCAACTTTTTGATCTGGTTTAAGCATAATACTTTTCTTTTAAAACACCCCCATGACCGGGAACCTGATCTTGTATTGAAATTCCATCGCTCATTCTAACTCCAGTGGCTGGATCTGGAGCTAGGTTATAATGCGAATCAAGATCAATGTGATCAATTGCACCTGAAATAGAAGCTGCTGCTGCAATCGAAACCGAGGATTCGCTCATACAACCAATCATCGTTTTGAGTGAAAAGGATTTAGCCTTTTCAATTATTTTCAGCGCCTCTGTGACGCCTCCACACTTCATAAGCTTTATGTTCACACCGTCTACATGTTCGGCCCATTTAGGAATGTCATCGGCATAACGACAGGATTCGTCCAAGAAAATAGGCAGGGGTCGATTGGGAAATAGATATTTTAATTCGCTCTCCTGACCTTCCTCAAGGGGTTGTTCTATATAGTCCACTCCTCTTTCCGCGAGCCATTTCATCATGTGAATTGCATCAAGCGTATTCCAACCGCCATTGGCATCGACCCTCAGTTTCACGTCATATTTTTTTACACTCTCCAAAACCTGAGCAAACATGTCCTTGTCCGCATCAAGACCCTCTGGAGATCCTAATTTCACCTTTAATGCCTTTGTGGAAGTTCCGTCTAACAAAAGAGGAATTCTCTGTTTAACAACCTCTGGAGTGTTAATTCCTATCGTAACTGAAGTAGGAACTGTAGGGAGCGGAAAGTTTAACAAACGGTGAAGCGGTAAATTGGCTTTTTTGGCTTTCCAATCCCAAATAGCGATGTCTAATCCTGCAAGGGCACAAGGCGCAATTTTCATCTCTCGTGCTATTAGCGTAATTTCTTGTGGGCTTAAATTTTCAATTCCGCTTTTGATCAGCTGAATTAATTGCTTTTTGACTTCTGCGATGGTCCCCGCATTTTCATTTTTCCCCGGAGCTGCTTCTCCCCAGCCAGTGATTCCTTCTCGGTGATAAGCCACAAAAAGGTTGGAAGAATCTCCTCTCACCCCGCGACTGATTGCCAAAGGGAACCTTTTTTTTAATAAAACTTTATAAAATTTAATTTCCATTTAATCTTTTTTTGAGATAAATCCAATGCTAAGAATTCCTAAAGTATTGAAAAATAAATCCCAGATACTTCCAAAACGGTCTTCTGTTGCAAAATGTTGAAGAATTTCGACGACTGCGCCAAAACAAAAAGCAAATACAATTGCAACCACGAGGGGTGAATTTTTGATTAATTCAACTCTAAAAGTCTTGATTAAAATGCTTGTAAGTATTGCATAAAAAATAAAGTGACCAACCTTATCTTGGTTTTCAAACATGGGCAAACCCGCGGGATCAACAGTAGTGAAAAAGCTGAGATAGAGAATTATGCACATCCATAAAAAGGCACTTAATTTCCAAAAATGTTTTTTCATTGTTATGATTAATTATTGTTGTGTTTAAAAACGTACTAATGCCCCCAAATATAGGAAACGTTTTTAAAGTCGAATTCATAAAATTGTATTCATGGGTTAAGTTAAATAAACTGTCAAAATGATTTAATATTAATGTTTTTTTAAATTCCGACACTTTGAAGTAGGGTATTGGTATTCTAGAACGGTAATTATCTATATATTTAATGTGTCTCTAAAATTAAAACAATGAAGAAATGTTTACTTCTAATAGCTACATTCTCGATCTCCTTCTGCAGTAATGAGGGAGCGGAGCATTCCGATGATATTCTTAATGAAACCCTAACAACAGAGACTTCCATTGGTGTGGGTGTTCCAGAAATCTTCAAAAAGTTTTACATGGCTTCGAGTATTTATCTTGAAGGTTCCTTTGTCGTAATTGAAGTCAACGGTGCACCAGACCATAAAAGCCCATACTATAGTGAAGGCGGAAAATATGAGGCTTACAATGGCACAAACACTGCCTTTAACCTAAACCCTAACCGAATCAATACCTTTGACTTTAAATATAAGATTCCTTTGAATCCAAAAGAGGCAACAAAGAAAGAAGATACACCCCTAGGGTCTATGGGGGTCGCTATTAATGGTGTTGCTTTTTTCAATCAATATGCCGGACCCAACCAGCCTTTGACCAATGAGATTGATTCGTTTGATCAATACAGTGGTCACCCCCAGCAACAGGGCGTTTACCACTACCACCTTGAACCTTCCTATTTAACGGGTTTAAATGGAAAAAACACTTTTCTTGGTTTTCTCTTGGATGGTTTTCCCGTTTATGGACCGATTGAAAATGAAATTGCAGTAACGAATGAGGATCTAGATGATTATCATGGTCACGCTCACGAAACCACTGAGTATCCTGATGGCATCTACCATTATCATATCACTGACAATGACCCTTATATTAACGGAAATGGTTATTATGGATCTCCAGGTACTCTTACGAAATAGTTTCCTATTTGCGTTTTTTTTTGGTCTGCAATCGTGCACAATTAAACCCAAAAATAAAATAATTGCCAATGCAGATACTTTAACGTTAAATACAAAAGAAGGTTTTTATTACTCAAATAAGGCTCTTTTCACCGGCATGATTTTCAAACTTGATGAAAATGATTTGGACACACTGCTCGTTGAAAATTATCTGGGAGGGAAAAAACACGGCGTCTTTAAGCGGTTTTATGAAAACAATTTATTACTAGAAAAAAGGACCTACCACAAGGGTAAAAAAGAAGGACTTCATTTGCGTTTTTGGCCCGATGGAAAATTAATTTTCGAATACCACCTAAAAAACGACCTTTATGATGGACCGTCTAGGAGCTGGAATCGAGAAGGGCGTTTAATCCAAAAGATGAATTACGTCGCTGGAAGAGAAATTGGAAGACAACAACTGTGGTATGATGACGGTGGCGTTAGATCAAATTATGTGATACGTAACAACCGTCGTTATGGATTGCTAGGAACAAAAAACTGCGTGAATGTATCCGATGAGATTAAGTAGTATCCTTTTATTGTTTATTATCTTTGCATGTGGAGAGGAGGTAGAGGTTTTGCCTTACTATAATTCGCCAGATTTCATGCCTCACTTTATAACAAATGAAGAAGAGATTTTCGAGAAAATTGATCATACCATTGATGATTTCAGGGCATTTGATCAGAATAATTTGTTAATAACCCAAAGACAAATTGAAGGAAAGATTCATGTTGCAAATTTCATGTTCACAAAGTGTACGAGTATCTGCCCGATAATGACCAATCATCTTAAAGTTATTGAAGAAGCCTTCTTTAATAGCAAGGAAGTTTCTCTATTATCATTTTCAGTGACACCATGGGCGGATTCGATTCCTGCTCTTAAATCATTCGCGGAGAGTTATGACATAAAATCTAAAAATTGGCACTTACTCACAGGCAAGACCGAAGAGATTTATGCGCTTGCTCGAAAGTCCTATTTCGCGGAAAAGGAATTGGGATTTACAAAAGACAGCACCGATTTTTTACACACAGAGCATGTGCTATTGATTGATCGAACAAAAAGAATCCGGGGTATTTACAATGCTACTTTAAAACTGGACATGAAGCAACTAAAAGAGGATGTATTGAGTTTATTGGAAAAATAAAAGTCAGGCAATAAGCTGCTGCTTTTTTAAAGCCGATTCAATGTGATGTTTTAAAACCTTATAACCTTCTTCGTTAAAGTGAAGTCCATCTTGAAGTAATAAGTCTTTATTAACCTCCCCATCTTTTAAAAGGGATTCGTAAACATCAATCTGAGTAAAACCATTGATCTCAGATGATTTATTTTTTAAAAGATAATTGATTTTTTTGATTTTATCTAACTCGTTTATCCTTTCAAGAGAGGGCTTAACTGAAACGTTAAAAATTAAAACATTTGGGTATTTGTTTTTAATTTTAAAAACTAACTTCTTTATTTTTTCGAAGATTTGTTCTGGATCCAAATGCGCTGGCGTAAAGTCTTTGGCATAGACCCTTATAAATCCGAGTCTATTGTAATAAGCGTGGTGATTCTTTTCGCCTTTCAGTGAATACCTCGAAACCCTTATGCCTGGGTCCTGATAATATTTATTGAGTATTAAGCCGCTGATAAAATGACTGTCCAAAGCAATTTGAAAATCATCATCAACCGTTTAGTAGGGATGGTTATCAAGATGATTATAGATAAAAATCACACCTTGCTCGTCGGGTAGATTTTCTGAGCCTCTTATTTCAAAATCAGTTTCGTCAAACGCTTTTTTCGTTGCCGCTGCGCACAAGTTCCTTATTTCTTTTTCGGAAATATTGCTGTTGATATTTACAACTAAATTATAGTTGTCTTTTAGTTTTGAAAGAAAAGTAGCATCTAATTTTTTCAATATAAAAATTAATAAAAAAGCCTCTAACAAAATGCTAGAGGCCTCAATCTAAATATAAAAGTTTAGTTTGAAAGTTTCTTCGCTGTAAGACGAATCACCCAATCATCATCTTCACTTTCAATAACAAATTCAGTGCTTGAGATAGAAACAAGTGTGAGTTCATCGGAAGAATTTTCTTCATCGCCATCTGGAATTATAATTTTAGCTTGGTTACTGTCAGCCCAGCTCCAAGTTCCTACTTGAGCCTCAAGAATAACGTCCTCAGCGTTAACATACATTATCGCATAGGTGCCATAGGTTGATACCGTGAGATATATTTTAGAAGCAGGAGTACAATCAGGGTCAAGTTCTTCTTCTCCCTCAGAATATACTACCGTTCCATCCTCAGAAACAGTTGAAGTCTGGGAATAATTCATGCAAATCTGATTAAGTTCATCATTTAACGAATAACTTGATTCGTTTGAATGAGTCACAATAACCCATTCCCATGTACCCACAAATTTTGCGTGGTTGGAGGTTGCATCTGAAGATTCAGCCATCGGCTCTTCTTTTTCAGCTGACACATCGCCTGATAATGCTTCATTACAACTAGCAAATTCTGTGGCAGGTAAAGAAAGAACAACATTAAAAGAAGCATTCAGGGCTTCGCCTGATTTGACAACAACCATGTTGGTAATTGTGGCAACTTTAAATTCCAAATCTGTTTCTGAATTTAAAAGCATCATCTCAACTTTTTCAACTTTACCTGAAGCATTTTCAGTAACGTTAAAACCCCCTGCAAACTGTATCATTTCACCATCAATGTCTAGGGTCATAAAATAGCTTTCACTCAAAAACTCAACAGACACAAACTTACAACTAACTCTTGAAGAGGAAGAAGATGAAGCCAAGTTCCATTTTCCGTAAATCGTCTTTTTTGCCTCTTCTACTGTCTGTTCAGATAAAGTTCCTACAGCGTCAAGTTCCATAGCTGCTGAAGTTGATGTCGTGTCTTCTGGAGAATCATCTGTTGAACAGCCAATTGTAAATGCAAGAAGACCTAATAATAATACTCTTTTCATAATGTTTTTAAATTTTTACAAAAATAAGTTTTTATTATTATAGTGAATAATTATAATCTACTTTTATTCATAAACATAAATGAAAGTAATAAAGATATATAACTTAATAAATGTGTTACTTTGTTGTTGAATCACTATTTAAAGTACTAATTGTTTACCATAATGCTAATTCCTGTATTTGTAACTTTAACACACTTCCAATTATGAAACAAATATTCTTATTCTATCTTTTAAATTGCATCGCATTTAGTGTTCATTCTCAATTTAAACCCGATCAGGTTGCATTGCACTTTTTGAATGATTTGAAACCAATGCAAATGGATCAAGTTCAATTCAAATTGACGGATTCAACAAAAACAAGGTGGCATTATTTACCACATTCTTCGTTCCAAAGAAGTGGGCTAAGTATGGATTCCCTGAGCGTTGTTCAAAATAAAAATCTGATGGATTTACTTGATGCTTTTTTAAGTAACTCAGGCTATGATAAAATGGAACAAATAATCGATTTGGAAAACTACTTGGCCATCAAGGAACAGAATCCCACTAAAAGAAACCCTAAAAAATATTATGTTGCGTTTTATGGAACTCCCAACAATGAATCCCCGTGGGCATGGTCTTTTGAAGGGCATCATCTTTCATTTAATTTCGCAGTCCATAAGGATCAAGTCGCTATAGCCCCAGCCTTTCTGGGTTCAAATCCGGGAGTGGTGTTGGAGGGTCCTCAGAAGGGGAAAAGAGTTTTACATCGAGAACAAGATCTTGGTCTACAGTTGATCAATTCGATGAGCGCTCAGCAAAGTCAAAAAGCAATAATTAGTGAAGCTACGTTTGGAGATGTACTCAGTAAAAACAAAAGTTTCATTTCTAGACTTGAAGAATCAGGAATAAGATATACGGCACTCACTCATGCTCAAAAAGGCATTGTAAACGCTATAATCCAAGAACACATGAGCAACATGGAGCCAGCAGTCGCGCACAGAGCAAGTGTCTTATTGGAAAACGAGAATTATGACGACATCACATTCTGTTGGGCCGGGAAAAAAGAAATTTTAACTGCTCATTACTATAGAATTCAAGGAGAAAAATTTCTAATAGAATTTGACAATAGTCAAAACAAAGGAAATCATATTCATACCGTTTGGAGAGAATTTGATGGGGATTTTGGAAAGGATTTAATTCAAGAGCATTACTTAAATTCCGATCACCATTAAATAGGATTTCATTTTTAAATTTAATAAATACATTTAGAATTATCGGGTTTTAAATAATAGGTTTTATAGTTTTTTGCTTTTCGATCCATACAGCCACAAAGATTTAATAGCTGAATGTTTTTAAAGTCAATTGGGTGACTTTCTGCTTGTAGTGCAATAAATCCTTCTTTTAAAATTTCTCCTTCTTTGGCTTTCCAATATTCTTTATTGTCCACGCCCATTGAAGACCAATCCTGTTCTCCCCGACTTTTACTAATAAAACCACCCCCTATTTGGGGATTTTCATATTTTAAAACCAATTCATTTTCAATGTAATGAGAAATACTTTCTCCTCCCAAAACAAGCACTTCCCCATGAACCCATTGATCCCCGTGATAAGTCTTGGAGTTAGAATCAATACAATGGGAAAAGTCGACAGCACCAAACATTTCTACTGCTGTCCCGGGAGTACAAACATTCCCAGTGGGTCGGTCTTCAGTTCCTAGTCCTCCCAAAAACTGGATCTCAATTGATACTGGGAAAAACTGACCATAGCTATTGCTTTCAGCTGATTGCGAATGAAGCATAATTCCGCTATTTCTGATGTTCCAAGATTCTGCTCCTTTGACTTGATCTCCATAAAAACGATAATCAAATTTTAATTTATAATAGGAAAAGGCTTGGTCATAATATATGTGAGCATAGGCATTATCGAAAGTATCATATTCTTCGTATACAATTCTCAACATGCTGTCTTGAACCCTAACTGTATTTTTGTAATTGACATTTAAGTCTTGATTTGCAAACTTAATGTCCCATCCCGATAAGTCTTTTCCATTAAAAAGAGAAATCCACTCTTGCTGATCGGGATCATTTTTAATAGCAGTGTTTTGCTTACACCCCATAAAAAAGAAAAAACTTAAATAAAAAACTTGTTTTAGTTGGATCATAATTGTTAGCTTTTTATAATTACAGAATCATTTATTATATCCTATTAGTCAAATTAATACTATTCAAAATCATATCAAAATAAAAAAGTGTTTATATATTTGAACATGGGTTTAACAAATAATGATATTTTCAAAAAGTTGAGAGTCGCACTAAAGCTTCGCGACGTGGAGATCATCGAAATCTGTAAGTTGGTTGATTTCAAAGTTTCTAAAGCTGAGCTGGGTGCTTTTTTTAGAAATGAAAAACATGAAAAATATATGGAATGCGGCGATCAAATTCTCCGCAACTTTCTGAACGGTTTAGTCATTCACTTTAGAGGTCCTAAAAACGATGGGTAAAAAAATAATCAAATGCAGTCAATGCCAAGAAGAATTCGAAACTGGATTTGACTACCGAATACACTGGGAAATCCACCTAGACGAGTATTTTGAAAAACTTAAAAGAGAAAATCAAGATTCTTAATTATCTCCTGCCAAATCTTTCAGACCAATCCTGAAGCTGTCGCTCTTTATTTATTCTTTCTTTAATTTTCAAATCATCTAGCAAAGGATTTATTTCCCCTTTTGAGGTAAGGTGATATTCCGAACATTGATTGCAAACATAGTAGTTAACCGCAGCTTTTACAAACCTGATGTTTGAACGAATCAAGGCTTCTTGTGCCTCTGATTCTAGATAATAAGATTTTTTATTGTTAGAACAACCCATTGAATATTGATTAATTCGAAGATAGTATATTTTTATTGGCCCCTCAATCTGGTATTATGCCTTTTTAAAGAGATAAGGAAATGATTTTAATTTATTTCACTATATTTAATAGTTTTTAACCAAAAAACTAAAACATGAAATTATTAACAAATCCTATACTAATTCTTCTTTTCCTGCCTCTTTTTGTGTTTTCTCAAATAAACATATCAGGTGTTGTTAAGGACAAGGAGACAGGAACTTTAATCGAAAATGCAACCGTGATGCTCAAGCCCTACAGTGTTAGAGGTGGAGGATATTACAGCGGACTTAAAACTCAGAAAAACGGTATTTTTGATTTGTCTACAAATTTTAAATATCCCTTTCATCTTATTGCCACTAAAAATGGATGTGTTTCTGAAAAAATTAAAATTAAAAAAGGCACAACCTATGTAGAGGTTGTTTTAGAATGCGAAGAAAAAGCAATTAAAGAAATTATAAAAGAACAAACTTCAGACGTCGACAGCGATGGTGTACTTGATCGAGATGACAAATGCCCTGATGAGGCAGGATTATCAGAAAACGACGGTTGTCCATGGCCTGACAATGACGGTGATGGCGTTGCAAATAAGGACGATAACTGTCCAGAGGAAAGTGGCGCTGCTGAAAATCAAGGTTGTCCATGGCCAGATGAGGATGGAGATGGTGTTGCTGATAAAGATGATGCTTGTCCTGATGAAGTAGGTGTCGCTGCTAACAAAGGATGTCCTGCTGAACCAAAAGAAATTAAAACAATGATTTCTGAAGGGATCGCTGTGATTCTGTTTAATGCAGAAAGTAAAACAATCAGAGACGCTGACAATGCCATCCTTGCTAACTTGGCAGCATTGTTGTCAAAGTATCCTCATGTTTCAATTACACTTGAAGGGCATGCTTCAAGCGATGGCAGCAAGGCATACAACCAAAAACTTTCTGAAGATAGGGCGAATTCGACTAAAATGGCTTTGGAAGCCCTTGGCATTTCGGGTTCTCGCATCAATGTGATTGGTCATGGAGAAGACAAACCTGTTATGGATAATAATACCGCAAAAAACAGGGCCCAAAACAGAAGAGTTAATTTTACTCTTTAAGAATTAATAAATATTTTAATTAAAAAAACCCTTCATTGATGAAGGGTTTTTTATTCCACAATTAATTCTCTTAGAATGGGAGTTTTAATTAAACCCGAAGGCAAAAACTGCCAATCTGAGGTGTCGAACGATTTATAGTTTAAGCTTACAACATTAATATTATTAAATATTTTCCACGCTTCTCCTCTGGCCTCTTTGGCTTTAATACGATTGGCACCCAAATTTGTGACATGAATCCGTAGGGTGTTTTTTCCTTTTTTAAGATGCTTGATTTCAATTTTATAAGGGTTCGACCAAACCGTTCCGACAAATTCCTCATTGATCCAAACTTTGGCGCTCTCTCTTACATCTCCCAAATCAAGCAGCCATGCCCCCGAATGATTTGAAGGTTTTTCAAATGCTATGCTGTAAGCAGCTGTTCCTGAAAAATCTCTAGCGTCGTTGCCCAATCGAGTCCAGGAAACCAATTCTTCGATTTTTCTGTGTATTGGAATTTTTGGACCTCCTTTTAAAAAACGAAGGTTCCACAAACCCAATATTGGATAGCTATTTGGGCTCGACTTATAGTATTGCCACATTGGTGCATCCGATTCCTTATAGGTCTTAATAAAAACTGTTTGACCAGAAGCCAATGCTAACTTAACTAAAGTTTGATCCCCATTAGCATTAGTAATGGCTTTACCTACTTTTCCGGAAAGAGGATCTAAAAATAAGACCCCATCTGCCTTGTGCTGAATTGGAATAAAATCTGATATGGTCTGGTCGGTATGATTTGCAATAAAATAGACTTTCTCTTCAGCTACTTTTCTACGAATAAATTTAAGACCTGTCTCAACTAGTTTCTCGGCACGGATTTCAGAAGCAATCAAAGGTAGATGAATTTGATTTAAATCATGTGTTTCAATTTTGGATTGACGCAACCTTTGGCTCATCTCTTTCTCGTCTTCCTTATAATTTAAAAACCCAGGAACAGTTTCAGGCAGCCCTAGGAATATAATTGAAGCCCCTTTTTCTTTTAGGGCAATCAATTTTTTTAATGTTTCTAGTGGCATGATTTTGGTGTCGGGCACTATTAAAGTTTTATAAAGACCCCCAGGTAGAAGCAAAGCGCCGGATTCGAATTGAGCCTTTTCAATAAATCGATCAGAAATATAATCAAAAGTATATCCCCTTTTTAGCAAAGTGTTTGCTGCCTCATAGAAAGATCCTTTTAACAACCACTCATCAATTTTATGAATTGAAAATTGAGCGAGTTTCTTCTCCTTATGAAAGCTATCCCATGCATCGTGTATTGGCCAATAAAGTAAGATCTCATTGTCGGGTTTACCCAACTGAAGAAGGGATTGGACCCTACTAATATAATTAAATAATGCAGGTACATCCTCCCAAATCGTGTTGTTGGAATTAAAATTTACTGACGCATAAAACTTCCATCCTGGCCATGCCGCCCCCTGGGGAGAATATGTAGAACCATGAAGAAAAACATGATTTATCCCGTTTAGAAATAAGTCTTCCACCTCCGGCTTACACTGAGACAAGGCTGTTCTAAAATGCTCTCTCAACCAAGTAAATGTCTCAGAAGAAACCAATGGTTTATTTGCAATGTGCGCTGCAGATGAAGAAAACTTAATCATCACTGGATCGGCATCCCCAGCTCTGAAATTCTTATGAGGAAATTTTTTGTCCGTTCCTCCACCTTCAATTCTTCTAAACCCATTTATTTTATAAGGCATCGAACCAAAGGTTTCACACTCTGGAATATCTGCAGAGGCATACAGATCAATCAAATTACCTGGTGAGCCGTGAGCTTGGTACTTGGTCTTTATCTTTTCTTTATCAGCCCAAATATTCCAAGAACCATTAAAATCCTCAATCAATAAATCGGATAAAGTTTCCCTATAATCACTTATAATTCGGTTTGCATCAGGGTCAGAAATATCACTAAATAGTTTTGGAAGATGAGGCAATAAATAATAGCCCCGGTGTTTGATAAAAGCGTTAAAAAAGTCTTGGGTATAGTCGGCTTTATAAACCTCATAACTGTCGTTAAAAACAGCACGCACTTTTCCATTAACTTTTGTTAAAGCTTCTGAATAAGGAATTAAGTATTTTTCTAATGCACTTGATGAAAAATGATCTAGGACCCAGCCATTACCTCCGGGTGCTGATCGTTTTACCTGCTGTCTTGTTTTTCCTTCATAAATAAAATATAATGTGTGATCAGATTCAATAGCTTTAAAGTTTAAGCTATCATTTGAAACTAAATTAGTTATATCATTGAATTCATTTTGTTTAGAAAATGAAATTATTTTTTGTAAAAGAATTTTGTTATTTAAGAAATTGTTAGGTTTAGAAAGTAAATCCCCTTTAAGAGGATTTACCAAATCATGCATTAGCATGCTGGGAGCGAGGACAATTTGATCAAATTGTTCCCCCTTTATTAAATCCACCTTAAAAACCAAAAGTGTAGTAGCGGCATGTGTCAAATCTACTTTTGATCCGCCCCAAGGCCATCCTGTTCCTAGGGTTAAGTCTACACCCATGCCCAGACTGTCTGCAACCGAGACTGCATGATTCAACATCGAAATCCATTTTGGGGAGAGATAATCAATGTAGTTTCCTTCTTGTCCTTTTACGCCATAGATGGGAGCTATTTCTACGCCTCCTATGCCAGCTTTATGAAAATCAATTAGCGAGATCCTAATGTTTTTTTCATTAACTGCACTTCCCATCCACCACCATCGAGTCCAAGGTTTTGAAGTGGCTTTTTGCGCTGGCCAATAGGATTGGTCTTGTGCGTTAACAGAAAAAATAAATATGATAAATAATAAAGTTAAAAAAGCCTTTTTCATTTTATAAAAATGATATTGAATAAAAATAATAAAATTATACATTGGCAAACCACTAACCAAAAATTAAATAAACGTATCTCATGTATTTTAAAATCAAATAGATACAGGAGAAATGAGGGAGATCGATCAAATTCTAATGACTAAAACACCTGATTTCTGGCTAAACTGATATTTATTTGTAGATTTGGTTTTGAATAAAAATGAAAAAACATTCCCAAATCTTTATATTCTTTTTTATAATCTTACTGACTGGAAATCAAAAGCTTGTAAGTCAAGAATTAAGTGCAGTAATTAAAGACAGTTTAACTGAGAAACCCATTCCTTTTGCTTCAATTTACTCCTCAAAAGGAACAGGAATAATGGCAAATGAAGAAGGTTTTTTTAGGCTTCATTTAGAAGCAAAAGCTAATGACACAATTTATTTCTCATGTATGGGTTATGAAACATTAAGTCAAGTCGCTTCACAATTTAGTGACAGCATTGTGTTCCTTACTCCAAAATCAATTGCGCTTAATTCTGTTATTGTGACCAACAAGGATCTCACTGCTAAAGAAATAATCAAAGCAGTCAAAAGAGATATTCCTGATAAATATGAATTGGGTCTGACAAATAAAAAACTTTTTTTTAGATCGTCTGGTTTTCAGGAGTTTAAGACCCTTAAAATTAAAGTTAAAAAATCCTCTATCGAGGAGTTGAATCAGGAGTTTTGGGACAGTACGCTTCAAAAAATGCCACGAAAATCTGACTGGCATGTTGAAATATTGGGTAATCTATATGGAGATCATACCGAGGAAAATCAAAAACTAGAATTGCAAAAAGCATTAGAACTCGAAGACAAAGAAACCACTGCACTATTTAAAAATATTACAAGTGCATTTGACACCATCTTAAAGCAAAACGTTAAGCCTGATTCCTATTTTAAACTGCGAACAGGAATCATCAGCGCTGACTTAGAATCGGATAACCTAAGTTCTTTAGAAAAGGATACCCTCACCACCGAAGAAAAAAAGGTAAAAGAAAAAGAATCATTTTTAAAATGGAGAAAAGAAATTTTAACAGATCTATCTGTTTCAATTTTCGAAAAGGAATCGCTTAACCTAGGTGTTATCAAAAAGCCATCTAAATATGATTTTAAACGCATTAATTTTACTTACATTGGGGACATACCCGTTTATATTTTAAGCTTTACTCCCAAGGGAAAAGCGGATTATACGGGAAAGATATATGTCGACGCGAATGAAATGGCGCTCATTAGGATTGAATATAAAAACATTCAAGACATTCGTGACATTAGCTTGCTCGGAATGTCTTTCAAACACTATCTGAAAGAAGTGGTTTTACAATTCAAAAAAATGAACTCTGGAAAATATACATTACAATTTTTTGAGCTTTCTGATGGTTACGAATCTGGAGTTGATCGAGCTTTCACAATCGTAGAAAAAAACAAAGTCGTTAAGGGCCGTAACAAGCAAAATGAACTTAAAATGGACTTAAATGTTCAAACCATTCAAACGCAAAAATATCAAGGTGTCATTTTTGAAACGGAAACAATCTCTCAAGAGGAATTTGATGGTTTTAAAGAGAACCCTTCAATATTGCCAGTAAATCTTACGCAGTATGATCCAACTTTTTGGCAAGGTCACACCATCATAGAACCGAATCAAGCAATAAAAAATTTTAAAGTAGATAAATGATTTTAAAGTAGCCTTCCCAAATGTATAGCAATTTTAAATCATATTATTGAGCCCTAAGTTTGAAAATTAAAGCGCTATTTGGGAGAGTAGGATTAAAAAGGGGGAATTTCGATTTTAAGGAAACTTAACAGATTAATCTTTTATTTGTAAATTCGATTTTTTAAACAAATGAAAAGTTACCAAAAAATACTTCAAATTCATCCAAACGACAACATACTTGTCGCACTCACAGACTTAAAAAAAGGGGAGCAAATTTTATTCGAAGATCGATTGTATGTCTTACAAAATGACATTGCAGCAAAACATAAGTTTGCCAAGATTGATTTTGTTAAAGGAGCCTCTATTTTTATGTATGGTGTATTGGTGGGCAAAGCAACAAAAGAAATTCTAAAAGGAGGGCTCATAAGCACCTCAAACATTATTCACGACACAGAGGCATACAGCGTTCAAGAGGTTGCAGCAAAAACACCTTGGGTCGCTCCAGACCTTTCAAGATTCCAAAACAAAAGCTTTGACGGTTACCACAGGGCAGATGGCTCCGTTGGAACAGAAAACAATTGGTTAATTATTCCTTTGGTTTTTTGTCAAAACAGAAATGTTGAAGTTTTAAAAGAGACCCTAGTAGAAAAACTAGGCTTCGGAAAAAAGAGACATTTAGAATTTAATGTCGACAAGCTGATCGATGCCTATAAAGCCGGAGATTCTTCAGCATCAATTTTAGGAAAAAGTATTATCGAGGAAACTGATGAATTGACCAAAAATCCATTGTTTCCAAATGTGGACGGTGTTCGTTTTTTAACCCACGACGGTGGTTGTGGTGGAGCAGCTTCAGATGCAATTGCATTGTGTAATTTATTGGCGGGCTATATCAACAATCCGAATGTAGCAGGCGCTACGGTTTTGAGCTTGGGATGTCAACACGCGCAGGCTAGTATTTTAGAAAATGCGTTAGCAAAAATGGCCCCCAATAATCAAAAGCCTGTTTATATATTAGAACAGCAACAAAGTAATTCAGAAAAGGAATTGATTGCGGAAGCCGTCAAAAAAACCTTTGTGGGCTTAATAGAAGTCAATAAAATCGAACGACAACCTGCTCCTTTAAGTAAGCTGGTCATCGGTCTAGAATGTGGAGGGTCTGACGGGTTTTCGGGAATTTCAGCCAACCCGACATTGGGCTATGTTTCTGATCTAGTCGTAGGCTTGGGAGGTGCAACAGTGTTATCAGAATTTCCTGAACTTCATGGAGTTGAACAAGAATTAATCAATAGATGTGAAGACCGAAATAATGCAAAAAAATTCGCCCATATTATGTCTACTTATAATGAGAAAGCTGAGGCTTTGGGCGCAGCATTCTCAATGAATCCCTCTCCTGGAAACATCAAAGACGGGCTGATTACGGATGCCATTAAATCTTCAGGAGCGGCAAAAAAAGGAGGAACCTCTCCTATTAAAGATGTTTTAGATTATACAGAACAAGTGGTGCGACCTGGTTTAAATTTGCTTTGTACACCCGGCAATGATGTCGAATCGACAACTGGTTTGGCAGGCTCTGGAGCCAATGTAATTTTATTTACCACAGGTTTAGGTACTCCAACCGGAAATCCAATTTGCCCTGTTGTAAAAGTCGCAACCAACACAAAGTTATTTAATAAGATGAATGATATTATTGATTTTAATACTGGGACAATAATCGAAGGAAAAACAACAATTGAAGAAACAGGCGAAGCGCTTTTGGATTTTGTAATTCGAGTTGCCAGTGGTGAAATACAAACAAAGGCCAGGAAACTAATGCAAGATGACTTTATCCCATGGAAACGAGGAATGTCATTATAAAACAGCTTTTAAAATGTCAAAATTTAGTTTAAAAAACAAAACCGTATTAATTACTGGTGGAGGAAGCGGAATAGGAAAAGCCATTGCGGTTACCTTTGCCGCTCAGGGGGCAAAAATTCATATTTTAGACTTTAACGAAACTGCTGCAAAAGAAACTGAGAATGAAATTAATAATACAGGAGCGTTAGCAAAAGCACATGCCTGTGATGTATCCAATCAGAAAAACGTAAATGCTGTAGTCGCTCAAATTGCAAAAAGTGATAGGATTGATGTTTTGATAAATAACGCTGGAATTTCTCATGTTGGAAATATTGAATCTCTAGAAGAAGCAGACCTTGACCGTTTGTACAGCGTTAATATAAAAGGGGTTTATAATTGCATTAAAGCATGTATCCCCGTGATGAAAAATCAAAAAAGTGGCGTGATTCTAAATCTGGCCTCTATTGCCTCACATGTAGGGCTCAACGATCGCTTCGCTTACTCGATGACCAAAGGCGCCGTGTTGACCATGACCTATGCCATCGCAAAAGATTATTTGACTTCGAACATTCGTTGTAACAGCATCTCTCCTGCGAGAGTTCATACCCCGTTTGTGGATGGATTTATCAATAAAAACTATCCTGGAAAAGAAGCTGAAATGTTTGAAAAACTCTCAAAAACACAACCCATAGGACGAATGGGCAAACCTCAAGAAATTGCAGACTTAGCACTGTTTTTATGTTCAGAAGAAGCAGGATTTATCACAGGATCTGACTATCCAATTGATGGTGGATTCATAAAATTAAATGGAAACTAATAAAACAATAAAATGAAGTTAATTAGATTTGGAGCAATCGGCCATGAAAAACCTGGAGTTCAATTAGCCGACGGAACAAAAATAGATGTCTCGGGTTTTGGTTCGGATTATAACGAAGAGTTTTTTGGGAATGGGGGTATCAATAAGCTCTCTGAATGGTTGGATAATAACCAAAATCAGTGCCCCAAGATAGGATCAGAAGTTCGATTGGGAGTTCCATTGGTTCGGCCTTCTAAAATTGTTTGTGTGGGTTTAAATTATGCAAAACACGCCGCTGAGAGTGGCATGGAAGTCCCTCAAGAACCCGTGTTGTTCTTTAAAGCAACTTCAGCTTTAGTAGGGCCAAACGATGACATTATTATTCCCAAAGAAAGTGAGAAAACTGACTGGGAAGTAGAATTGGCGATTGTCATCGGAGCGAAAGCCTCTTATGTTGAAGAAACGAATGCTTTGGATCATGTTGCGGGCTATGTGTTGCATAACGATGTAAGCGAAAGAGCCTTTCAGCTGGAAAGATCCGGACAGTGGGTGAAGGGGAAAAGTTGTGATTCTTTTGCGCCTGTTGGTCCTTTTATTGCCACAAAAGATGAAATTTCTGATCCCAATAATTTAGACCTTTGGTTAAAGTTAAATGGCGAAATGATGCAAAACAGCAATACTTCAGATTTTATTTTTAACATTCAGCAGGTGGTAAGTCATATCAGTCAATTCATGACGCTCTTGCCAGGAGATATAATCTCAACCGGAACACCCTTCGGTGTTGGACTTGGACTGACGCCACCAAAATATCTTAAAGCAGGAGACGTTGTTGAACTTGGAATTGAAGGTTTAGGCGTGTCCAAACAATTGTGTAAAAACTATCAATAAATGATCATTGATGCCCACCAGCATTTGTGGAAATATGATCCTGTCAGAGACAATTGGATAGAAGATTCTATGGAGGTCATTCGGAAAGATTTTCTACCAAAAGATTTAAAACCTATTTTGGATGCCAATGGTGTTACAGGCTGTATTGCCGTACAGGCGGATCAATCAGAGGAGGAAACCGAGTTTCTTTTAAAGTGTGCTCAAGAAAATCCCTTTCTAAAAGGAGTCGTTGGTTGGGTGGATTTAAGGGCTGTAAATGTTGAAGATCGTCTTGCCTATTATTCACGTAATGAATATTTCAAAGGAGTGCGACACATTGTCCAAGCAGAAAAAGATGATTTTTTATTAAATAAAGATTTCCAAAATGGAGTTGGAAAATTATCTCAATATGGACTTTCTTATGACCTGTTAATTTACCCACGACAATTTCCTGCAACCCTTGAAATGGTTGAAAAATTCCCGAATCAAATTTTTGTTTTAGACCATATCGCCAAACCTAATGTATCTGAAAAATTAGATCCGGAATGGGTGAAAAACATCCATTTGTTGTCAAAACATGAAAATGTATTTTGCAAAATATCTGGAATGGTCACTGAAACCAAAAATTTTGAATGGGTGAAAAGTGATTTTACCCCCTACTTGGCGAGTGTTGTCAGTGCTTTTGGGACGGATCGTATACTTTATGGTTCTGACTGGCCTGTTTGTTTACTCGCGGCCGAATATAAAGAAGTGCTGGGCATTATTGTTGATTATTTTCAAAATTTTTCAACTTTAGAAAAGTCTAAAATTTTTGCGTTAAATGCAATCAAGGCTTATAATTTAGATTGACTGAATTTAACGCAAAAAGTTTCTTTTATTAGAAAGACTTTATTCTCAATCTGGCTGATATCCCGATTCCCCTTGATCGTTATCCTGGAACATTGATCTTAATGTGCTGATGTTTGGCTTTGATAATACTGGCGCAATGTAATTGTTGAACAAGGCGAAGCCTAAAGGGTTATTCTCTTGAACACCTTCTGGAGTGTTAGCGTTATCGTTCCATTCTGGAGCGAGGGATCCTCCTTCCCAAAATTCTGTGCCGAAGCCCCACATTCCAAAAGTTAACAAATATTGATACTCTTTAAGCATTACTGGCCAAGCATCTCGGTTTGTTATATCACCGCCATATCCTTCAACACCAAAAACACCATTTGTATGCGCTTCAATCATTGCAAGATATATTTCTGTATTGGTAATATCTTGGTCCTCTGCCTCTATGTTTAATCCATTAAATGACCCCTGAACAGCTCCTCTGGTTCCAAATCTATGAAGTGTATGTAAAACATGTTCTAAAAGCTCAACGATATCGTCATTACCCGTATTTTGACTATCAACATTTTTATACCAAACCATATCGTCTAGAGCCATGGAATCAAATAGGGCTTGTAATCCATTATAACTACTGACTCCTTCGTCTGACAATGGGCTCGGACTATATTCACTCCCTCCACCATAGCCAATTCTTTGACCGGCTGGAAATCCTTTATGCCAACCTTCCTCTCCCAAAAGAATTTTTATCATTTTTTCTTGTGCAACAGAATTAATTCCTACAGCATCTTTATTCATTAATAACTTAAATGTTTGTGCTACTTTTTTGGCCCATTCATCAGGAACGGCAGGTTGACCACCGGCATTACCTGCTACGAGTAGCTTAATCCCATAAACATCCAAAGATCTATCAAACCAAGCAGAGATATTATCGTTGGGTAACAGCTGACCACTAGTGTAATAAGTGGAGGAAACTTCAATTAATTGAAAATTAGCAGTAAGTGTTAAGTCAGAATTTATAGTTGTGCTTATCACATTAGAAGCTTCATCACTACCTGTCCAGCCTGTGAACTGATATCCTTCATCAGCTGTAGCAGTAATTGATAATATAGTGCCTTCATTTAAGCTCCCTCCAGATGTAGATACGATCCCTCCCGTTTCTGCGGTTATCGTAACAGTAAATTGAGTTACTACTTCTTCTATTAACTGAAAATTAGCAGTAAGTGTAAGGTCTGAATTTATTGTAAGACTAACCTTGTTAGAAGTTTCTTCACTGCCGGTCCAGCCTGTAAACTCAAAGCCTTTATCAGCAATGGCTGTAATTGATACTTCCGACCCTTGTTCAAAGGATCCGCCAACAGAAGACACAGCCCCTCCATCTTGAGCAGTTACAACAAGCTTGAACTTAGTTGTGTCTTTAACATCATCATCTTCGCTTGTAGTACAATTAATTATAGTGAATAATATAAATAAATTGAAAATTAACTTTTTCATATACCTGATTTAATTCTTACGCTAAAATAGGAAAAATATAATGTTGACATAAATAAAATTAATTTAAACCTCGGAATCTTTAATGAAATCGTGTTTATTTAATTATTTTGACTCCCTCATTATTTCTTCGAAATGATAAACATTAAAACCAGATGGAGAAGATTTTGAGATATTAACCATCGATTTAGCAACATGTGCCGCGCTTATTGGTCGGTATTTAGAAGGCATAAATGGAGAAAATAATGGCAAAACCAATTGTGCTATTCTTTCTCCGAAACGTTTCTCTTTTCTTTTTCCCATTAAAAGAGAAGGGCGAAAAACTGAAGTTGAAGGTAAATCTAAGCTTAATACGGTGGCTTCAATTTGGCCTTTCAATTTTAAATAAAAACCTTTCGCATATTCATTGGCCCCTGAGGAAGATACAAATGAAAAGTTTTCCACATTATGTGTCTTACAAGCTTTTGCAATATTTATTAAAATTTCCATATCGACTTTGCGATAGGCTTCTTGGTCCCTCTTGACTTTAGATTGCGTGGTCCCAATGGCTGCAAAAACCACCTGGCTATTTTTAACAATTTTTGAAATAGATTGAGGGTTAGAAAAGTCTATAACATGTGACTCGATTTTTTTGTTAATTTTAGAAAAAGGAGCCCGGGTTACTACATGTACTTTACCACAATCAGCGTCATTTATTAAAATTTCTAATAGTGAACTCCCAATCAACCCCGTAGCGCCAAAAACAGTTACTTCTTTTAATTTCATCGTATTTGTTTAATTATTTATGAAAATTAAATCACTACAATTTAAGTGTATTTAAGTTTCTAGGTGGTTTTCCTGACAGTGAAAATAGTTGTAAAAGTCAGGTGGTTATATTATGTTTGAAGGTATTAAACATTTATCTTGGTTCATGAAAAAAATTGATGAGGTTTGTTTGTTGTCCATGACATTAATTTTTTTCAATATAGGATCCCTATATTCTCAAAGTGTTTATCCTCCTAAAATTGAAAGTGACACCAGCTTTGTTTATAAAAAAGTTAATGAATTGAATCTTAAGTTATGGGTTTTTAATCCTCCCCAATCTATAAAAAATGATCCCAGGCCTGCCATTGTTTTTTTCTTTGGGGGAGGCTGGAAAGGCGGGAATCCAAACCAATTTCTTGAACATTGTAAATATTTAAGTGCTCGAGGAATGGTTGCAATATTGGCAGATTATAGGGTCTCTTCTAGAAACAATACAACTGCGGTTTATGCAGTAAAGGATGCGAAATCAGCCATCAGATGGGTGAGAAAAAATGCTGATGCTTTGGGGGTAACTCCCGACAAAATTGTAGCAAGTGGTGGTTCTGCCGGAGGTCATTTAGCTGCTGCAACTGGGACAATTCCAATGCACGATGAGGTAACCGAAGATAAAAATGTGAGCTCTAGACCCAACGCCATGATTTTATTTAATCCTGTTGTGATTTTATACCCTTTTGAAAAGATAAGCTCTTCATGGGAAAAAAATAATTACACTTTAACAAAATTAGGTGTTGCTCCTGAAGTCCTATCTCCTTATAACTTTATAAATGAAAACACCCCCCCTACAATTATTTTTCATGGGGAAGCTGACACCACTGTTGATTATAAAACAGTTTTGAAGTTTGATTCAAAGATGAAAACATATGGGAATGAATGCGTTACACACCTCTACGAAGGAGAAAAACATGGTTTTTTTAATCACAATAGAAATGCCGAGAATGGAGCTTATGATGCTACCATGATTAAAGTTGACTCATTTCTTGTGGTGAATGGATTTCTCGAGAAGCATAAAAATTAAAGTTTTGTAAGCAACCACTTACTATTAAATCGATTTTAAAAACATCTACATCACTCCTGTTTAAACTGCTTAACAATGTCTTATGTCATAATTAAAAGTGCTTACTTACATCCTCTGGTCTTTTAATATTAAATTGTGGTGCAGCGGTTTTTTAATCATAAACACTAGTTCTTGTTTTTTCTTTTAAAAATTTTAGTGATTTACTTTACATAAATAAATGTCTATTTTTGAGTCTCAATGGTTGTGAAATTTAGTTCAGGTTTAAAAAAAAATATATTGTAATTTACAAACTCATTAAAACCATAACCCGTTAATGTCTACTATTCTATTGAAATTTTCTGCTTTATTATTACTGGCCTTTGTCTCGTGTTCGACTCCCCCGGGGGCGAACAAAGAGGTTCAGTTACCCAAATTGCCAAAAAACTATGTGGCGAACTATACAACTCAAGAAATTACTGTCGATGGGAAAGATAATGAGCAAGTATGGAAAGACAATGCTTGGACCGAACCCTTTATTGAGATTGAAGGGCTGAAAACTCCGAGGTTTGAGACCCGAATGAAAATGCTATGGGATGATAATAATCTCTATTTTTTTACGAAATTGAAAGAACCACACATTTGGGGAGATCTTAAACAGCGGGATACTGTGATTTTTTATAACAATGATTTTGAGATTTTTATTGATCCTGATGGGGACACCCACAATTATATGGAAATCGAAGTCAATGCCTTAAATACTGTTTGGGATTTGTTTTTAACCAAACCCTATCGAAACCATCCTGTGGTTCTAAATCAGTGGGATGTCAAAGGTTTTCAATCAAATGTTAATGTCTCTGGGACAATAAACGATGCCTCGGATATCGATCAGTTTTGGACGGTAGAGATTGCGATTCCTTGGAAATCATTGCTCGAAGCCACGAATGAGAAGCAAGCTCCAGAAGGTGAAACTTGGCGTTTAAATTTTTCTAGAGTTGAATGGGATTACGAATTAGTAAACAACAAATATTATCGAAAAAAAGATCCTCAAGGAAAGTTTTTACCAGAGTATAATTGGGTGTGGAGTCCACAAGAAGTGATCAACATGCATGAACCTGAAAGGTGGGGTTTCGTTCATTTCAATAAAAAATCGGCAAGCAAAAACATCCCACAGTTTGAATATCCCGAAGATACACAGCTTGTTTTATGGATGTATGAGCATTATAGAAAAGTTTTGCGTTCATCTGGAGATAAAACAGACCTTAAAGTGAAGTTTCCGATTAAAGAATCCCATAAAGGAAATGATTTAATTATGGAACAAATCATAAATCCAAAAGGCTATCTGTTAAAAACTAAAAGTCAAAAAACTGGCATCACTTATTTTATCAATCAAGAAGGGAAACTAATTGTGGAAGAATAATAAAGAGAAAACTCAATAAATAATTTTATCACTGGGAATGGCATCCACTTTGTAATTCCCAAACTCGAAAACAGCTTTTAAGTTTTGCGGTATATTATCGGAATTATAATCCATTGAGTCTTTTTGAAATAAAAACACATCCGTCAAAGCGGGAAAAGAAAATAAAGTTGGGAGAATTTCGAAATCAAAATTGGAATTGGTCAGATTGATTTGTTTTAAGTGAAGTAATCCTGACAGTTTACCGATTCCTTTTCCAGTAATCTCGGTATTATCTAACTTAAGCACCGTTAAATGTTGGAACTTTACAAGTGAGCTAAAAACACTATCTGTTATTTTTGTTTTACCTAAATCTAGGTAAACAATGTTATCCTTTATTGGAAGTAACGAATCCAAAAATTGATCTTCAAAAAGAGACATGTTGACGCAAGAAACTTCTAAAAAAGCAGCAGTTTTAAATATTGGAGCAATATTAATTCCTAAATCTTTTAAGTTTTCAACTACCTCAGTATTCGCAGCAGGAATTTCAATTTTAGGATAAATTCCCATTGTATTTTTTGGAAAAAAACTACTAAAAACACTTCGCTCCAAACCTAAGTCCTTGATGACTTTTTTTTCATCTGCGCCCAACTCAATCCATCGGCTAATTACTTTAATTTCTGCTTTAGTTAGCTGTGTTTTTGCCTTTGGGGGCATGTGCATTTCGTCCTCCAACGGAAGATGAATGTATTTCCAAATTAGACTTTTTCTTGGGATCTCAAAATTGATCACCTCACCGCTTTCTCCACCTGCAACAATTCCTTTATAATCATTTAAAAGTAACTCTCCCTTTGATTTTTTCTGGTTGTGACAACTCACGCACTTTAGGTCTAAAATGGGCTGAACAACACCGCCATAAAATGGTAATTCGCGGAAGGTGTCGGGGTTTAATTCAAACAAAACCGCAGGAGTTTCCATTCCCAAAGCGTCTTTTAAACCTTGTGGAAGAGGTTCGATTAAATGATCTGACCCATGGGTGAGATTGCCGCCTAAGTGTCCCGTGAGTATTAAAACAAATAACAAGCTGAAGACTAATAATTTTTCTGGTATTCTTTTAAAAAATACAAAGTCAATAAGATGGAAATAATACGCAAAAGAGAGGCCTGTTGTAAGAATTCCAAAAATCAAATGCCATTGAATATCACGCCATTGATAGCCCTCTTGGTCGTATTGAACCAATCCTGTTATTACGGCGAGCAAGGTGCTTATGGCACCCCATAAAAAGGCGAACTTAAGTATTCCCAAATGCTTTTTTTCTTTGCGGTCATAAAAAGCCATCATCAAGCCAAGTAATAAAAAACCAATTGGAAGGTGAACGATTAAAGGATGAAATCTACCGAGAAGTGTAACCAATGAATCTATCAAATGCTTGTTGTTTTTTTAATTTTTATTAAATGCTTAAGAGGTATAGGAAAACTGTTTTATCAATTTAAAAAGGACTATGCTAGAATTTCTTGGATCACATTCCCCGCAACATCAGTAAGTCGAAAAGGTCGTCCCTGATAATCATAGGTGAATTGTTCGTGATCAAATCCAAGTAAATGAAGAATCGTTGCTTGAATATCATGAACTGAAACGCGTCCTTCAACTCCAGAAAACCCAATTTCGTCCGTTGCCCCATGAAGGGCTCCTTTTTTAATTCCCCCTCCTGCCATCCACATGGTGAAAGCATCGCCGTGATGGTCGCGTCCTTTATATTTATTTGTTTTTCCCTCTCGGGTTTCTTGCATTGGTGTCCTTCCAAATTCACCTCCCCAGACAATCAGCGTTTCGTCTAAAAGCCCTCTTTGTTTTAAGTCCAAAAGAAGTGCCGTAATCGGACGATCAATTTCACGACATTTATTGCGTAAACCCAAATCCACAGAAGTGTTGTGATTCGTCCCATGAGTGTCCCAGCCCCAGTCATAAAGCTGAACAAAACGAACGCCTTCCTCAACCATTTTTCTTGCCAAAAGACAATTGTTTGCGAAGGATTCTTCCCCTGGCTTGACACCATACATTTCTTTGATAGATTCTGGCTCGCTGTTAATGTCCATTACTTCGGGTACCGCAATTTGCATCCGGTAAGCCATTTCATATTGATTGATTCTGGACAAAACCTCAGGATCTTCATGTTCTAAAAACTCTTGATGATTGATCGAATTTATGGCGGAGACAATATCCTTTTTTAAACCTCTAGAAACGCCTTTGGGATCTTTAAGGTAGAGCACTGGATCTCCCTTCGATCGGCATTGAACTCCTTGATATACAGAAGGTAAAAAACCATTTCCCCAGACACTTTTACCCGCATCAGGTGTCCCTCCCGAGCTGAGCACTACAAAACCGGGTAAATTTTGGTTTTCAGTTCCCAATCCGTAGGTCGCCCAAGATCCTATACTTGGTCGTCCAAAACGAGCACTTCCGGTATGCATCAGGAGCTGTGCTGGACCATGATTGAATTGGTCGGTATGGACTGCCTTTAGAAAAGCGACATCATCGATTACTTTTTTAAAATGAGGTAAGTATTCAGAAATCCAATTTCCAGATTCCCCCGCTTGAGAAAAGGAAGCTTGTGGCCCTAGCATGGTGGGTTCGCCGCGAATAAAAGCAAACTTTTTCCCTTCTAAAAGAGATTTTGGACACTTTTGATTGTGTAATTTTTGTAGTTCCGGTTTATAATCAAACATCTCTAATTGAGAAGGCGCACCAACCATGTGCAAGTAAATTACACTCTTTACCTTAGGAGCAAAGGGAGGAGCAAGCGGAGCCAAAGGGTTGAGTGTCCTGTCAACGGTACTGTAGTTGTTTTTGGGAATAGAATTGGGACTGCAAGATTGTAAAAAGCTTCCCAATGCCAATCCGCCAATCCCTAAAGTGCAGTCCTTCAGAAAATGTCTTCTGCTGTTGACTTGTGCATTTCTCAACAGTTGTTCTTGTATTAATTTTTTATAGTTATCCATAATCAAGCGTGGGTCAAAAATTCATCTAAATTCATAATCGCATTCGCGACCAAAGTGAGTGCTGCCAATCTTTTGTCGGTAATTTCTTTAAGGTCTAAAAATCCATCAAGTGCGGCGGGGTCTTCTTCATATTCAGTAATTGCAGCATCATAAAGATCTTTTAAGACCTGGAGTTTTTGAACATTAATTTTTTTTAAAGTCGCTTTGTTATACATCATTTTTATAGCTTCTTCTATTGAATTTAGCTCCAAATGAATTTTTGCAAAATTCATCGCAGCTTCCAAATAGACGGGATCGTTTAAGGTAACCAATGCCTGGAGCGGAGTATTGGTTGGGAGTCTTCTCACCGAGCAAACCTCTCTACTTCCTGCATCAAAAGTCATGAAAGAAGGATAGGGACTTGTTCTTTTAAAATAAGTGTAAACCGCTCTTCTGTATCGATCTTCTCCTTTACTTACTTTCCAAAGATCTCCCATGTAAGCATGTCCCCAAATACCCTCTGGTTGAGGCGGCATTACTCCAGGACCATGCATTTTTTTTGACAATAAGCCTGAAACAGCCAAAGTTTGATCTCTAATTTCTTCAGCACTCAATCTAAGCTTAGGCCCACGTGCATAATATTCGTTTTTGGGATCAATTTGTTTTTTTTCTTTATTGATTTTTGAACTCTGTCTGTAGGTTCCAGAAAGCACTATGGATCTCATGAGACTTTTCAACTTCCAGTCTTGAGATTCAATAAAATTCACCGCCATCCAATCCAATAAAGCGGGGTGTGATGGGGGTTCTGATTGGGTTCCCATGTCTTCGATTGTACTCACGATACCACGGCCAAAAAGTTGATGCCAAACCCTGTTAATTAGCGTTCTAGCGGTTAAGGGGTTTTCCTCACTGACAATCCATTTGGCCAACCCCAATCTGTTTTTCTCCCATTCATTGTCCCAATTGTTTAAAAATTCTGGAGTGCCCGCTGCGACCTCTTCCCCTTTGGAGGTCCAATCTCCTCTGTCGAAAACATGCGTGCTTCGTTGCATGTGCTTGGGGTTTTCGATCATAATAGGGGTTAAACTTTCAGGGTTGTTAATTAGTTCAAGAAGTTCTTTTTCAATTTTATTAAAACCTATTTCCCCTTTACCGGGAAGTTCAGGGACAAAGGCAAACCATAGAATTTTACTCCCCGTTCTTAGGGGGGTAATTCCATCGTTTTTAGATTCGATATACAAATCGATGGTCTCGTTTACTGGCTTGAATGGAACTTTCGCAATGGTCCATTTGCTTTGCTTGGCAGGAAATTTAGCTAAGACTTCTCCCTTAGCACTTCCATTGCGAATGGTGATTTCAGTTCCCCTTGGGTTGGCGGTATAATAAAAGTACAAATTCGTATTCCCCTGAGTATTGACATTTCTGAGATAGGCGGAACCATTGTTTCGAAGTGCGAGATATTTTGAATCGGAAAGCTCTCCATTAACAAAGTCTTTACAATTGTGCAATTGGTATTTGGGTTCTAAGTACTGAAAGAATTTATCTAAATCCTCGATGGTTTTTTTATCCCCATATTGAGCACTCCATTCTAAAATAGACGCGATCCTTTTTGTGTTTTCATCAGAATAGATTCTAAAATTTGGTGCTTCGTCGGGGGTGTCTTCATCTCTGGAATTATTAAAAAATGCCATTAATTTATAATATTCATTTTGCTTAATGGGATCATAGGGGTGACTGTGACATTGGACGCAACTTATGGTCGTGCTTTGCCATACATCAAAAGTGGTATTAACACGATCGATCACAGAGGCGACTCTAAACTCCTCATCTTCTGTTCCGCCTTCGTCGTTGCTCATGGTATTGCGATGAAAGGCGGTAGCAATCAATTGATCCACACTAGGGTTGGGCAGCAAGTCTCCTGCCAATTGTTCTACAGAAAATGTGTCGTAGGGCATGTCATCATTGAGGGCGCGAATAACCCAATCGCGGTATTGCCATATGGAACGACCGGCATCTTTTTCATAACCTTTGGTATCCGCATAACGGGCTAAATCGAGCCACCAGCTTGCCCATTTCTCGCCATAACCATTAGAATTTAAAAGACTGTCAACGAGATTTTCATAACTTATTTTATTAGAAATAAAAGCATCAAAAAGAGGCCGCGCTGGGGGAAGCCCTGTCAAATCAAATGCTACGCGTCTTGCCAAAATTTCTTTATCAGCGATCTGGTTGGGAGATAATTTTAGTTCTTCCATTCGGGCTGCAACAAAGTAGTCGATGGGTTGTCTTAAAAAACCCAACTCCTTAAATTCGTCTGCAACCTCGGGCAATGTCTCTTTTTTTGGAACAGTATATGCCCAATGCGCTCCCCATTCTGCTCCTTGATCTATCCAGCGCGTGAGTATGTCAATTTCTTCTTTTGATAGCGGTTCTTTTTGGTAAGGCATTCGCTGTTCGGGATCCGTCTCATGTAGTTTTTGGATCAGAAGACTTTTTTTTGCATTGCCTGGGAGAATAACAGGCATTCCAGATTCGGTGATTGACATCGCTTCTTCTTGAAATAGAAAGCTCAATCCTGCGTTTTTTTTAACGCCCCCGTGGCAGGAGATACAACGCTTGTTGAGGATTGGTTTTACCTGCGTACTGAAATCTACTTTTTCTTCAGGTTTTAAACCAAAAAAAATGAAAATCAGTAAAATCAGTAATATCCCACTAATGATCTTTGAGAAAGTATTCCTTTTCATAAATGAAAAATCATTTTTAAAACTAATGGTAATGAAATTACAATTTATTTTTTAAACGTATTAAGGAGTTGTTTTTAAAATCAAATAAGATCAGGTGCTGTTGTTAAAAATTAATTCGTGTTTACTTAAGTTTGGTATAGGCTCAGTAGATGAACACAAATTGTATGGGTAATCTGAGCCAAAGAATTACTGGGGAAATTCCCATTTGATTTCCCGGTAAAAGCATGTTGATGTGAACGATTAAAAAAATCTTGTTTTCCACCAAATGTTTTGCAAGCACTTCATCCATAGTTTCTTCCTCAGCGGCTTCCACTTCCATTGTGATTTAATTCTTTTTCAAGGAGAGTGTTTCTTCTGGCTCTACTATGTGGGCAGAGGGAGTGGGAGACAAATCGATTTCTGCTTCATTGGGTGTTTCGGTACTATGCTCCTTTGAACTACAGGGTTCAATATCTTGCTCTTCTCCGGGAGTGTTTGAGTTTTTTGTTTGGACCATAACTCGGTTCCACCAAGTCTTCATTTTTTCTGGAGTCCAACCCAGTTCTAAGACCAAAAAGCACAAAAAGAAAAAAGTTAGACCAGTGAAGATTCCGATACGACCAATATAGGTAGTGAGAAAAAGGTTGATCTCATATCCTATAATTCCTGAGTACAGCGGCTGACTTGGGAAAAAATATCCAAAGGCGATACTGAGCCAAAGGATATGAGCGATGCCCCATCCCCAGAATGAAGCCAAACGATGTAAACTGCGATTAAAAAACAATTGAAATCCACTAAGTCCTAGTAAGTACGGAAAAAGAATGAATGCCAATCCTACTCCTTGAGACACAAAAAAATGACTCTCCAATGCTCCAAATTTTATTGAGTAGATTTTGAGCTTTTACAGTTTTGTCTGTGAATGCGCCTAGAGTACTATTGTCTGCTTTCCAATCATATAGGTATGAAATAAAAGCTATGGATAATAGTAGTGCAATCAACATCAAAGCACCGCCCAGGAGCAGTTGGCGCTGGCGGATTACATTTGGATCGGTGGTTTGTGCAGGTTTTCCCTTTTTTGCCATTACATTAACTTCTCGCACAAAAATACGAATTCAATTGCAAAACAAGGGTGTTTAAAATATATTGATGCTTAGTAAATCTTAGTGTGAATTACATTATGTTTCAAATCCATGAAACAAAAAACCCGATATGAAATCGGGTTTTTTAAAACTAAGATAAATTTTGAATCTATTTTAAGTCAAAACGATCTGCGTTCATGATTTTATTCCATGCATGAATAAAATCGGATACGAATTTATCATTATTATCGTCCTGAGCATAGACCTCTGCAATAGCTCTTAGTTCAGAGTTGGAACCAAAAACAAGATCTGTTCTTGAAGCGGTTCTGACCTCTGCACCTGTGTTACGATCTTTGGCTACATAACTATTGTAACCGGTAGCACTCCATTCCACATCCATCGCGAGTAAGGTCTTAAACCAGGAGTTATTTAACTGTCCATCGGTCCAAACCCCTTCGCCTGTGTATGAAATTTTCATTGCACGCATTCCTCCCACGAGCACTGTCATTTCTGCAGGAGTAAGTCCTAGCAATTGGGCTTTGTCAAGAAGGATTTCTTCTGGACTCACAGCAAACTCTTTCTCAGAGTAGTTTCTGAAACCACATGCTTTGGGTTTTAACAGATCGAATGAATCTACATCTGTACTTTCTTGAGTAGCATCGCCACGACCTGTAGTAACAGCTACTTTTTGACCACTTGCTTTTTCAATTCCTACAGCACCCGCTGTAACGATCACATCTGCAACACTAGTGTTGTGTTCTTTTGCAATTTGCTCATATACACCTAGAACTTTTGCAAGCTTTTCGGGTTGGTTGACTTCCCAATCTTTTTGAGGTACAAGGCGGATACGAGCTCCATTGGCACCACCGCGATTGTCTGATCCACGGAAAGTGCTGGCACTTGCCCAAGCGGTGTTTACCATTTCTTGGATACTGAGACCAGAATTGGAAAGTGCTTCACGTAAATTTTGTTCCTCAGCAGGAGTTAAAATTTTTCCTGTTGGAGTTGGATCTTGCCAGATGTATTCTACATTTTTATAATCTCCAGTGATATAATTGGTTTTCGGACCCATATCGCGGTGTAAAAGTTTAAACCAAGCACGGGCAAAAGTTTCTCCAAATTCCTCTGGGTTTGCTAAAAAGCGTTCACAAATGGCTTTGTAATGTGGGTCTGCCTTTAAGGGCATATCTGCTGTGGTCATCATAGGAAGTACTTTTACGTCGCTTCCGTCCACTTGAGGAACCATATCTTCTACTGCACAGTCTATCGGATGCCATTGCCAAGCTCCAGCGGGACTTTTTTTACATTCCCATTCATACTTGAAGAGAAGTTCTAAATAGCCCATATCCCATTGAATTGGATTGGTTGTCCAAGGTCCTTCTATACCACTTGTGATTGCATCTACTCCTACGCCAGAAGCATGGGTACTTTTCCATCCTAACCCCATTTGTTCCATAGGAGCTCCTTCAGGCTCTGCACCTACCAAAGCAGCATCTCCTGCACCGTGTGCTTTACCGAAAGTATGTCCTCCTGCGGTAAGTGCTACTGTTTCTTCGTCATTCATTGCCATACGTTTGAAGGTTTCACGAACATCCTGAGCGGATAGTGCTGGGTCAGGATTTCCGTTGGGACCTTCAGGGTTGACATAAATCAACCCCATTTGTACTGCAGCCAGGGGATTTTCAAGAGATTGACGAGTGTCGCCATAACGATTGTCGCCAAGCCATTCGTCTTCTGCTCCCCAATAAATATCTTTTTCAGGTTGCCAAATATCTTCTCTTCCCATCACTGTTCCGTGGTTGGGGCCTCCCATGTCCTCAATGGCTACATTTCCTACTAGAACAAGTAAGTCTGCCCAAGAGAGTTTATTTCCATACTTTTCTTTAATGGGCCAAAGTAAACGACGTGCTTTATCTAAGTTTCCATTATCGGGCCAAGAATTAAGCGGAGCAAATCGTTGTGCTCCTGTTGCAGCACCCCCTCGACCATCTCCTGTTCGATAGGTTCCCGCTGCGTGCCAAGTCATTCTGATGAAAAAAGGACCATAGTGACCATAATCTGCAGGCCACCAATCTTGGGAGTCTTTTAACATGACTTTGATGTCTTTTTTTACAGCTTCAAGATCCAGTTTTTTTACTTCTTTCTTGTAGTCCAACTCGGGTAGTGGGTTGCTCCGATCACTGTGTTGGCGTAATATATCTAAGTTTAGTTGGTTCGGCCACCAGTCTTTGTTTTGCGTACCTAGATTAGGTGTGGTTGTCGATCCGTGAAAAGGACATTTACTTTCGCTCATAATATTTTTAATTTTTTTCTAAAGTAAGAAACCTAAATCAAGTTTTGGGATTTTTTAATTTAGAATTTCTTATGAATTAATAAGTTTTTCTTATTAAGGCTAACTTAAGTCTTATATGAAAAATAGATGTTTAAGAGCTTCAATGAATAAAAATTTATATATAATAGGTCATTGTCAGACTGAAAAGTTAGTGCTTTTAAATCCGCTACTTTTTATATCCTTCCCGTCAGGCTGCACAAAAACCCATAATTTAACAACACTTTTTTTGATAAAAAAAGTAGTTTTCTGTATCTTGTAGATGCCTCAAAATCAACACCTAATGCAAAAAGCAATTATAATTGGAGGAACCTCTGGAATCGGAAGAGGTCTAGCTGAAATACTGATTGAAAAGGATTGGACTGTTGCAATAACTGGGCGTAGGACGGATTTGCTAAATGAAATAAAAGGAAATTCTAAAAATCGTATTTTAATTCAAGAGCACGATATAACAGAAATAAATAATTCAGACGATAAAATGGAATCACTTTTCAGCCAACTAAAGGTCGTTGATTTAGTAATCGTTTCCTCTGGAGTTTCTGAATTGAATCAAGAATTGAACTGGGAAATAGAAAATAAAGTAATCAAAACTAATGTCAACGGCATTGCCAAAGTCTATGAATTTATGTTTTCAAAGCTAAAAAAGCAAGGTCATGGTCATCTCGTTGGAATTTCATCTATCGCCTCTTTAAGGGGTAATCGATATTGTCCTTCTTATAGTGCGTCGAAAGCATTTCAAGCAAATTATCTTGAAGCTTTGAGATGTATTGCTAAAAATGAAAAATTAGACCTAAAAATTACTGATGTTCAACCCGGTCTTGTGGACACACCCATGGCTAAAGGTGAGGGGCTTTTTTGGGTAGCCCCCGTAAAAAAAGCTTCCTATCAAATCTATTCGGCAATTTTAAAACAGAAAAAAAAAGTTTATATAACCAAAAGATGGAGATTAATCGCTTGGATTATGAAAATTGCTCCAAGTTGGGTATTAGAAAAAATGTAAAATGCCCTTCAAAACAGCCCATAAAACACTGTTCTTAATCACTAAATAGAAAGGTTTCTGCCAATTTTTCAAGACCACCAAATTTTTATAATTTAGCTTTGAAGAAATTTAAGGTGAAAATAAAAATTCGGAGGGTGTTTGGTCCGAAAAATGACGTCTTTTTTTAGGCATCATTTTACACACTAACCAATAAAGACTATCAAAAATGAGTATTAGCGGATTTACAATGGTACGTAATGCTACGAAGTATTATTTTCCAATAAAGGAATCAATTTTATCCATATTACCCATAGTTGATGAATTTATTGTGGCGTTGGGAGATTGTGATTCAGACGATAAAACACGAGAAGAAATTGAATCCATCAATTCCGATAAAATCAAAATAATTGACAGAGTTTGGTCTGAACGAGATTTCATTGATGGGAAAGTTTTTGCCAACGAAACAACTTTCGCCATGAACCAATGCCAAGGAGATTGGTGCTTCTATTTGCAAGCTGATGAGGTAATTCACGAAAAAGACCATCCGATGATTGTAGCAGCCTGTACAGACAATTTAACAAATAAAAATATTGATGGTTTCCTGTTTAATTATCATCACTTTTTTGGTGATTATGAGCATTATTTACCGGTTCATGGTTGGTATAAAAATGAAATCAGGATCGTCAAGAATAATGCCGAAATTTACTCTTATAAAGATGCTCAATCGTTTAGAAAAAAAGCGGAGGAGAAACTAAACGTAACTGAAGTTAATGCAACAGTATATCATTACGGATGGGTTCGTCCTCCGCACCTGATGCAATCAAAAAAGAAAGAACAAGATTCGATACACCACGGGAGGGATAAAATTAATGAAGAATACAAGTCTAGGCCGGATACTTTCAATTACGGTGCTATGGATAAAATCCCTGTTTTCAATGCGAGCCATCCAAAAGTAATGAAGGATTTTCGGGCTAAGATAAGTTGGATTGATCAATTGAATTATTCTAAAAAGACTAGGCTCAATAGGGATAAAATGAAACACGAAAAGTTTAAATATCAGTTATTAACTTTTCTTGAAAATACATTTAATGGTGGTAAGGATTTTTGGGGCTATTCTAATTGGAATAAAACAACGGCTTCTGTCAAAAAATAAACGCCATTGTGGGGGGTGTCTATTCAAGTAATTTTGTGCATTGAATCTACTGCAATATTTAAATAAAAAAGTTTTAGAGAATGAAAAACATTCAAACCAAAATTCGGTTATTAAGTTATAATATTTTCTAACTCTAATTCTCAAAGTGCTAATTGGTTTTATACTTGAATCCAGAGATAAAAGATTTGGGCTTAGAATTGAAGCAGCGAAATTTGATCGCAGAAAAGAAAATTATTTAGTATAAACCGTGAAAGTTGTGCTATTAGAGTTTTTAGATAAGGGCTTTTTGCGCCGGTTCAATCAAATTTCACGCTATATTCAATAATGGTAGATTCTTAAAAAAGAACGAAAACTTTTTTAATGCAACATCAACTATATATTAACTTATATAAAAAATTATATGATCTAGCATGTTTTCTAAAGTCCTCACAGATTTTCTGTTCGGTTTGTATTCACTAAATTAGAGGCTTAAACACACGACATACCCAATACAAGTTTTGGGGGAAAATTATAAAAAATGAATTACGAGGAAAACCCTAAAAGTATTAAGTATCATGTTAAGAAATATCTGCACAAAAACAAGGGGAGGTTTCTCAATAAATCTGTCATAGATTTTCCTGCTGGGAATGGCGTTACTACAAAGACCTTAAAAGAAATTGGAGCTAATCCATTGCCGTTAGATCTATTCCCTGAATATTTTAAAATCGAAGGATTAGATTGTAAAAGAGCAAATATTGCGGAAGGTCTTCCTGTTGATGATGCCTGTTCAGATTATTTAATCTGTCAAGAAGGTATAGAGCATTTCTCAGATCAATTGGCTTCTTTTAAAGAATTTAATCGTGTTATAAAAAAAGGCGGAGGGCTTATTGTTACAACTCCTAATTACTCCAATCTAAGAGCTAAAATGAGCTACCTTCTTTCAGAAAGTGAGCGGTTTAATTCAATTATTGCTCCCAACGAATTAGATAGTATTTGGATGTCTAAAGAAGACATCACGGATGAAATATATTATGGTCACATTTTTTTGATTGGCATTTTAAAACTTCGGTGTTTTGGAAAATTAAGTGGCTTTAAAATAAAACACATTCAGCCAACAAGGGTGAGGACAACATCTTTATTTTTACTACTACTCTTCTACCCTTTCATTCTATTATCAAATTGGATTACTTACAGAAAGAGACTTAGAAAAAACAAAAACTTTGATGAGGTCACAAAACGAGAGGTTTATTATGAAATTTTTAAACTTTCTATAAATCCAAAAATCTTAGTAGATGGACATCTTTTTGTAGAATTTGAAAAAGAAAAAGAATTAAGTGAAATAGCTAAAGACCTAAAAAGCAATCATAAAGAGTTTGGAGTCACTTAACTAACTTTGCCTAAAGAAAACCCTTTAAAACAAGTTTTGACGGTTTTTCAATTTGGGGTATCTTTAGGAAATGCGGTATTCAGCATCCCTTTCAATCAAAACCCAAACGTTGTTCTTAATTTAAATAGGATTAATTAGTTTATTAATGGATAAAGAAAATGTTCCTCATAAAGAACAACGCAACAACCCATTGCACGGGGTGAAATTGATAACCATTTTAGAAGTATTGGTGGAACGTCATGGATGGGAAAAATTAGCGCTAAAAGTTAATATCAATTGTTTTAAAAAAGATCCTTCAATAAAATCTAGTCTTAAATTTTTAAGAAAAACACCGTGGGCTAGAGATAAAGTTGAACAGCTTTATCTTAATTTAAAAAATGAAAATATTTAATTAAACTGAAAGTTTTCTTCACCCTCGCCGTCTTTTTTACAATTACAATATTTGGCTGTAAAAACAGCGAGTTTTCTGAAAATGTGGAGGCACAACTTCGGCTATTAACGACGGACAATGAGAACGCTTGAAGAAGTTTACCTGCACCAAGTCCAAGAACACGAAGGCTTTAGGCGCTTTATGAATTAGTGACGATTCAGTGGCCTTGCATGAAAAACAATAAGCGCAATCCTATTCCTTATAAAATCTTTTGGAAACGAGATGAACTTCTTCAAACAAGTTTTTATTAGGTCTGTGTTCCAATAAAAAATTATTTTCTTGAGTAGGTGTTTTTTATAAATTTTAAGCTTTAAAGTTATAGTTTAATTATGATTTACTAACTTGAATCGTTAATTCATTAATTATGAAATGGTTCAAAACAATAACTTTTACTCTAAATTTTTTATTTCTTCTGCTATTGACCTCAGTCGCTTGCGACAAGCCAACTGACTTTAAAGTCAAACACTTGGTTATTATTGGAGTGGATGCCATGAGTCCAAATGGTATTCTAAACTCAAAAACGCCGGTAATGGATGAGATGATGGCCAAAGGCGCCTATACCTTAAATGCACGGGGGGTGCTTCCGACTTCAAGTAGTACCAATTGGGCTTCGATGGTTTCGGGTTCGGGACCAGAACAGCATGGGGTGACCTCCAACGGTTGGGAAAAAGACGATTTTACTTTACCTCCAGTCCTAACTGGCTCAGAAGATATATATCCCACAATTTTTGGTGTAGCACGCCAACAAAGACCTGACATGGAGATGGGGGCGATTTATACTTGGAAAGGCTTTGTCCGTTTAATTGAACGAAGTGCGCTCAACTATGATGTCAATCAAAAAACAGATGCGTTAACCCTTGAAAAAACAGTAAACTACCTAAAGGATAAAAAACCAAATTTCTTATTCATTCATTTTGATGATGTTGATCATGTAGGTCACAGTATGGGACATAAAACCCCTGCTTTTTATGATGCGGTAGCTCACATTGATCAACAGATTGGACAAATCATTCAAGCGACAAAAGATGCCGGAATTTTTGAAGAAACTGCTTTTATCGTTTCGGCGGATCATGGCGGTATTGGTTATGGTCATGGAGGAGAAACCCTCGATGAAATTGAAATCCCATTTATAGTGTATGGTAAAGGGATTAAAGAAGGTTACCTGATTAAAGATAAAGTTTACACCTATGATAATGCCGCTACTGCCGCAAAATTACTTGGAGTGACTCCTCCCCAAGCATGGATTGGAAGGCCTGTCGTTTCTGCTTTTAAGGGCACTCCGGAAAGTGACTTCTCAGAGCAAAAGGTAGTTATTCCGTCCCCTATAATTTACCCTAAACCAAATTTATATGCCTCGGCCGGCGGTTTGTATGTCGACCAGACGGCTGTAGTTCAAATAGACGTAAATGGTGATGCGGAAATAAGATACACTACGGATGGAACCCTACCCAATCGGAATTCAAATTTGTATGAGGGCAAATTTAATTTAAATGAAACCGCTATTGTTTCAGCAAAGGCATTCAGTGGAGAAGATCAGGAAAGTGATGTTTCAAGGGCCTATTTCAGAATGGTAAAAAAATCCAGCAATAATGGTATTCGATTTAAATATTATGAAAGTAAAAAAGAATTGGATTTTTTACCTAGTTTTCATGAAATGAAACCGGTAAAATCTGGATTAACCTATGAGTTTCGGGTCGACAGTATCAATCAAGTAAAATATCAATTTGGGATTCGATATACCTCACATATTCAAATTGAAAAAGAAGGTGATTATCGTTTTTATTTAAACTCGGATGACGGCAGTAGGTTGTATATCAATGATGAGATGATCGTTGACAATGACGGAGGACACGGCCCCCTAGAAAGAGTAGGAAATGTGGAACTAAAGCCTGGACTTCATAAAATAATGGTTGATTATCACAATCAAAACGGAGGTGGTTGGTTAGATGCTTTTTACAAAGGCCCTGGGATTCCTAAACAGATAATCCCGGCCAATAAATTGTTCCTAAAATAATTCTATTGTATTAGAAATGAAAAATCTATATCTTATAGGATTGGTCACCATTTTTTTAAGTCCCAGTGTTGGCTTTGGACAGACAATATTACCGCTTTGGCCTGATGGAGTTCCCAATCAAAATCCATCTGAAGAAGTCGAAAATAAAATGTATCGAGACATTCTAAGGATTTCAAATGTTCAAAACCCGACGCTTGAAGTATTCCTACCTTCCAAAAAAACCGCCACAGGTCAGGCAGTAGTTATTTGCCCTGGGGGTGGCTATTCGATTCTTGCTTATGATTGGGAGGGTATCGATATTGCGAAATGGTATAACGCACAAGGAATAGCAGCCGTTGTCTTAAAATACCGTCTTCCAAAGTCAAGCACACTCATCCAACCAGAAATTGCACCTTTGCAGGATGCCCAAAAGGCGATTCGCCTGGTTCGACATTACGCTAAAAAATGGAATATAGACCCTGGTCAGGTTGGAGTAATGGGCTTTTCGGCAGGGGGTCATTTGGCCTCAACTCTTGGTACACATTACGATGAAAATGTGCTAGGAGATTCAAAAGATCCAATTGATTCTTTGAGTGCTCGACCTGATTTTATGGTTTTAATTTATCCTGTTATCACTTTTGATAAAAAGCATTATCACGCTGGGTCTAAAAACAACTTAATCGGGAAAAATGCATCTCAAAAATTGATCGATCATTATTCGAATGATTTACAAGTAAGCTCTCAAACGCCAAAAACTTTCTTGTTGCATGCAACAGATGACAAAGCAGTCCCCGTAGCGAACAGTCTCTTGTTTTATCAAGCCCTTGAGAGAAATGGGGTCCCTGTGGAAATGCATATCTATCCCGAAGGAGGTCACGGTTTTGGTCTCGGAATAGGTCGCGGACATTTACAACAATGGCCCGACCGCTTAAAGCAGTGGCTCAACCACATTAAGGTTGGTCAGTGATAAACTTGCTGTTGCCTTCATTTACGGTGATCGCTCATTAGATCGACTTACATTCGTGTTTGATAGGTATACAGCTCATAGTATCTTCCACGTGCAGCAATCAGCTCTTCATGCTTGCCACGTTCTACAATATCCCCTTCTTCAACAACCAAGATTTGATCAGCTTTCTGAATGGTACTGAGTCGGTGGGCGATCACAAAAGTGGTCCTATCCTGCATCAAAACAGACAAACTCTTTTGAATAAATGCTTCACTCTGGGTATCTAAATTGGAAGTCGCCTCGTCTAAAATTACAATTTTGGGTCTCGCCAATAAAGCACGAGCGATAGAAATACGCTGGCGTTGTCCTCCCGATAATTTTACCCCACGCTCTCCAATGAGGGTGTCTAAGCCATCGTCAAATCTGTCAGTAAACTCGTTGACATAGGCGCCTTCAACAGCCGCTAACAGTTCTTTTTCAGTGGCATCTGGTCGTGGAAAAAGAATGTTTTCTCGAATGGTTCCTTCATATAAAAAATCGTCTTGTAACACTACGCCCAATTGGCATCTGAAACTTCTTAGATCTACTTTTGACAAATCGACGCCATCAATTAAAACCTGACCGGAAGTTGGGTTTAAAAAAGCAGTGGTCAAACCAGCAATGGTAGATTTACCAGAACCAGAAGATCCAACCAAGGCGGTAACACTTCCCTTGGGTGCTTCAAATGAAATGTCGTGGAGCACTTCGGTTTTGTCGTCATAACTAAACGAAATATTTTTAAAAGAAACATTCCCTTCGATTTTCGCAAGGGCTAAGGTTCGGGTTTCGAGATCGTTTTCTTCGGGGAGGGCCATTAATTCTTGTGTTCGGTCCAGTCCCGCAAAAGCTTCGGTGAGCTGACTTCCAATATTACTCATCTGAACGATGGGAGCAATCATAAAGCCTAGGAAGAGTGTAAAGGATACGAATTCCCCATAGGTCATGGTATTTTTCATAATGAAATAACCTCCCATTCCCATGATTCCAGCGGATGCCAATCCCAGTAAAAGGGTTGACGAACTGGTCATGAATGCGGTAGCAGTTAAACTCTTTTTTACGTTTTGAAAAAGTTCATCTACACCTTTTTCAAAAACGTGTTGTTCTTGTGTTTCTGCATTAAATCCTTTGATGACCCGAATCCCATTTAAGGTTTCGGTTAACCGTCCAGTTACTTCTGCATTAATTTTCCCACGGGCTCTGAAAATCGGACGTATGTATCCAAATGCTTTGAGTGCAATTAGGGCAAATATAAGAACAGGAGCCAGAACAAACAAGGTCATTTGCGCATTGATTCGAATCAAAATGACGAGTGAAATGATGGCAGTAATACTTCCTCCGATCAATTGTACCAAGCCGGTACCAACCAAATTTCGCACCCCTTCCACATCGGTCATTACTCGAGAGACCAACGCCCCAGATTTATTGTTGTCAAAAAAACTAACGGGAAGTTTGAGTAATTTTTGTTGCACCGTCGCTCGGAGAACAGAAATCAAATGTTGTGCTTCGACACTTAAAATTCGAGTTAATGAAAAGGAACTGATGGACTGAAATAATAAGGCTGTACAAACCACGATCAACAACAAGGTCAAGGCCTCGGTGTTTTTAGAGGGGATGACTTCGTCAATTAAGGTTTTGCTGGCATAGGGAAGTACCAAGCCCGACAAACTCCGCACAAGTATTAGGAAAAGTCCAAAAGAAACGATTTTTCTTCTGGGCCAAATAAACTCTTTAAACGCCCAACGAAAGGAAACTTTATTTTTACTCATAGCTTGATTTAAGTTGTAAAATTAAGGGAAAACATTTGACTTCGAATCTTTCGTTCTAAGTCTTTTAATTTGATTTCTTATAAGCTAATTGGCTGAAGGTTTTTTTTATTGAACAATAAAATAATCCTATTGAGGCAGTTCTTTCGTAAGTTTATGCCCTAGAAAATACCATACCATGAACGAAGAAGATAAAAACAAAATTAAATCCTACAGCAAGCAAACTCCTTTGTATTTAAGCAGAAGGAAATTTGATAGTGAGGGCGTGCTAACTGAGGTAAAATGTCCTGGTTGCAAGTCGTTTAAAAGTGTCAAGGACTATGCTAAGAATAAAGTACAGATAGACGGAATAGAAATTAAGTGCAAGCATTGTAAAGCTAAAAAATAAAAATCAAACACCTCTTGTCTGTTAAGGAGGCGTTTTTTATCCCTTGTGAAATGGAAGAAAAAAAAGACAAAAACAAAAAAACCAACTTAGGTGGATCTTATAAATTTAAGATCGCCAAAAAATACAGTAAGCCCAAAACCAAGGGGGATAAACACGCAAATAGAAGAAAGAAAAAATAAACAAAAACACACAGAAAAAAACTGATCCTTAGGTTCAAACAACAGGCTTTTCTCTTCTGTGTTTTCAAAACTTTTTCTTTTCTTTGCCATGAATAACATTTATATTTTACAGCAATGGAGCGACAAGAATTAATAGATGAGTTTCTTTTAGATTTCAAACCAAAACCAGATCAAAGTTGGAAAAGCTGTTATTTTTTTGCACATCATTTAAAAAAGAAGCACAACATTGATGTGGAACTGCTTGAAGGTATTTCTAAAATTGGGGGGGTTGATTATTGGGTCGTCAGGTTTAATAATATCGACGAAGACATCCACGCCAAAGCAATGGGATCAGCACCAGATTCTATCGAGAATCCTGAAATAGTTTGGAGCTTAGAAGCGTTTGAAAAAGACAACTTTTAAGCTTAATATTAATTTATTAAGTACCTTACGAGTCTCTTCTGCGACTTACTAAACTGCCTAATATTTAAATATATTTTACTGGGGTTTCAGAGCCAAAGTGGAATGAAAGAGAAGTGTCGGACAATGGTTTTAAGGTGTTTCATTGGGGCTGCTGTTTCAGGGGCAGACTAAATACCCTAGTGCCTATTATGGGTTATTCAACAACGGGGCTTCTCATTTTATAATAGATGTTTATTATAAAAAATATATTATTGGCTTTCAGCTGACAGAGGAGTTTCTTTATCTGCAAAAGTTTGATGACAATGGTGCCGCATGGAAACCCTGAGGGTTTAATGGGAGCTTTTCCTCCCTCACAAGGTCTTATTGGTTTACTTTAGGGTATAATGTTTTTAGTAATCTTAATGTAAAATTAGGAATTGGCTTTAGAAACGGCCCAAAGGAATTATTGACCAATAAAAAGTTTACTGTCGCCGAAAATTTTGACTTTTTAGACCCCTTAAATGTTATAAATACTTTAAAAAAACTTAGAGGAATTTAGTGAAATAGATTATTTTCTATCCTATAAAAGTTTATGGTAAATTTGGGATTGTGCCTGAGCTTGGATATACCATTTAACACGGAGAATTGTTAACGGGAATTAGCGTAATTTATCGATCAAAAGTAGGAGATTTAGAAGCAATCGAGAGAATCACTTATGTGACGGTTGATAATTCAACTGTAAAGCCGGAAATTAATTCTAGTAATGTAGAATTTATATACAACATTAGTGACCGATATGACTGAGCTATTTAGGACAATGTTTCTTTGAATTCGTATATAAGTTTTTGGGACATTTCTAATATAACCATCATGTATGCTATGTTTAAAAACTTAAATCGTTTTAATCAATACATTGGGGATTGGGATATTTCTAAAGTGATTAAAATGAGAAGGACGTTTAGAGGTTCAACAACTTTTATTCAAGACACGCGGGATGGTGCATTACAAATATTACAACTGAGCCAAGTCAGTTCTCGTTTAATGCCCCTCTAGAAGGAAAAAACCAGCCAGTTTGGGGTGCTTGTCTTTGAAACTTTAAACCCTAACCCGTATTGACAATCATTACCCCTTCCAAGTGCCTCCGTAACGATAATCTTCGTTATCCCTTCTTACTTCAATAACGCAGTCGTTGCAAAGAAAAACCCATTCTTTGATTGGTTTATATTGCACGCGATACATTAGCCGATAGGCTTTAGCACATTTTTCACATTCTTTTTTTGCCATTAATCTTAATTCAATAATAAAACACCTTTTAACTTTTTCTTTAGATCTTCGCGATGTTGACTTACTCTATTTTTTGGGAATGATAATTTATTCTAGGGAATTAATAAAACTACTAATATTGAAATATTGTGTCTGATTGATTTTCGAATTAACAGTCATTAAACCTAATCCATAAAGATTCCGTTCATCGAGTACGAAGAACTTAAAAATCTTTCATTAATTTTAATTAAAATCAGGATTTTGTTGAAAATTAGAAGTGTTTTTGTTTTATTTTATATTTAATCACTATAAAATTTCAATGAATAATTTCGTTTAATAGTAGAGTGCCTTTGATTCACATAAGGAAAGGGCTGAAATTTGTGACGATTTCAAAACAGTAGTTGGCCAAGTTAATGATCAAAGCTGTATTGTAATGCTCTATGATGTCGACATGGAGGGAATGCAAAAACTGATGAGCTCAGAATTTATGATAAATCTAAATGAGGAAATGAATTTTTTTTGAGGCACTACCCATGTGATTGTTTTAAATGTAAAAAACAAAATCCCCTAATGCACTTGAGGGAAAGGGGGGTTAAGCGTTGATTAAGTTGCAATTATTTTTATATCCTGTCACAAGGAGCACTATTTAATTTTTATGCAACCAGATATTATAATATGGCCATAAGAAAAAATAGTATTTTTTTCATCATTCTTTTTTCATGATTGCCCTCAAGACTGCGCTATACGCATTGAAGTTCAGGGTTTTTGTGATTCGGTTAGTATAAAGCAGATTCGGTAGTAAAATTGTTACACTTTGAGGTTTGCTCTGAGCCAAATTAAAAATTTGGCGATGTTTGTTTAAGTGACAAAATGACAATTATACTGAAAAAATGACTGTTAGGGAGATAATTTTAATAACATCTGCTGGATAAAATTCAGTAAATCTATTTTGGCATTTTTTTTGTTTTTTTGAAGTCGAAATCAATGTAGATTTCAAATTTGAAATAATGTTTAATTTAAAATTTTGTAATTATGAGCAATTTAGCAAGTGTTCCTAAAAAAGGAAGTTTAGTGAACAGTAATTCAAATCAAAACTTCCCAACTTTGTCAAATTGGTTAGATGATATATTTAATCGTGACCTAATACCTTCAGTATTTACCTCAAACTTTAATACTGGAATTACTTTGCCAAAAGTTAACATCAAAGAAACTGCTAATGATTTTGAGGTAGAAATGGCAGTTCCAGGTCTTAAGAAATCAGATTTCCAAATTGAAATTGACAATCAAGTATTATCAATCTCGACAGAGACAAAGGAAGAAAATGAACGCAAAGAAGAAAATTATACTCGTAGAGAGTTTGGTTACTCTTCTTTCAAAAGAACCTTTACTCTGCCTAAAAGTGTAAACGCTGATAAAATTAATGCGAGTTATAATGAAGGTATTTTGAGTATTCTCTTGCCGAAAAAAGAAGAGGCAAAACAAAAGCCTGCTAGAAGCATTAAGATTTCATAATCGATTTACTTAATAAATTTTTATTGATGAGTGAAGTATATACAGGAGACCGATTACTCGGTCTCCTATATATAGTCCAAAAAATGTTTAATCCTTAAAATTTAAAGCAATGAAAAAATATGTTTTATTATTCATGATTGGTATGTTAAGCGTGAGTTGCAAAAGTCAAAATAAAGATATAAAAAATAAGGAAAGCGAAGAAAAAGCAGTTAAAGAGCCAAAGGGCTCTTGGAAAGTAGATAAAGAGTTTGACGAAAATGGAAACTTAATTAGATATGATAGTATTTATTCTTGGTCTTCCGATGATAAATACGACAATCTATCATTTTCAGAGCGGGATAGTTTGATGCAATCTTTTAAATCAAGATTTTTCACCAATTTTTCGATATTTGAAAACCGAGGGTTTGAAGATGTTTTTTCTAAAGACTCACTTTTTAGTAAACATTTCTTTAATGATGATTTTTTTGAAAGTGATTTTGGTTCAGACTTTATGGATATTGACAAAATATGGCAACAAATGAATGCAAGACAGAAAAAATTTTTAGAAAAATATCGTTCAGAATTTATTAAACCTGAAGACAAAAACTAAATAGTTTTCGTCTTTTTTTTGAGAGTTCGTTTGTTATCGCATTATACACAATGGGAGACTTCGTAATACGTCCCGTTTCAGTTAAATATTAATACATAAAAGCACTTTTAAGCTATTGTTTTCTTTCAAAATAATCCTTTAAATCAGCTTCAAAAACCTCGATTTATGAGGATAAATTCAATACAGTCCTAAATTCAATAAGAGGAAGAATTTGGACAAGCAGATCTACCATAGATTCTAAGTCCATCATAGAGCCTTGTAATCTTTCCATTTCTTGATCAATAGGAGGTATTGGTTTTGAAGCGTTCATAAAATGCAGAAAGCTATTTTTTTTTAAAGTGCCTTTGAATGATATTTATTTGTGTAGTTTGACAGTTCAGTTTATGAAAAATAAGACGCTTTATTTAATTTTTACAAGACTATAATTATTTTGATTTTTTCCAGCGAAAAGGTAAGCTCCAATGGAAGAATTTAAAGCATAAACCTCATTTTTTACCCGAACGCTGTTCGTTGGATTTAAAGCTATTTCGGCATTCTTAGCTATCATTTTTCCAGTTACCCAGTCATCTTCAGTCTCTATTAATTTTAATGCTCCTGAAGTCATTTTTTCCTCTTTAATCTCAAAAGCTTGGGTAATTAGAATTTGATTGTTATTTATAATCGTTATTCCATCTGCTCCAATAATATTTTCATCCAATTGTATTTTACTTATTTGTTTTGTAGGCAAATCAATCTTAAATAAAATGCCCTTACTCATTTGAATAGCAATTAAATAACCATTGGGATGATAGGTAATTCCGTTAAGGTTCCAATCTTCCCCTCCAAATCTTTTGTCTTCTAAGAAAACAGAAGGTTCATTTGTTTGTCCGTCAATCTTATAAATGATTGGTCTGTGGCTATCTGTTACGTATACATTTCCTTTCGTGTCAAGCGTTAGTCCATTTGCGTAACATTTTACCTCATCACTAAGATTGGTGAAATCTACATATTCCACTCTTTTTTTAGTCATTAAATCATAAATCAATACGCCTGCTATTTTTAGAGCGGTTGTTTCATTTGATTTTTCTGAAACGCCAGCATCTCCATTAGCAACATATAAATAATTTTTTTTCGCATTTATTGCTATTGCTGCAGGGCTTATCAAGTTTTCATCTTGGAACAATAAAGATAGCTCACTTTTACTATCTAAATTATAAATAGCTCCTTTGAAATAGGAGCTTAAAAGAAAAGTGTTTGATTTTTCATAAAAGGTAATCCCTTCGGGGAATAAATTTTCTGATTCAAAAGTTATTAATGAATAATTGTCTAAGGAATTTAAGTTAAACTCTTGGTTTTCTTTGCAAGAAAATAGGAGTATTAAAACAATTTGTAGTAGGAATAATTGGTTTTTCATTTTTTGAGGATAAATTCAATTCGGTTCTTAATGCTTTAAGAGGAAGGATTTAAATAAACAGATCTACCATAGATTTTAATCCACCATAAAACATTATAATCTATAAATTTAATACAATAAATTTTAATTTTAAGACCTTTACAAAGGTATATAAAACTACTTTTTTAACAAAAAAGACGGTTAAATTATAAGTTTTGTGCAGTCTATCGGGTCGGTGTGTCCATAGCACTAGTTCTATACGTTTTTATTTCAGTGGTGGCTCCTCCGGTTTCGTTATCTCTATCCTACGACTTAAACCAAAAAAGGCTCACTTTACGTGAACCCCTATTAATAATGGTGGAGAAGATGGGAGTCGAACCCACGACCTCTTGACTGCCAGTCAAGCGCTCTAGCCAACTGAGCTACATCCCCGCGATAATTCAATGACAAAATAGAATGCTTTCATATTTTGACAAAAATAGTTAAAATCTAATCACTTATATGTTAGTTAATCGCAAAAAATAAGATTCATTGGCACTAAAAAATAGTTGCGTCAGGATCGATTCTTTTCTTTTTCCCCAAAAGTTTAGTTATCCTTGTTTGTTTTTAAGGGATCAAAAGCTATTAGCACTACTTACTAGACCAAATTGTTGTAACTTAGAAGATATATTAATATTTAGATCATGGATAAAATTGCAATTGTAGCCCAATTAGTTGTTGCGTTATCAGTACTATACGTATGGGTTTTTAGGTTTGACAACATCATAAAGGAGTTCAAACAATATGGCCTTTCTGATTTGGTCAGAAATATGGTTGGAGCTTCTAAAATTTCTCTTTCTGCTTTATTAATTGCAGGAGTTTTCTACCCTGGTTTGGTTCTTTTTTCTTCATTAGGCATGGCTTTTTTTATGTTTTGTGCACAATTGGCGCACGTAAAAGTGAAAAATCCTTTGACTAAATACATTCCTTCTTTGGTATTTTTAATTTTATCGTTGTTTATTGCCGCTGTCAATTGGGGATTACTTTAGCCAATGACCTTAAACACTATATTAAGTTTTTTTTCAGGGATTTCATTTATTTTTTACGGTATCGCCTCTTTTAAGTCCAAAAGAATGATCGCAGAATATGATCGTTGGGGCTATCTAAAACATCGGCATTCCATCGGGAGTCTTCAGTTTTTTGGCGGATTGGGCTTGATTTTGGGGCTGTTTCTACCCGATATAATGTTGGTCGCTTCGTTTGCATTAACGGCAATGATGATGGTGGCTGTTCTTGTCAGGATTAAAATTCAGGACGATTTATTTAAAATGTTACCCGCAATTTTTTATGCTTTGGTCAATGCATTCCTTTTTTACAATAACTTTCTGTTTTCTTATAGAAACTAGAAGCCGAGAGCATATGATGCAGCCTTCGCGTAGATTAATGAATCAGCATTTGGCATAAAGGTTAAATCAATAGGAAGTTTAATTTATCTTAAATTAGCATTATAAAAAATAAAACAATGAGCAGCAAGTTTTTTGGAAACAGCAAAGTGAAGAATACCGAAACTCCTAAAATAAAGGGAAAACAATCTTCAAAAGGATTTGGAAAATCAACACAAGTGAAAAAAGTAGGAAGAGGTAAATAACGTTTTATAACTTATTTGCTCGTGCGCACTCGTTCTGGAAAGTCCGTGATAATTCCCTCTACACCAAAAGCAATCATTGCATTGATCGCTTCTTTTTCATTAACTGTCCAAGGATATACCTTATACCCTTCTTTTTGAATTTTTGAAACATTTTCTACTGTTAAGGTTTTGTAATTTGGATTGATTGCAGCAGCTGCTACTTGCTTTGCAATTTGTAGTGCATCCAAAGGATCATCATCTGTTAATATGGCAATAGGAACTTGCTTGTTTACCTCATAAAAGGTTTCGAGCTCCTTCCAATTAAAACTGGAAATAATGATTTTATCCGTATTCCAAATTCCTTTTTCAAATTTTGTTTTTAAAAGGCTATCCGTTAAAATGGCCGTATTACTTCCCTTCAATTCTATGTTTAAAAAGACTTGACCCGCGATCAAATCCAAGACCTCATCAAGCGTAGGAATTGAGTATCCCTCCAATACGTCGATCTTTCTTATGGCGTCTAATGTCAAGTTTTCGATAGGACCTTTTCCGTCCGTCAGCCGATCTAGTGTCCTGTCATGAAAAACAACCAATTCTCCCGAAGCACAGCGAAAAACATCAATCTCTATGCCATCAACCCCGAGCTCCATCGCCTTTTTAATCGAAGGTAAAGTGTTTTCGGCAATATGTCCTCGAGCTCCTCGATGACCAATTACCAGTGGGTGGGTGGGTGGGGCACATTGTTGGGTCATGAACGATAGAATGATTATTAAGACTTTTACTCTCATATTTAATAACAATTTAATGATTTTTATCTAATTCAATTTGTATGTTGCCACTAAAGCCTCATAAAAATCGCTAACTTTCGCTTAATGCATTATTTTTGAAGAAAGGAAAATGATGAAAAAAATCGCGGTTATTTTCTATAGTCTGTTTGCTGGAGTAATGCTGGCACAAGGAGATGCAAACTTATTGCTTCAATATAACAAAGGTCCAGATCCAGATGCATTTTACAGAACTTGGAATTTTGACATACACGCATTTGTTGTTCGGGTCAATTTAAACGAAAATTATTCGAAACCAAGGATTACTTATGCTGTGGGGAGCAATGTTCAATATAAGTTCTCCAAGACGTTTGGATTAACAAGTGGCATCGGATTCTTTAATATTCATTATCAATATGAACTCTCAACCAACACCTCGACAGACAAACTCAGCTACATCACATTGCCTTTAACAGTTAGGGTTTCTCCTTCTCGAAATTTGATCCTAGAAACTGGAGCGATCTATCATTTCTTATTAAAAGCAAAAAACTCAGAGATTGTGAACCCAAGCAACAAGTCAAATGTTTATGAAGATGGCGTTTTTAAAAACACCTTAGGCTGGCTTTTTTCTGTACAATACAACGTCTGGAAAAGACTCAACATTTCAGTTCAATACCGATTTATTAAAAAATCTTCGGGTGCATTTTCAATTCAAAAAAACAACTTTAATGGTTTACTGCTTGGGGTACATTACTTTATATTTAATCCTAAGAAAAAACCAATTTAATTCGAGATAAATAGCTCCACAGCTCCCTTTTGAGCTTCATCACCATACTTGGTAAGCGCTTCCTCTCCTTCCATGTAAATAATTTCTAAGCTGTCATTAGCAATAACTTTACCATTGAGAATCACAACAGGACAATTCCAATTAGATTTAAAAATGGTACGATTGCTATTAGAAATCTCTTTTGCACCGATCGAATCATTGGGTATAGAGACAATGGAGTCTTGAAGGAAATAAGAATCGACTGGGGAATGGTCTTCACCATAAAACAACAATTCGGATTTTTTGCCAGAAGGCAACTCAATCACTTTTCCTGAACGAATCATTTCTTTTCTTAACTGACTGGGTTCAATGCCCGAAATTTCTTCTACATCATTTTCATAGACTTTAATTACAAAACAAGAGGTGAAAAGAAAAAAAGTAAATAAGATTGGGGTTATCGTTTTCATTTTAAAAACATTTATTATCACGAATTTACAAAATTAAAAATATCGTGTTATCGCAAAGCTTAAATATTGATGTCTCTTGTTGTTCTGCTTTTCAACGTCTCTGGAAATCGTATTAAATAAGGAGGTTATTTTCCATTGCTCAGTATGAAAAACGCAACCCAATTCAAAACTATTTTTGTAAAGAATGCTGTTCATTACAAAAAGTTCGTCGTCATTAAATAAACTCCCTGAAACCATATAATCATGTAAACGATATTCCTGTCTTGTTCCAAGATAAAAAGCATAAGCTTTGCCTCTTGCCTCCAAAGGGTTTCCGATAAATGAAATAACCTTAGAAGTCCCTATCAAAGCTCCAACCCTAATCCCTAAACCAGTTCGTTGCGTTCCTAAATTAGAAAATCCACTTGTTAATAATGAGATTTTATTCGTAATATTAAATCTTTTTCGGTAATGAAAATTTATATTAAGGTGAGTGCTCTGAGGCATTGCTTTTTCCCAACTTAATTCTGGTAGACCTAAGACTTTACGATGATATAAGTTTTGAATATAAGGCGCAAAAGATGCTTTTCCAGTAACTCCAAGTTTTACCGACCATTCGATTACAGAAACTGAATCAATATAGGTCTGAAGTTTTCTTTCTAAAAACAACCACCCACCAAATGGGTAGTCAAATGTTGATTCATCCTTACTGTAACGCATTGTTGGGTTATAGATTTCTTGCCCCAAGGTCCAATGAATAAATTGTTTTTTTGAAACTTTAGCCCTTTGCTTCCCAGTGCTGATATATATTCCACTTGAATAGTACCAGTCCGTTTTGAAATAAAGGTCGTTGTCAACATGCAATTCAATATATTCTTGAGCAGTTCCCAATACTGAAATCATCAATAAGCATAAAATAAAGCCCGCCCTCACATTACAAAATATTAAATATAGTTATCAAATTTAACTCCCTTTTTGCTTAAAACAAGGGATTATACTTCTCAATATTAAATCCATTATTGTGATTATTAAAAAATGATGACAAAACAAAATAGAATGGCTATTTTTGATCCTAGTATGAAAGGATTCATTCATTTAGAAAAAAAAGAAGGAATCGCCAAAATATGTTTTGGTCACCCTCAAGGAAACAGTGTGCCGCCTGAACTATTAGATCAGTTAACATCATTGCTAGTTCAGGCTGAAAATGACACCCATGTCCGTGTTGTGATTCTCGCAAGTAAAGGTGAAGGCGCATTTTGTGCTGGCGCATCCCTCCATGCTTTAAAAGATGTAAAAACACTTGAGCAAGGGACTGCTTTTTTTATGGGTTTTGCCCGTTTGATAAACACCCTTAGAAAGATGACGAAGTTTGTCATTGCGAGGGTTCATGGAAGGATTGTCGGTGGAGGGGTTGGCCTTGTCGCTGCTTGTGATTACGCTTTTGCAAACGAAAAGGCGTCCATAAAACTTTCAGAATTGTCCATTGGAATAGGGCCTTACGTAATTGAGCCTGCTGTGAGCAGAAAAATAGGGGTCACAGCTTTTACTCAATTATCTCTTGATAGCAAAACTTGGAAAACTGCATCATGGGCCACTGAAAAGGGACTTTACTCCCACTTAAGCGACAATACTGAAACCCTTGACGCTGCTTTAAATGAAAAAGCAATGCTATTTGCTTCTTATTCTCCAGAGGCCTGTAAAGCACTTCGAGAGCTCCATTGGAAAGACACAGATCATTGGGAGAAACTACTTCCCAAAAATGCTGAAATTACGGCAAAACTTGCGCTTTCAGATTTTACTCAAAATTTTATTAAATCACTTTGAATTTATGGTTAAAAAAGTTCGAGTAACCAAACAGTTTACTTTTGAAACAGGACATGCCCTTTACGGCTACGACGGTCTTTGCAAAAACGTACATGGACACAGCTATAAACTAGATGTAACTGTCATCGGAAGCCCGATTGAGGACAACACACATGTAAAAAATGGGATGGTAATTGATTTTAGTGACTTAAAAAAAATCGTTACGCAAGAAGTTGTCGACCCCTTTGATCATGCAACGGTGTTGAATGTAAGTTCACCTCACAAAGCGATTGCGGAAGAAATGGAAAGCAGAGGACACAAAATTGTAAAAGTAAATTACCAGCCTACAAGTGAAATGATGATCTTAGATTTTGCTGAAAAAATTAATGCACAACTGCCCAAACAAATTAAATTACATTCGTTAAAATTAAGGGAAACAGAAACTGCTTTTGCGCAATGGTTTGCTGAAGACAACTAATTTAAAAACCTAGCTCCTTCAAATTAGCCTTGGGTTTCTCCCTGACCTCGTCCAATTTGGATTTGGTTTTTGAATTGTCACAATCCAAATTAATTGAAACTGTTTCTGGAGCAACGAAATCTTCAATAGAAATTTCTAGTTCGGGGATTTCATAGGCTCCTTTCATGTACATTCCCCATATGGGCAATGCCATCGTAGCTCCCTGACCAAAACCAATGTCTTTAAAATGAACTGAACGGTCTTCTCCTCCAACCCAAACTCCTGTAACTAAATTGGGTACCATTCCCATAAACCAACCATCACTTTGATTCTGAGTGGTTCCTGTTTTTCCAGCGATAGCATTTTCAAAAACATAAGGATATCCAGAAACTACATTCTTATAGATATAGTTTGTTTTTTCTAGCCCTGCGTGTCTTAATCTTGCTCCCGAGCCGTGTTCTGTTACTCCCTGCATAAGGTTGACCGTTACATAGGCCGCTTCTTCGCTGATAACATCTTTTGTTTCAGGCACAACTTCAAACAAAACCATTCCATTCTTATCTTCAATACGGGTAATCATGATTGGCTTGATATAGATCCCCTGGTTGGCAAAAGTTCCATAGGCACCCACCAGTTCAAAGAGACTAATTTCAGGGGTACCGAGTGCAATAGCAGGAAGTGCAGGAATCGGTGAGGTAACCCCCATTTTTCTAATTAATTCAATGACAGGTTTTGGCCCTACCATGTCCATGATTCTGGCGCTCACCGTGTTGACAGAGTTTGCCAAAGCATTTTTTAAAGTCCGCATTCTCCCGTATTTATCTCCTGAATTTTTTGGACACCAAGGATCCATATTCCCATGTTTGAGCGCATCAATGCAATACAATGCGTCTGGGAGGGAATCGCAGGGCGAAAGTTTCAGTTGATCGATTGCAGTCGCATATAAAAAAGGTTTGAATGTAGACCCAATTTGTCGCTTTCCTTGCTTGACCTGATCATATTGAAAGTGCTTGTAGTTAAGTCCTCCAACCCAGGCTTTCACGTGACCTGTTTGAGGCTCCATTGACATCATAGCGCTTCTTAGAAAATGCTTGTAATAACGAATCGAATCCATCGGAGTCATCATCGTATCTATTTCCCCTTTCCAGCTAAAAACTTGCATAGAAGTTTTTTTATGAAAACTGGCGAGAATGACATCTTTTTCAATGCCTGCATTTCTCATTTTTCTCCAGCGCTCAGTTCTGTAGGCTGTTCGTTCTAAAAGGGTATCAATTTCTCCATCCCGAAGATCTAGAAAAGGAGCCGTCGGGTTTCTTCTTTTTGTATTTTGATTAAAAAACTCATTCTGTAAGTTCTTCATATGGGTTGAAACAGCCGTTTCTGCAATCTCTTGTAACCTAGAATCGATGGTAGTATAAATGTTCAACCCATCGCGATAAATATTATAATTTGAACCGTCTGGTTTTGGATTTTCTAGAGTCCATTTCTTCATAAACTCTTGCAAATACGCACGAAAATAGGTCGCCATTCCTTCTCTATGAGACTCGGGAGAATAAGTTATTTTTAATGGAATTGCACTCAAGGAATCCTTTTCTTCTTTATTAATCAATCCGTTGCGTAACATTTGCTGAAAAACAACATTTCGTCTTCGTTCTACTCGCTCTGGACGCCTCATCGGGTTGTACAATGAAGAGTTCTTAAGCATTCCAACCAAAGTGGCCGACTGTTCGATACTAAGTGCTTGCGGTGTGGTGTCAAAGTAAATTTTAGCAGCAGACCTTATTCCATCAGCATTGTATCCAAAATCATAAATATTAAGGTACATGGCTATGATTTCTTTTTTAGTATAACGCCTCTCTAACTGAACGGACAGGACCCATTCTTTAATTTTTTGTATGACAGCCTCTTGCATGTTTCTAGACCGAACTCCAACGAACAGCTGGCGCGCCAATTGCTGAGTAATGGTGCTAGCGCCTCCCTTTTTTCCCAAATAAAACACGGCTCTGAGAAATCCTTTCCAGTCAATTCCAGAATGGTCAAAATACCTTTCATCTTCTGTCGCTATTAATGCGTCAACAATGTTTTTAGGTAATTCTTCAAATGAAATAGGTGTTCTGTTGTCATTGAAATAAAACTTTCCTAAAACCATTCCGTCAGAAGAAATAATTTGAGTCGCTAAATTCGTTTTTGGGTTTTCAAGCTGCTCTAAAGGAGGCATCGGGCCTAGTAATCCAAGTGCAGAAAATCCAAAAACACCGACAAGAGCAATTAACCCAAAGAAAAAAACACCCCAGAAGACCTTTATAAAAGTCCCGTAAGACTTTTTAACGTTTTTATTTTTTATTTTCTTTTTACTCATTTCTTGAATTTTTCTATGGAAAGTCCAACCCCAACAATTCCTTCCAAAGCTTTAATTCCTGCTTCAGAACCAGTATGACGAACCGCATGTTCAAGCGTTGCGGTTATGTTTTCTCCTTGAGGAAAATCAAAATCTTCTTTCCACCAGAGTTTACTTTCTTTTAACTCTAAAAAACCAGCTCCCAACCACTCCCCTTTCGGGTCTGCCATTGCATATTCTAGAGTGTCACAGAATAGGGTTTTGTCCCCTTCTTTTAAAGTTGCGATTAGAAAAATATTTGAAAAAACATACCGATTGTCGTTTCTCAAATAGATCATGAGATTAACCGGTTCAGTTGGTTCGAGGTTCAACTCAAAAACAACTTTTTCATTTACTTCCCATTGATCTTTAAAGTCATGATAATTCAGATACAAATCTGAATTTTGACAGGATTGTAAACCTAAAAAACAGATACCTAAAACAATCAGGTTTTTAAGCATTATTTCTAGGCTTTTTTTTATTTCTGTTTCTCCTCTTTTTATTTTTATTTGTCTTATTCTTTTGCTGGTCAAATCGATTCAAGCTGTCTTGACCGACTACATTTTCAAAAATAAGATCTTTGGTCGCGGAAGCAGTTGCTTTTAATTCTAAACTGAATTCCTCAAGGCTTGCCACCTTTTCGTTTTTCTTGTTTTTAGCAATTATTTCATTTACAGAACTAAGGCTCAACTGATGCCAATTCATCCAATCTCCTTTGTAAGTATACCAAATTTGTTCTTTAAAAATATCCATTTTTTGAAAAACAGCTATTCCTTTTTCTGTTTGCAACTTGGTGTCAGTTTTTGGGAAATTTTTAAGGGCAGAACGATAGGCGTCCAGCTCATAATTGAGACAACATTTTAATTTACCACACTGACCCGCTAATTTTTGGGGATTTAAGGAGAGTAACTGATACCTTGCGGCAGAAGTTGACACCGATCTATAATCCGTCAACCAAGTAGAACAGCACAACTCGCGACCACAAGATCCGATTCCTCCCAAACGAGAAGCTTCCTGCCTAAGTCCGATTTGCCGCATTTCTATCCGAATATTAAACGCTTGTGCCATGTCTTTTATTAACTGCCTAAAGTCAACGCGCTGCTCGGCTGTATAATAAAAAGTAGCCTTTCGTCCATCACCTTGAAACTCAACATCGGATAGTTTCATTTCAAGTTTTAAGGCAATCGCAAGTTGCCTCGCTCTTTTTTGAATTTCGGGTTCGCGATCCCTAAAAGACTGCCATTTATCAATTTCTTTTTGGTTGGCCTTTCTCAGGATATTCTTAACCTCTTCACTATCGAGAGTAACTTTTTTCTTTTTCATCTGAAAACGAACCAACTCTCCCGTAAGGGTAACCATTCCTAGGTCATAGCCATTTTCAAGCTGTGTGATCACCAAATCCCCAACGGCAACTTGCAAATGGTCGGGTAAAGTGAAAAATTCTTTTCTGCTGTTTTTAAAACGAACCTCAACAATATTGAATCGCTTTTCGCCTTTCGGCAACTGCATGTTTCCTAACCAGTCAAAAACTGTTAGCTTATTACAACTGTCTGTACCACAAGTACCGTTGCTTTTGCAACCTCTTGGTTCACCAGATCCACTATTTGAACAACTTGCACAACTCATTTGTTAATTTTAAAATTTAAAGATAATGCTATTTCCAAAAGAACTCAGAATAGAAAATCTTAATTATTGTTTAAACTTTAGCACTTCGGATCTTCCCTTCTTAAATATTTTATTGCTGTTGTATTTGCCTTTTCTCAAGGCTTTTTGTTCTTCTTCAGGCAAATTGATAATGTCTTGACAATCTGAAGAACAGCACGTTTGCATTTTCTCTTGGCAAGATTCGCACTGGATAAACAGCAAATGACAAGCCTGGTTGTCGCAGTTTACATGAACGTCAGATGGAGCACCACATTGATGACATTTTGAAATAATTTCTTCCGAAATTCGTTCTCCTTTACGTTCGTCAAAAACGAAATTCTTACCTAAAAATTTATTTTCCAAATCCTCCGCTTTAACCTGTCTGGCATATTCAATAATGCCTCCTTCAAGCTGAAAAACTTTTTTAAATCCTTTGTGTTTAAAATATGCACTTGCTTTCTCACAACGAATCCCTCCTGTGCAATACATCAAAATATTTTTTTCTTCCTTGTAAGGTGCTAATTCATTTTCGATAAGCGGTAAGGAATCTCGAAAAGTATCTACATCGGGTGTCACAGCGTTTTGGAAATGACCAATTTCACTTTCATAATGATTTCGCATGTCAACACAAATCGTGTTTTCATTTTCAAGAAGTTTGTTGAATTCGTCTGCATTAACATGTTTTCCTCTCTGGGTGACATCGAAAGTTTCATCGTCAAGCCCATCGGCAACAATCTTATCTCTCACTTTTATGGTGAGCTTCAGAAACGATTTATTGTCTTGTTCCACAGCGATATTAAGTCGGATGTCCTTAAGGAAATCAATCTGATCAAGATGCTCCTTAAAGGTTTCGAAATTTTCTGCAGGTAAAGACAACTGTCCATTAATCCCTTCTTTGGCGACATAAATTCTTCCCAAAACTTCCATCGGATTCCAATGTAAAAATAAATAATCCCTAAATAAGTTTGGATTACCAATTTGGGTATATTGGTAAAAGGAGAGCGTCAACCGTTCTTTTCCGGCGGTTTCGATGAGGTGCGCACGCTCCTTCGCGCTTAACTTGTTGTACAGTTGCATGCTATACTTGTTTTTAAGGTGAAAGATATTTCAAAATTACAAAAAGAAATTTGTTAATAATCCTTTTTAAGCACTATTGTGCTCCACCTATATAAATGGTAAATTCGTTTAAAATACAGAATTATGTCCGATCCTAAAAATCCCAAAAACAAAGCATTACAGCTTACCTTGGATAAGTTAGATAAAACTTACGGCAAAGGAGCTGTAATGAGACTAGGCGATCAAGCCATTGTTGAAGTAGAATCCATTTCCTCAGGTTCTTTGGGCCTAGACATCGCCTTGGGTGTTGGCGGATATCCTAGAGGACGTGTTGTTGAAATCTACGGTCCTGAATCCTCAGGAAAAACAACCTTAACCCTTCATGCTATTGCTGAATGTCAAAAAGCAGGAGGTATCGCTGCGTTTATTGACGCTGAGCATGCCTTTGACCGTTTTTATGCAGAAAATCTAGGCGTTGATGTAAATGAATTAATCATTTCGCAACCCGATCATGGAGAACAGGCATTAGAAATTGCAGATAATTTAATTCGTTCTGGAGCAATCGACATCGTCGTGATTGATTCCGTAGCTGCCCTTACTCCAAAAAGCGAAATTGAAGGAGAAATGGGTGATTCAAAAATGGGGCTTCATGCTCGTTTGATGTCTCAAGCACTTAGAAAACTTACTGGCTCTATTAGCAAAACAAACTGTACTGTGTTTTTCATCAATCAGCTCCGTGAAAAAATTGGTGTAATGTTTGGAAATCCAGAAACAACAACGGGTGGAAATGCACTTAAATTTTATGCTTCTGTACGTCTTGACATTCGAAGATCTACGCAAATTAAAAACGCTGATGCTGAGGTTTTAGGAAATAAAACCCGTGTGAAAGTTGTCAAAAATAAAGTTGCTCCACCGTTTAGAACCACAGAATTCGACATCATGTATGGAGAAGGGATTTCAAAAGTGGGAGAGATCATAGACCTTGGTGTTAACTACGAAATCATTAAAAAAAGTGGCTCATGGTTCAGCTATGGTGAAACCAAATTAGGACAAGGAAGAGATGGAGTAAAAACTCTTTTCCTCGACAATCCTGATTTGATGGACGAGTTAGAAGCTAAGATTCGAGAGACCATAAAAGCGATTGAGTAATAAGCGTTTATTAAAAACTGCTTAAAACATTTAACGATTCATTTCCATTGGAATTATCAGCTTTTAAAAAAAAGATGTCAGATTTTGCTGTTGAGCAAACCCCCTTTTTTTTTCTTATTGATTTTGAAATCCAAAAACCAATTCTCTGTACTTTGGATCAGGCCAGTGCGTTGGGATATTTTTTCGAAATAAAAGGTTTTAAAAATTTTGATCCAAAAAAATTAGGCGATCATTTTTCGCCTATTGAAATCGACCCTGTGAATCGAAAGAAGTACTCAAAAGCCTTTGATCGTGTGATGAATGAAATTCATAAAGGGAATACCTTCCTTTTAAATTTAACTTTCCCATCCGAGATAAAAACCCATACTTCTTTAGAGGATATTTTTCATCTAGCAAAAGCGCCCTATAAACTCTATAGCGAAAATAAGTTTGTTGTTTATTCACCAGAATGCTTTGTTAAAATAAAAGATGGGTATGTTTATTCCTATCCAATGAAAGGAACGATTGATGCTAATGTGCCGGATGCTGAAAATCTGCTTGAGAAAAATCAAAAAGAAATCAATGAGCACAATACCATCGTTGATCTGATCAGAAATGATCTCTCCAAAATAGCAAAAGAAGTTACGGTAACTCGTTTTAGGTATCTTAATAAAATTAAAACACAAAAAAACGAGATTTTTCATACTAGTTCAGAAATTCGTGGAAAACTTCCTGAAAATTGGAAAGAAAATATTGGTAATATTTTAATGGATATGTTGCCTGCGGGTTCGATTTGTGGAGCACCAAAGGAAAAGACCGTCGATATTATTCGACATGTAGAGGGTCAAGAAAGAGGTTATTACACAGGAGTCTTTGGTTACTTTGACGGTGAAAATCTCGAAAGCGCTGTTAGCATTCGATACCTTGAAAAAAAAGAAGACAAACTGTGGTATAGAAGCGGAGGAGGAATTACTTTTTTAAGCGCTGAAGATGAAGAATACAAAGAACTTATTGAAAAGATTTATGTCCCTGTTGTTTGAATCTATTTGTGTGCTCAATGGTCGTGTTCTATATCCTAAATGGCACGAATTAAGATATCATTCTGCTTACTCAGAACTATTCGGAGAGTCTCCGAAGAAAAACCTCTTAGCTGGCCTGCAAATTCCAATAGAATTCAAATCTGGGAAAGTAAAACTCAAAATAATTTACGGCCAAAATCAAAAAGAATTTTCTTTTCAACACTATAAAACTCAAAAAATCGAAACGTTGAAAATAGTTCATCACGACAAACTTGATTATTCTCTCAAATACAATGAGCGTAAAACGTTAAACGAATTGTTTTCCCTCAAAGAAAATTGTGATGATGTTTTGATCATAAAGAAGGGTGAAATCACAGACACCTCCTACGGGAATGTTATTTTTTTTGATGGTACGAATTGGATTACACCGAAAAATCCACTGCTAAAAGGAACCTGTAGGGCAAGACTAATTTCAGATAGAAAAGCGAAAAAAAAAGTAATAAGACTCGAGCATTTAAAAAGTTTTAAAGGTGTAAAAGTGATAAACGCCATGCGAGATTTAGAGCAAAAAATGATTCCTATTGAAAACATTATTCTGTGAACACTTCAATTTAAATTGTACCGCTTCCAAACTTTAATGGCATTTACTGCAGCTTGTTTCTTATCATTCAACAATTCAGTGTGAATCGTATCGTAGGTCTTTTGTAAAAGCACTAAAGCATCCTCGCTTTTTAACCCAGCTGTTGCTGTAGGGGGCAAGACTGAAACCCTCAGCAAGCCTGGATGACCATAGGAGGTGCCCCAGGGGTATTTTCTTTTACAATCTAGAAATACCATTGGACATATGGGCAACTGATGTGCTATGGCGATTTTAAAAGCACCTGTTTTAAAAGAGTTAAGCAAAACAGTCTCATCCAAATATTCCTTTTCTGGAAAAATACAAACACTATAGCCTTTATCTAAGACTTCTTGGGCACGTTTATAAACCTCATAACGACTTTTAGAGCTCGTTCGATCGACCATAATGGCCGTACGCTTATATAAAGATCCAAAAATCGGAATCTTTACCAACTCTTTTTTGCCTACAAATACGAAGGGATGTTTTGAAGCCCAAATCATTAGCATAATATCAATGAAGCTCGAATGATTGGCAACAAACATGTAATTCTGATTGGGATCTAATTGGGTTTTAAATTCTGTTTTTACCCAAAAACCCATTCCCAATAAAGTAAACCTCGCCCATATGTTTTTCCCTAACCAAAAAACATAACGATATCCCTTTGGAAATAATAAAGAAGCTGCCATTAATGGGGAGACAACGAGGAAAGTAATTCCTGAGAGCAAATAAAACCAAATCCGCCAAATTTTCAATAATAGTTTTCTCACAGGCGTAAAAATACATTATTTTTTACCTTCCAAAAGCAAGCAGTGCAGTCAAAATTTGCCCAAACGAGGAAATAAAATATCTTTGCAGGGAATCAATTTCCCAACCATGGCAAGAATATTAACCGGTGTTCAATCAACAGGAACCCCTCACTTGGGAAACCTCTTGGGTGCTGTGCTTCCAGCAATAGCAATGACTAAAAACAATAAAGAAGAATCTTTTTTATTTATTGCCGATCTGCATTCGATTACTCAAATCAAAGACGGTAAGTCACTGCGAGACAATACGTTCGCTACTGCCGCCGTGTGGTTGGCTTGCGGGCTAAATCCCGAGAATACTGTTTTTTACAGACAAAGCGATGTAAGTCAGGTAACCGAACTTTCTTGGTTTTTAAGTTGTTTTTTTCCTTATCAAAGACTGACTTTGGCACATTCTTTTAAAGATAAAGCTGAACATCTTGAGGACGTAAACGCTGGATTGTTTTCCTACCCGATGTTGATGGCTGCAGATATTTTGATCTATGATGCGGAACTTGTTCCTGTTGGTAAAGATCAGCTGCAACACCTTGAAATGACTCGAGATGTAGCTTCCCGCTTTAACCATCTGATGGGAGAAACTTTTGTTCTACCCAAAGCTAAAATCCAAGAAGAGACACAGTACGTTACTGGAACCGATGGCAACAAAATGAGTAAGTCTAAGAACAATACGATCAATATTTTTCTTCCAGAAAAAAAGTTGAGAAAACAAATCATGGGAATTAAAACGGACAGTACTCCCCTTAAGGATCCAAAAGATCCTGATACCTGCTCGATTTTTAGAATTTATAAATTGATGGCAAGTCCTGATCAGGCAACTACCTTGAGGCAAAAATACCTTGCGGGGGGCATGGGATATGGTTATGCAAAACAAGAGCTTTTCGAATTGATTTTAAACAAATTTCAAACCGAAAGAAAAAAATTCGATTACTATTATGCGCATCCCGAAGAGATAGAAGTTGCTTTGGCCAAAGGAGCCGTAAGAGCAAGCAAAGTCGCTGATGATGTACTGCATAGGGTCCGACGCAAGCTCGGGTATTAAATCCATTCAAAATGCTTTCCTGGCAAAGGGCGAATACAGCCTTTCATTTCCAATTGCATCAAAAGAGTAGCCGCCTTACTAATTGAAAACTTAGTGCTTAGAGAAATGTTGTCTAAATTGTCTTGAGCAATATTTTTTAAGTGATTAAAAATTATTTTTTCCTCCTCATCCAATTCAATAAAGAGGTGTTTTTGAACTCCCTTTTTCACATCTTCTGATTCCCAGCCCATCGCATACATCAGATCGTTTGCGCTGGTAATGATCTGTGCCTTTTGATTTCTTATCAATTGATGACACCCACCACTCAATTTATTTGTAACCAGGCCCGGAAGCGCAAATAAATCTCGATTGTACTGATGTGCATAATCTGCCGTATTCATGCTCCCCCCTTTAATATTAGATTGTATTACCACTGTGGCATGTGCCAGTCCGGCAATGATTCGGTTTCTTCTTAAGAAGTTGTTTCGATCAAAAACTTCGCTAGAAGTAAAATCAGTAACAAAACCCCCTTTTTTTTCGATGTCTCTAATGTATTTCTTATGATCCTTCGGGTAAATTTTATCAAATCCGTGGGCCAAACAACCCACCGTATCTAGGCCTGATTTTAATGCTTGCTTGTGGGCAATAATATCAATTCCATAGGCAAATCCAGAAACAATAATGGGATCAATCACGGCCAAATCTTTGATTAATTTCTGACAAAAATCCTGCCCATAAAAGTCATTTTTACGTGTTCCGACAATGCTAATGATTTTTCTTTTTTCTAAACTAAAGTTCCCTTTGGCAAACAAAACAAGGGGAGCGTCAGGGCAATATTCTAGTGTTTTAGGATAATTAGGATCACCCAGAAAAATGGTTTGGATTTGATGTTTTTCTATAAACGCAATTTCCTTTTCAACTTCTTTTAGATACGATTTCCATTTTTTAAAATGTGATAAATGAGAAGCGCCAATCCCATCTATGGATAAAAAATCTGTAGGATTGGCATCAAATACAGCTTCTGGAGTTTTACAAAATTCAAAAAGTTTTCGTCCCCTAATGTTACCAAAGCCTGGCAATAGTCTTAAAACAAGACAAGCTTCTAAGCGATTCATGTTAAATAATAAAATATTGGTGCAATTAAATATACTAACTTTTAAATTGTAGTAAATTAAAGAGAAGAAAATTGTTACTTTTGTGATATGTTGATTCAACAATACATACAAGAGCTGCTTTTTCAGCACGAGTGCGTTACCATTCCAAATTTTGGGGCATTTCTTTCGCATTCAGTAAGTGCAACAATTCTTCCTGTCGAGGGACGATTTGTTCCACCCAGAAAAGAAATCGGCTTTAACAGCCTTCTAAAAAGTAATGATGGTGTTTTGGCACATTATATTGCGCAAAAAGAAAACTCCTCATACGAACAGGCATTAAGGAGGATTGAAAAAGAAGTTATTGTTTGGAAACAAAGACTTAACACCCAACATCTTACCTTTTCAGGTATTGGTGAAATGCGTTTTAATTCATTTAAAAAGATCGAGTTTCTCCCTTTTGGAAAAATAAATTTTGATTTAGAATCCTTCGGATTAACCCCATTCCAAAAACACTCCCTTGAATCAAATGAATTACATTCAGAACCACAAATTTTTACAACTATGGAAAATGAAAACAAAGAAGACTTGATGTTTACTCCCGAGAAAAAAAATAAAGACCGCTCACCTATTTTGCGTTTTGCAGCCATAGGGGTCATTGCCATTGCATTAGCGAGTGCTTTATTTTATTTTGGGAATGAGTACGCAACTAACGAAAAAGCAAAGTCAATGGAGTTGGCTCAGAAAAAAATTAAAAGTAATGTTCAAAAAGCAACTTTTAATTTGGGATCATTATCAAAAATCTCCTTGAAACTTGAATCAAATGAAGCTGAAGCAGCCATGGCTGAACAAGAAGCGAATGCGTTAAGCGTTCCTTACTATAGTGTGATTGCTGGCTCTTTCAGATCAATGGAAAATGCCACCAAAAAAATAGCAGACCTTAAAAAAGAAGGATACAAAGCCGAATTGACTGAAAGAAATCCTTCTGGTTTATTCCGAGTTGCTTATGGTCGATTTACTTCTAAAAGAGAGGCACTAAGCTTACATGACTACATCATCTATGCTCTTGAGCAAGAGGCTTGGTATTTGGAAGAAAAATAAGCTTTACATTTTATAAATCCAGTTTTTAGGGTTCTGAGGTGTAAATTCATTAAAAACACTGAACTGAAGTATTGTTTTACCGGTTTGAGGATGTGTAAATATTTCTCCTATTGCTTGTTTCGCCTTAACCTTATCTCCCTTTTTCACATACAATTTCCCTATGTTCTTATAGGTGGTAATATAATTCCCATGTTTAATCAAGACTGTAGGATTGCTTCCTTTGAAGCTTAAAACAGTCATAACTTCTCCTTCAAAAACCGCTCTGGCAACTGCGTTGGGACTCGTAGCAATGGTGACTCCATTGCTTTTAATCATGGTCGTTCTAACTACAGGATGAGGTTGGGTTCCAAATCGCTGGGTGATCACTCCCTTCTCAACAGGCCAAGGCAAGCGGCCCTTATTAGCAGTAAAGTTCTTAGCCAAAAGTTTCGCCTCTGGGGTTAAGACAAATGTCTTGTTTGACTTTTTCCCTGCTGCCTTATTAGAGACAGCAATTGCTTCGCGGATTAATCTTTCTATTTCTCGGTCAATCGCTGCCGCTTTCTTTTGTTTTTGCTTAATCGAAGTCGCTAAAGAAGATGCTCTCTTCTTTAAAGAACGAATCAATACCTCTTGTGATTTTCTTTCTCTTTCAAGTGTTTGTTGGACTTTTCGGTTTTCAGAAACCAATGCCTCTTTTTTTCGTTTCTGATTTATTAAGGTGGTGTTTAACGTTTGAAGCGTTGTGGTTTTAATAGCGATTTCATCTCCTTGTTTTTTTCTAAAGCTTGCATATTGCTTCATGTATTGAATCCTTTTATAGGCTTGCAAAAAGCTTTCTGAAGAAAACAAAAACATCAATCGATTTTGAGAAGATTTGCTTTTATAAGATTTTCGAATCATTTCAGCATAATCCTTTTTAAGGGCTGTGAGTTCTTTTCTGAGGTTCCCAATATCTCTTTCATTGACGCTGATTTGCCTTGTCAATAAATTGGCTTGTTGATTGTTTACATTGACCAGTTGAGAACGAACAGCTATTTTTAAATTTAAATCCTCCACCTCAGAAAGCACATCCTTTTTCTTCTTGGTGTTTCTATATAGAAGTGTGTTGATTTGCTTAATTTCACTGGTCAAGCGTTGTTTCTGATCTTCTAATTCTTTTTGGCGTGCGGTGCTTTTTTGTGCTAAAGCATGGAAGCTGCTCAATAAAAATAAGATACTCAAGAGCCTAGCAGCACTTCGCATTATAATTCAATTGGTTTATATCCTTCTGGAATATCGAAAGGCAGACTCATTCTACTTGGAAATTCTATGCGATTGTAGACCAAGGTAACTGTTTTTAAATCCTTCCCGTCGAACAAAGAAATTTGAACTTCTCCCGGGATCATCTCTCCTTCAAGTCGCTGGTGGTTTAAATATTTAACTGTCAGAGATTGTTGTGTCCCAGGAACTAAAAAACGTTGCTCTTTTAGGAGAAAAGTGTTGGGGTCAAAAAAGTAAGTCGGTCGGAAGGCCAAGTCCTTGGATTTAGGAACAAGTAAATAATATTTAGGATGGGAAATTCTTTCCCAATTTCCTTTTTTAAGATCTGATAAAGGCATACCCATCAATAGGCTCTGTAAATCTTTAAACTCAAAATCTGTGTTAAATTGTTTATTTAAAAAGGAAATGTCCCCTTCAAAGAAAGTTCTTTGAAACTTTTCGTAAAATGACACCTTGTCTGGTGTGATCAATACTTTTGCAATAGGAACTAACATGGTCGCACTCATCCATATGGATTTGGAGTTTTCAATTCTCATATTAACCATGATTTGCTGTTTTCTTTTTCCGTCATTGTAAGTCGCTTTAACTCTGGAACGAAATTTTTTATAACGCAGCTGGTTTTTGGCAATTGCTTTGGTCAGATCATTCAGCTCAATATTTTGCGTTGGTTTTTTACTTGGTAAAATCACTGCGGATTTACATCCCCACAACAAAGCCAAAACGGTAAGAAATAAAAACGTTTTTAAAGTGATAATTATACTTATAAATCTCATTTTTTTATTCTATAACGGAATAATCTCCAATACTCAAGTGCTTATACTCTCCATCATATTTTACATGATTTCCGATCATTGATCCTTCTAAGTTAGCATTTTTAATTTTCGTATGTTTTTGAACCAAGCTATTAACGATTGTTGAATTCTCAATCGTCGTGTTCTCTCCAATCGATGCGAAAGGGCCCACAGTAGCGTTTTTAATGACCACGTTAGATCCAATATAGCAAGGAGGAATAATCTTCCCATTATCGAGTATAACATCAGTAGCGACAAGTTTATTGCCCTCTTCTGTGAGAATCTCAAGCATTTTCTTATTGGTTTCCAATGTAATCTTTGGATTGCCACAGTCCATCCATTCATTAACGGTTCCAGGAACAAAGCGTGCTCCTTTTGCCATCATTGCCAGAATCCCCTCATTTAGCAGATATTCTTCACCAGCGGCAAGGGTTTGACTCAAAGTCTTTTCTAATTCAGATTTAATAACCTCACCTTGTTTGAAATAATAAATTCCAATCACTGCTAGATCTGAAACGAAAGTTTTTGGCTTTTCGACCAAAGCAGTAATTTCATTTTGATCATTCAAGCTGACCACCCCATAGGCTTCTGGCTGTGCAACTTTTTTAACCCAAATCATTCCATCCACTTTAGGGTCAAGTGTCAAATCGGTTCGAATCAAAGTGTCGGCATAAGCGACGATAATCGGTCCAGAAAGAGAATCAGTAGCACACATGACGGCATGTCCTGTTCCCAATGGCTCCAGTTGCCGATATATGGTTGCTTTGGCACCCAGATTCCTGGCGACTTCAATAAGTTCCCTTTCAATTTCTTTTCCAAAAAATGCAGGTTCCCCTAAAATAAAGGCAACCTCCTCAATGGGCTGTGCCACGACTCTTGCGATTTCATTGACTAATTGAGCTACGATCGGTGTTCCAGCAACTGGTAACATCGGTTTTGGAACTGTAAGGCTGTGCGGGCGAAGACGTGAGCCTCTTCCTGCCATGGGTACAATGATTTTCAATGAATTATATGTTTAAAATTAATCTTATTATTTAAGTCTATTTTTTTCCAGTACTCCCAAATCCTCTGCTTCCTCTTTCGGATTCCTCTAGGGTTTGGGTTGGCTCCCAAACAATTTGTGTGTATTCAGCAATAACCAACTGAGCAATCCTGTCTTCAGGTGCAACTATAAACACTTCGTTAGAGAGATTAATCAAAATCACACCGATCTCACCGCGATAGTCCGCATCAATCGTGCCTGGGGAATTGAGAACGGTTATGCCATGTTTAACAGCAAGACCACTTCTGGGTCTAACTTGTGCTTCATGTCCTTCTGGGAGCGCAATAGACATCCCCGTTGGAATAATTTTTCGCTCCATGGGTGCTAGTGAAATTGATTCTTCGATCGCTGCCCTTAAGTCCATTCCAGCAGATGCTGCTGTCGCATAAGTTGGCAATTCACCTTTTCCGGAATAAATAACAGGAATTTTTATCATGTGTTTTATGATTTAATCAAAAATACAAAAACGTTGCTGAATCTTTACTTTATTATTCCCTTGTTACTCCCTTTTTATGGACAAAGCAAGTTTTTCCCTTTTCTAATTAAAAAAAACAAATAGTAAGCTTTTAAATTGGTTTATTTGTTTTGGGCTAACCACAAGAGCGGGAACTTTAAAGGAATGTTTCTTTTTACTTCTTCTACTTCTAAAAAGTGTTTTCGTTGTCTCCAAATATCATAATAGTCTGTTCGTTTAAACCTAAAAGCTCCTAAAATATAGGCGAGTTGCACTACCAGAAAGTCTTCCAAATTAATAACATCCGGTTCTAAAAACCATTTGGATTTTTCCGCAACATATGGCACTATATATTCTAATACTTTCGCAACACTATTGACTCCTGCCGTTGCAAAGCTCCAGAGGAAAACTACTTGATGTTGAAAGCTGACTGAGTAGAGTTTTGTTTTTAAAATTATCTCTGCAAAAATCGAGAAGGCTATCGTTATTTATGAACTTTGCCAAAAGGGCAACTTGGGTATTCCACCAATTTCCGTGATTGTTTAGGTATACTTTTT
>Ga0129324_10000051_pt1 | contig 73505 bp, 69 predicted proteins | sample CPBDNA_7_FD_96879 | JGI IMG/M metagenome (GOLD analysis project Ga0129324, IMG submission 96879) | Freshwater to marine salinity gradient microbial communities from Chesapeake Bay, USA - CPBay_Spr_15_0.2_DNA | ecosystem: Environmental > Aquatic > Marine > Coastal | place: USA: Chesapeake Bay... | reverse complement strand
TTCGTAATTTAGAACACCATCACCATCTGAATCGATTTCCTCAATACTCTCAAGTCCTCTTTGAATAAATTCCATACTATAAGTTCTTTGAGTCGGATCTGATTGCTCACCAACATAGTTTTTACGTAACCAATCTTGTAGGTCTTTTCCAAAATCATTACGTTGCCATTTGTTGATTGTATGACATGTCATACAATCACCCATTTCAGTTCCCGAAATCTGAGGGTACTTCATCATGAGTGTAGGTAAGAAATTTGTATTCGCTTGAGAAGAAAGGGCCGTTAAACATACGATTGTTAATATTATCTTTTTCATACTATCCTTTGCCAGTAATGGCCTAACCACTAAAGGTCATTTATTAATGTAAGGTTTATATATGACGGTTTTAGTCACTAAAACTATGACCTATATCAGGAAAAGCAAATGATCCAAGTAAAAAAGTCTACTGGGGAAAACCAAGAATTTTCGGAAGAGAAACTTATAACGTCCTTAAGATACACAGGGGCCACAGAGGATCAAATTCAGGACATATGCAAAAGTATTAAGAGTCAAATTCATGATGGTATTCCAACCAGGGTCATTTATAACTTAGCCTTTAGAAGATTGCGTCAAATATCACGACCTTTATCAGCTTATTACGGGACAAAGAGGGCCTTGCTTGAGCTTGGCCCAGATGGCTTTATATTTGAAAAGTACCTGGCTAAAATATTAGAGAATATTGGGTTTAAAGCGGTAACCAATATCGTTGTGCCTGGAAAGTGCGTCAATCATGAGGTCGATGTTATCGCAGAAAACTTGGAAGAAAGAATTCTTATCGAATGTAAATTTCATCGCTCACACGAAAGAAGTAATGATCTAAAAATCGCCCTCTATATTAAGGCGAGAGCTCTTGATATTTTTGATGGGCCCGACAAGGCCCTCTATGATGATTTCTGGTTGGTTTCTAATACAAGCTTTAGTGAGGATGCTATTAGGTATTCTACATGCGCAGGGCTTAGACTTTGGGGTGCAAATTTCCCCCCGCAAAATACCTTACAAGACGTCATCAGGGAGAATGGACTTGATCCTGTAACTTGTCTTTCCTCACTAAAGAAAGGAGAAAAGAAAATGCTCATTGAAAGCGATATTTTAATGGCAAAAGAAGTAAAGAAAAACCCTAATGTCTTAAAAGACATTGGACTTGAAACAACTCGTATAAAAAGGGTTTTAAATGAAATTGAAAATGTAACCCAGGGAAGTCTTAAATGAATATTAGTGTTGAATCTTTTGGTGGAGCAGATACCGTTACAGGTTCTTGTCATCTTATTAAAATAGAGCAAGAAAATTATTTAATTGATTCAGGTCTTTTTCAAGGAGCAGATTTAAAGCTCCATAAGAACATATCAAACCTTCCTTTTGAGATACTATCCATCGAAGCCATTATTCTTACTCACGCCCACCTTGATCACTGTGGCCTTTTACCTCTTTATGCCAAAAAAGGTTACTCAAAGCCTATATATGCAACGGAGGCAACTAAAGACCTTGCAGCTATAATCCTTACTGATTCGGCGAAGATCCAACAAGGAAATGCGAACAGTCACAACAAGAAAACGAACAAAAAATCTCAACACGTAGAACCGCTATATCGACATGCTGATGTTGAGAGAGTTTTGAATCTCATAAAGGTCGTAGAACCTCACGAAATAAATCATCATAAAAATCTAAAATTTCGTCTCTTTCCCGCCGGTCACATACCAGGCGCCGTTAGTGCCTCGCTAGAAGTAGCAGACCAAAAGATTCTTTTTAGCGGTGATTTAGGTCGAGATGATGATCAAATCATGAGACCACCTGTGATTGAAGGCGGACATGACTGCATCTTTATTGAATCAACTTACGGTGGTCACCAGCATGTATCAGGAGAAGTTGAAAAACTTCTGCCCCAAATGCTCAAACATATAATCAAAACAGGTTGTGTACTTCTTATCCCAGCATTTACCGTGGCCAGAAGCCAAATGCTTGTTAAGCTCTTTCATGACTTTTTTGAAAAAAACCCACAATTAAAAGTGCCTATTTTCATGGACTCCCCTATGGGACTAAAAGTTAATAAAGTATTTGAAAAACACCATGAATGGCTGAAACTGACTAAAGAGGAATACAATACAGCATTTACAGATGTTACCGAGGTAGATGAGAAGTGGGAGGCAGATAAACTAGAAAGTTTCCCTGAGGCCCATATCATCCTTACTTCAAGCGGAATGATGACGGGAGGGAAAGTTCTTAAGCACTTCTCTCGATTGGCCCTTGATAAAGATAATATCGTTTTCCTACCAGGTTATATGGGTGAGGACACTCTGGGTAACAGACTAGCATCAGGAGAGCGTGAGTTCTCTTATGAACAAGAAAGTATCAAAGTTAATTGCCAGATTATACAGACTCACCAGCTTTCCGCCCATGCTGATCAAAAGCAATTAAGTAAATGGTTAGAGATTGCGGCCAATAGTAAGGAAAGAACTTCTATTTTCCTCATTCATGGTGAGAATGAGGAAAAAGAGAAGTTTATTATTTATTTAAATGAGCTAGGCTTTAAAAAAGTAGAGAAAATGAATTATCGCAAAGCTGTTCAGATCTCTGTCTAGAGTTCTTCAAAGGTTTCCTTTTTTAGGAAACCTTATTAATCGCCTCTTTCACCATGGCTTCACGCATCTTTGGATCCTGCCATCTCTTCTGCGCCTCAGGTGATAACTTATGAATTGGATCATAGTAAGTAAAAACAGCACCCGGCTTCACGTAAGGCGCTTTCCATACTGATATGCCATTTTCTTCATCATAATATTCATAAGAGGCCACATGGCGCTTTCCGCCTCCACCTGGAAGATCACAAACGAAAGTCGGAGTATTAAAGCCTGCAGTAGTTCCACGCACGGCCTTTTCAAGTTCAATAGCTTCTCTTAAGGTTGTCCTGAAATGTTCACAACCTGGGACCATGTCATGCATATACACATAGTAAGGCTGAATATTCATAAAACCTACTTGGCGGGTAAGCTTAACCATTGAGTCCACAGTATCGTTTACACCTGCCTGAAGAACGGCCTGATTTCTAACGATGATACCTCGGCTGAATAACCTCTCCATCGCCAATTGATTCCACTTCGTTATCTCTTTTGGTGAACTAAAGTGAGTATGAATGACAACTTGTTTTCCATAAGAGCGACCAAACTCATGGACTTCTGTAAGGGCCTGCAACCAAGCGTCGTCTGTCAGTATTTTTTGAGGAAAGATCGCAATACCTTTTGTAGCATAGCGGATTCTCCTGATATGAGGAATTTTAAGTAAGCTCTCGCCAATATATTTTAGCTGGGGAGCAGTCAGCATGTAACTATCCCCTCCCGAGATAACCACGTCTTCAATCAAGGGGTTTCTTAGAATATATTCAAAGGCATCATCCCACTTCTTTTGATTGGCCCCATAGGTTTCCTTTTCCACAGTCTCAGTAGAGCCGCCGATAAGCCTACTTCTTGTACAATAGCTACAATATACAGGGCAAATGGTTGTGGGGAGGAAGAGAACCTTATCAGGGTAGCGATGGGTCAGCATCGAAACAGGGGAATCAGTGTCCTCACTTAAACTATCTGATTCGTAATAAGGATGATCATCTAGAAATTGAGAACCTAGAGGAAGAAACTGTTTTCTAAGAGGGTCGTCCCAAGGTTTTACCCAATTAATTAAAGCAAAGACATAAGGAGTTATCCTAATATTCATGGGGGTTATTTTTTGACCGGCCTCTAAATCGCTCATTAATTCAGGTGTACACAATGGTCCTAGAATTTCTTGTACCTGTTTAATTTTTCGAATAGAGTTTTTTACTTGCCACTTATGATCTGCAAACTCTTCTCGTTTGACACCAGACCAAGCTGGAATTTTTTTCCAAAACTCATCATCACGAAAGTTTCGATGTTGGAGTTCCGGTATCTTAATATCATTTTCAAGTTTATTGGTTTCACTCATAACATTACCTCTCTACCCGGTCATGGGTGTATGACCTTAATATTATACATGTATTACTCACAAGCTATCCATTTACAGGAAGCCTTTTCCACTTATAAGCACCCGAAATTACATTTATATTGTGCGTATAGTGTAATCTACTGCTGGAAGTGACTCGACAGAGGAAAATTGGGAAAGAGATGTAAACAAAAGACTGATGAGGCCATCGAGCATCATAGTAATAACGAAGAGCCAAAGAAAGACATGGATTTTTTGCTGAAGAGGCATATTCCAAAAACGATGATGAATATCCCCTAGGTTTAATTTGAGACTTTTACCGGATTGCCAGCGGAAAAGTTCAATGAAGGGAATGCGAAAATCTAGGATAACCTGCCCAGGACAATGAAAACAACTTACCCTTAAAGACTTACCAGGTCTTATAGGGACCCGCAGCTTTTGGCCACAGGTCGGACAACTAAATGTTTTCTTTGTCAGCTTAAGCCATAGAGGCTTGACAGCTTTTTGGACCATATCCATGGACGGACTCTACCACAATATTTCACGCCTATGAAATACGGTGCGGCATCTAGGCGCGAAGTGACTTTTCGTTAACGAGAGAAAAGAACTCTCCTCTTTTTAAGCGCTCCTGCTTAAAAATTTGCACCTCAAAGGCCTTTACAATTGCTTTTATCTTATCTTCTTGTTGGAAGCCATCAATAAGTCCTTGGAGTAAGGCTTGATAATCTAAACTCATCATGGCCACTTTTTTGTGGGCGCGTACATTATTAACTTTAAGGCAATAAGACGTTACTTCTGCAAAACCATCAAAGTATCTTTTATATTCTTTAGCACCTAGATCTCCTGCAAGCTCAGACAGTTCCAAGAACAAATTTAAAATATTACTAAACCCTTCTGGTCCAATGTCATCAAAGCTATCTTGTATTCGAATATTCTCTTCTTTAAGCTTATTGCCAATACGCTCTAATTCATCCCTAAAATATTTAAGCTCTGCCACTGACATCTGAGACAAACCAAACCTCCCTTTGAATTAATACATTTACAGTAATCGGTTTAGGATAAGAAAACAGGAGTTAAGTTTTTATTTAGTTTGGGCATAGGTTAGCGAGCAATTTAAGATCAACGCAATTTTATCTATTTATGCCTTTAGGAATAATTACCCAATCGATTCCTTCAAATAATATATGAAGAAAGCTGGCCAAAAGGGCCGCTGGAATCGCACCTGTTAGAATAATACTATTATTGTTAAGTGAAAGCCCTGTCACGATAAGTGAGCCTAAGCCACCTGCCCCAATAAAGGCTGCGAGTGTTGCTGTGCCGACATTTATAATGGCACTCGTCTTTATTCCTGCCATTATATTCACGCTCGCCAAAGGAAGTTGAATCAAGCGCAACTTCTCCCTCTTAGTCAGTCCCATTAAGTCTGCTGACTCATCGAGAGCAGGATCAATTTGGCTTATACCCGTATAGGTATTGCGAACAATGGGCAGTAGTCCATAAAGAAAAAGCGCCATATAAGCAGGCTGCGTCCCAATACCAAAAACAGGAATAAGAAAACACAGAAGTGCTAAAGATGGAATTGTCTGTAGAAGACCAGTACCGATCAAGGAAAATTGTGCTAATAAACGCGACTTCGTCGCCAGTATGCCAAGGGGCACTCCAAAGAGAATAGAGAAAAAGAGCGCCACAAAAACCAATTTTATGTGTTCTCCAGTTAGGCGAAGAATTTTCTTTAAAGGAATTCCCTGATTTTGCAATGATTCCTTACCAAGAAAAACAGCGGCAGCTTGATGAAAGCTATATCCTTGTAGTTCAACCAGAGAATTCAGCTCAATCATCATTTTTTCATTTATTTTTCCAAATAGCTTTTCTTCTAGTGCGGCCCAACTCTTTGGGAACCTTTCTGGAAAATTTTTCTTAGAGAGTAAGGTTGCTAAGTATTGCGAGAAGAAATTTTTATCGTCATCTAAAAGAAATAAATTATAGCGCTTAATCTTGGCATCGGTAGAATAGACTTCCATGAGATCGACCTTGCCATTTTTTAAGGCCTCAAAGGCCAATGCGTGCTCCATGGCAGTAGGATGCTTAAAAGTAAAACCATAATGACGTTCAAGCGCCTTAAGGCCATCCCCCCTTCTAATAAACTCGTGAGTAAATACAGTTTTTAGATCTGAAAATTCCTTAAGGTCTGAGAGATTTTTTATTTTATATTTTTTAGCACCAGCTTCATTCAGAGCTAAAGCATATGTATTGTTAAAACCAAGTGAAGAAGACATGAGCATATCGTATTTCTTAAGCAATATTTTTCTGAGCTCATTTTCATCAACAATGAGGGTGTCATTCAAAATAGCTTCTCTAATTGTTCCAGTGTAGGCCGGATAAATATCAATTTCATCTTCCTTCAAGGCATTAAATATAATCCCAGAGCCTCCAAGACCAAATTTTCGCTCCACCCGAGCCTCTCCTGTATCCTCAATAATCTGTGACACAAGTTCTGCCAAGATATAACCTTCAGTGAAAACTTTTGAACCAACCTTAACCACTTTTTCTTGGGCAAACGAAGAGGAACACAGAATTATAATTAAAGAAGAGATTAAAAATTTCACAAGCTGATCTCCATAGGAATCTGGGCCCTTAAAAACTCATGAACAAATGGATCCAAAGGATTGTGATAAAGTTCCTTAAAACTCGATGTTTGCACCACTCGCCCTTCATTAAGGAGGGTAATTCTATCACCTAGGAATGCAGCTTCTTGAATGTCGTGGGTAACCATAACGACTGTTTTATCTAGTTCCTTAAAGATGCTACGCAGCTCTCTTTGAAGAGAGGCCCTAACAATTGGATCAAGTGCGCTTAAGGGTTCATCCAAGAGTACAATCTCGGGATCTAGTATTAGACCACGCATGAGAGATACTCTCTGTCTTTGACCACCACTAAGTTCGTGAGGAAACTTTTCTAGAAAGGAGAGGTCCAAATCAACCATCATGGCCAATTTAGAAAGTTTTTTTTGTATTTGTAATTTATCTAGTCCACGCACCTTTGCAGGAAGTAGGATATTATCCTCGGCGCACAGGTGAGGAAAAAGTCCTCCCTCCTGAGTAATATAGGCCATATGTGTGGTTCTTTCTCGCGCTTCTAAGAGATTTATATTACTTCCTTGAAGAGAGATCTCACCAGTATCAGGTTCGGTTAAACCGCCAATCATCCTAAGGAGAGTTGTTTTTCCAGAGCCACTAGCGCCTAAGAGAACGTGAATTTCCCCTCTCTCAATAGTTAAATCAAAATGATTTATCACGGCTTGTCCGTCAAAGGACTTGCTTACACCCTTAATATCGATCATTATTTGGCCTTATGAAATTTCTTTTACCTATTATGACCCATCAGAGTAATTAAAACACTTGAAACGGAAAAAAAATCAGGTTGTAGAAAACTTAACTTGAGTTAACAATAGTAAGACAACTGTTAGAGCGAGAAGACCATGAGTTCAAATATTAAAAATATTGTATTAGCTGCGACTTGTTCAGTATTAAGCTTACCAGCAACGGCCTATAATTTACTCAAAGAAACCGATGTATCTGGTCAGCTTAGTCTTGGTGGAAACTATGTTGATAACAAACAAGTTGAAGCTCGTGTTTTTGGAATAACTGGTTATATAAACCTGAAGACAACTCTACCCGCTTCTCTTGAGCTAGACGTGTCTACCGGTGTGACGATGGAGTCAGGCTCTAACAACTCTTTTATTGTTGATGAATATGCCCCACGTAGACAGGTACGCCTCAAAAGGGCGTTTATTAAATGGAGTCCGCTTAGTTTCTTTCAATTTAAAGCAGGGGCCATTAATCAGCGTGATTACTTCGCTCCCTTACTTTTAACTAGAACAGCTTTTCTTGGCGCACAGGAAGAATTATTTTACAAATTTAGTGAAAATCATAAAATCTTTTTCCGTATGCAACAGGCAATACCAAATAACTTAAACCTGACTCAAAGAATTGGGATTGTAGAAGATGGTACGCCGAGCTTTCTTATGGAAACAGTAGGCCTAGACTTTGATGGTGATCTCTTCGCCTTTTACGCCAATGCGGGCCGCTGGAGCTATGACTCTCTTAGTACGGGAGCTGCATTTCAATCCCAATTCCTAGGAAATAGCGTGAGTGGTGGATCTCAGCTCAATAGTGATTTCTTATATCGATACTCTGGCTATACTGGATCCTCGGCCATAAGAACCCATTTTAGTGATGATTTTGGCATCAAGTTCTGGGGACAATATCTCTATAACGACAAGGCTCCAGAAACGCGAAACAAGGGATATGCTGTAAAAAGCTCTCTCATTCTTGGTAATTGGCAGCCATCTTTTTTAATGTTTAGAAATGAGTCTGATTCCTCACCGGCATTTTACAATAGTTCTTTTTTCTCCCATAACAATCATGAAGGTTACAGTGTTGAGTTAAAATACGCAGACCCTTATGATAAAAATGACGATAAGGTGACGGCCTTTATCAACTACGTTGATTCTTCACCAATTAAATTCAATGCCTTTCAATCAGACACAAAGAAAGTAAATTTCTCCATAAAATTTCCATTTGAATTTAATTAATTTTATTTTTCGCATACCTCGACTAGGCCTTTGCCTCTAAATCCCTTAAAAAATGCCAATTGCATAATACACTGCGTAGTGCAATATGAATTCAATAACTTACACTACTTTTAGTACCCATAATGTAAATTATGGGTCCAAACACAGACTTTAAACTATTATCCAGGCGATCCGGATGTTTTACAAAGGTCCAAGTTCACAAGAGTTCTTCAAAGACTTCATGCTCTATCTTGAGCAGGTGAACCGATCACCTGCGACTCTAGATTCTTATGGACGCGACCTAAAACTCTTCATCAACTGGTGTAATATAAACAAATTAACCCAGCTCTCCAAAGTGAGGCCTCAAGATATCTCTAATTATTTTGATTTTTTGAAATATCCATCATCACTTTCAAAGAGAGATACTTTTTTTTCGGCTCCCTATAATGTCACTCTTTTACAGGCGCCTTTAGCTGTAAATTCTAGAAAACGACACTTATCAACAATTAAGAATTTCTACGCTTTCTTAAAGGACAAACACCCAAGAAAACACATTCTTCACTGGGGTTTTCGCCAAGGACCCGTGCTTGAGAAGCTCCATTCAATTCGCTTGAAAGACGAAGACCTATTGCACACACCACTTCTACGTGAAGTTCACTGGAAAAACATCCTAGAAGTTCCTCTCAAGGGCCAAGATCGTCTTCTTTTGTACCTTATGTATTGGGGTGGATTGCGTTTAAGTGAGGCCCGCACACTAAGAGTGAATCAATTAAATACTCATACCAATGTCCTTACCCTTTTTAGAAAAGGTGGCAAGCGACATGAGCTCTTTCTTCAAGATAAAGGTGTTTGCTGTATGCAGTGGGAGAATCTCACTTCAAATTGGCTTCAAAGTGAAAACTATAAAGATCAAGCTCCCTTTCTCTTTTCTGGAAGAATTCCGGGAAGAGCAATTTCAAGACGCGCTGCCTTTAAAAAAGTGAAGAAAATTTTCAAAAAGGCAGGAGTTCCTCAAAACCTAAGTCCCCACAGTCTAAGAAAGGCCTGTGCCACCCGCCTATATTACAAAACAAGGGATCTTTTATTTGTCAGAGACTACCTAGGCCATAGTGATGCCAAAGTTACTCAAACCTACATTGAAACCCAAGGCCTTGCCCTGGAAGTTTTAAATGAGAACACCTCGGAGAATATTGGCACATCTTCACCGCTAAGTTTAAAATATACAGGAATTAATAAACATTCACAGGAGTCTTATTATAATTAAGATCATTCGAATCTCCCTCGCTGCAGTTCATGTTGTGCTTGTATCAACATTAGGTTTCTTTGGTTGCTTACTTCGGCCTTTTAACCCGGACAACACCTATTATCTAGGTCGGGCCCTCGCCTTTGGAGTGCTCCCAATAGGAGGCTTGAAGCCTTTTTTTATTGATAGCGATAAGTTTGATAACATCGAAGGACCGGCAGTAATTATATCTAATCACCAGGATAACTTTGACCTCTTTATTATAGGTGGAATTGTTCCCCATAATACAGTCAGTATGGGGAAAAAAATTATTCGTCTATTTCCCTTTTTTGGCCAAGCTTATTGGCTCTCAGGTCAAATTCTTATCGATCGGAAAAGAAAGAAAAAGGCCATGGGTACCATGAATCAAGCGGCAAAGCAGATGAAGAATAAAGGCATGAAAGTTTGGATCATGCCAGAGGGAACAAGAAGTCGTGGAAAAGGCCTACTTCCTTTTAGAAAAGGGGCTTTTCATTTAGCAGTACAAACAGGTTTCCCCATCATTCCAGTAGTTATTAGTAGTTATGCTCAACAATTAAATATGAATAGCCTCAGTTACAATCCAGTCGTCGTAAAAGTCTATGACCCTATTAAAATTGAAGGTGAACTCAATGAAGTAAACGCCCTTAAGGACCATTGTGAAAAAGTTGTAAGAGAAGGTCTTGCTGAAGTTGATAAAATGGTTTTGGAAAAAAGAAAATAAATGGAAAGAGTCTCACTAAAAAAAATTAAAGATATCCCCTTTTCAGGTCAAACCCTGGAGATGTCCTATGACAATAACATGGTCACTCACTTTAAAGGCGAAGGAGATAATGCCTTTGCTTTTTCACTTGGCTATGCCCATGGAAAAGAAAGAGGCTTGCAGGTTGCACTTCTTCAAACAATCATTCGGGGTAAATTAAGTGAATGGATAAAAAATGATCCTGAAACAATTGAAACCGATAGGTTCATGTTAAAAATGGGCTTTTATTATCAGGCAAGAAAAGAAGTCATTCACCTTAAAGAAAAGGACCGAGAGTTCCTCGAGAGTTATTGTGAAGGGCTTAATAAAAGTAGAAAGGTTAATACTCCATGGGAAGTTAAATTATTTCCCTATCCAAAGAAACCATGGCAGCCAGCTGACTCGATTGCTTTAATGAAGGTAATGGCCTACCTAGGTCTCGCCCAAACCCAACAAGATTTCGAAAAATTCTTGGCGATGAGCTTGGCACAGGGAATATCTCCAACTTACTTTAAAAGTTTATTACCAGGAATTGATCAGGAGGGCCTAGAGGATCTTATATTATGCCTTCAAAAAACAAATTTTGATCACTCCCCCATTCCTCAAAATGAATACCTTATGGGCCTGCCCAAGTTAAAAAATTCAAATAATTGGGTTGTGGCGAATAAATTGAGCGAAACCAATACTCCTCTAATGGCCGCTGATCCACATCTCGAGATAAATCGACTGCCTTCCTTATGGTTTGAGTTTGTTTGGAACCAAAGAGACAACTATAAAACTGGTATAACTATGCCAGGGGTCCCAGGTTTCATTATGGGTCGCAATAAGAACCTATCGTTCAGCTTCACTTATGGTTACATGGACACCATCGATTACTTCGTTGAAGAAATCAAAGATGGAAAACTAAAGGAAGAAGACAACTGGGTGGGCTTAAGTTGTCGAGAAGAAGTCATTAGTCCTCTAAAGGGACCCAACGATAAAGTCAGGGTTTACGAAAGTGAAAAAGGACCCTTAGAGGTACCTGAAACATGCATTCTTAATAATAACCTCCTTAAGGATGGTTACTATCTAACTAGGTCATGGAGTGGTCATACAAGTGGCGGCGCCGAGGCCATCGAGTGCTTAAGGCTTTTAAGTAATTGTAGCAAAACACAAGAGGCCTGTGAGATTGTTAAGAATCTTTTCATGAGTGCTAACTGGTTATTTGCCGACAATGAAGGAAGTATTGGCTACCAACAGTCTGGCTATCTTCCAGATCGAAGCCACCAAGGCCTCTATCCACAAGCTGGTTGGGATAGGCAAAAGGCATGGAAAAAAGGCCATAAGAAAGAAAACCTTTTACAAAATTTAAACCCAGAGTGTGGTTATTTAATAACGGCAAACAACGATGTATTTAAAGAATTTCTCGGTAAGCAAAATAGTATGAGTATTAATTTACCTCTGGCAGACTACCGTTATCAGCGAATTTTAAAACAGATTCAAAGCAAGGGGAAAACCTCTGTTGTTAAATGTAAAACTCTACAAAATGATGTTTATAGTGAACAAGCTTCACTCTTTATGGAAGTGCTTAAACCAATTATACCTGATACACCTTCAGGTAGAATTCTTTCCCAATGGGATTTTAAGTACGACAAGGAGAGTAGAGGCGCTTTTCTTTTTGAGAAATTTTTAAGCAATTGCTACGAAGGTCTTATTGCTCCTGTATGGGGCCCTCAAGCATGGCAAACAATGAGAGCTAATACTACCCTACTGACAGACTATTATGGGCTTTTTGATAGAATTCTTTTAAATCCAGAACATCAAGATAGTCTGTGGTTTGACTCTTCAATAAATGATCAGGACATGGATATTGATGTCTTAAAGTTACGAAATGAATTTATTAAAGTTTGTCTTGATAAAACATTGACTCTTTTTCCCATGGCAAAATGCGAAAAATGGGGTGATGTTAATACCTTTATGTTCTCTCATATACTTTTTGGTAAAAATACACCGTCATGGTTTCCATGTAACGAAGGACCACATTTTCTAAAAGGGTGTAGGGCAACTGTCCACCAAGGAAATATTTATCGCGACAGAGGAACACTCTCCAGTTTTGGCCCTTCATATCGAATGGTTACAGATATGGGAAATAACTGTGTTTTCAGTAGTATACCTGGTGGACCAAGCGACAGAATGTTTAAGAAGTCCTACAAAAGCGAAATACCCAACTGGCTTGGTGGGCATTATAAGACACTTCTACCCTATTGAAGTGAAATTTATTAAGGCAGATAATAGCAGAGAGAGATAAGGGTCTAAAACGAGGATTTTTTATTGAAAACACTACTAGTTTGTTTATCTTTGCTATATGTAAATTCTATATATTCTCAAAAAAATAAAGATGATTTTACCTATGACAAAGATAGTAAATCCATCATCCCCAAATATTTAGGAAAAGTAATTTTGCTAAAAGGCAAAGCGATCGGTCAAAGGGATGGCCAAGATGTTTTATTAAAAAAGGGCGCGAAGATTTATCCTAATGACACCATTAAAACTCAATCAAAATCCCTTGTAAAAATTGAGATGGTTGATAAGACTTTAATGACCGCAGGGCCTGATACCACACTGGCCTTTGAAAAGTGGCAATACAAATCCAAGGAAGATAGGAAGGCCACATTCAACCTTATAAGAGGAAAAATGAGGGCCCACTTTAAAGTAAAGGCCAAAGAAGAAAATTCTCTTAAAATTAAAGTTGGCACTGTTGCCATGGGGGTAAGGGGGACAAGAATTCTCGCTAATATGTATACCCAAGTCTCAGGTATTCAAGTGTCTCATGTCGCGACACTTAGTGGGAAAACCCAAGTCTACGATAAGTTGACAGATATCACTCTAAACCAAGAAGCAGGCGGCCAGTACATTTCCTTCTTAAAAAGAGATGGTACTCTTTTAAAAAGCGAGGATAGGCCTTTAAGCAAAAAAGAGATAAAGTACTTAAAATCTGACGATAAAGACCCCATGAAGTATTTTAGACCATTTATGAAAGAATTTAAGGGCAAAACAATTACTAATCAAGATGGTAATGACCAAGGTTCTAACGAATATGGAAAATCTACCCTTCAAAGATCAAAGAAAAATAAAAACTCTTCATGGAAGAAAACATTAAACAAACTCAACGAAAGACTTGAAGAAACTAATTAGACAGTACTTGCTCCTCTATAGAGGACCTAATAAGATAGATAAATGAGTAGTGAAAAAGAGCTTAAACAGCTAGAGCACAGAAAGAGAAAAGACATTATCAACAAAGTTCTCACCTTTCTGTCAGATAGCGACGAGTCACTCTATTATATGCCAACAGTAGAGATAGCTGCCGCCATTCAAGAAACCATTGCAAAAGCAACTCTCTTACTCACTGAAGAAAGAGAAATCGTTAAAAATCTAACTGTTAGAGATATCCAAGTACTTCTCAGTCACCATGATCGTCCAGGTCGCATTTAAATCAAATAGTACAACCTGTCTAAAGTTTAGACACTTATAAACCCCCTTCCCTATTTAAGTCCTTAATATGCCTATCTATTCCATGGCCTAAGTTTTGCAACTTTTAACTACATCACATGGAATAGACGGGGAGAATTATGGGGAGTACCTTTAATTTCTTAAATTTAAGACAGAATATTTTGGTGTTTTTAAACATCCTGCTATCAGTGTGCCTAATCTCATGCTCAAGTGATGTTCAAGATAAGTCAGAGCTGGCCTCGACAGCTAGCTTTGATGTAACCGTCGTTACTGCGGCAAAAATCGACGACTTAAGTATTGGTGGAAACTCCCACTGGTCAGAACTTCCACAAACAAAAAGCATTACTTTCAGAGCATGTTTAAATGACATCACTCTACAAGTACCAGTACAAAACCAAAAAATTAAAGTTAAAACCCCACTTCAAGAAGTAGAAAGAGAAACAAACTCTGCTGGTTGTTTAAGCTGGAATGATGACTTTGACTTTGCTTACTTTTCTCAAGAATCACTAATAAAATATCCGGTCCATATTGAAGGTCTTAAAGGCCATGAAGGAAATTACCTCATCAACTTAATGGTTAACCCGTGGGCACAAAGCCTAACAGAAGTTGTATATGATGAGCGCTTCGATGAACTACCCCAGGAAAATATTGCAGCTAAAACCTCGCTTAATGAAGAGTCTTTTCTCTTTAAGAATATCAATATTAGTTACTTCAATAGTGGCTACGACAGAGATAGCTCAACAGCTTATTATGACTTTAGGCTAAATGCTAACCTAGATATTAGAAGATTAAGTCTCCAAGGAAATCCACGTTCCTTAAAATTAGAGAAAGGTCATTATCAAGTAAAAATAGCTCTTATTGAAGAAAGAAGTGGTAGCTACCAAAAGCTATCAGAAAGTGAGATGGAAGTTTTGCCGCAGGCAGGACAGATCCAAGAGAATGTGAAATTTTTCATTGGACGAGGTTATCAGCACCACCCTGATTCACGTTTCTACATGCATATATCTATTCATCCAATAGGCCTTCCGCTAACAATCGGTCATAATGAGAATTCTAATCATCAAGGAATTCTTCCCCTGGCCAGCCTTCAAGGAAGTGCAGAAGGAACCCTAGAGCCTATTAGTAATTACCCAATTGAGTTAGTTTCATCTCCTCTAAAGTCAGAGGTAATATTAGCTTCTGAAGAAGAAAAAAGTGAAATGATACCTGGAGAAGATAACCAAGAATCATTTGGAATTAGAATTTCGCGCATGAATGTGTCTTCAGGAGTTTTATTAGCAGATAACCTCCAGGCAACGACGGCAAGAATTCGCAGAATGCCCGTTGAGTTATGCTTAGTTGATACGTTATCAGGTCAGGCCAATAATCCACTGCCGCAGACGAAAGTGCGCTTAAAGGCATTTCAAAATCAAATTAGTGACTCTGAAGAGAATCGAGAATCCATTACTAATACAGATGGTTGTTTTCAAAGTTTTGTTTACCTAACATATGACTACCTCGGGTGCGAAAAATTCTATCAAATTGATTATGATATAGAGATCCTTGAGGGTCGCTATGAAGGTCTAACAACTAAAGGCAAGGTCGCAATTAACCCGTTTAATAACAGTGATTTATACTACGATTTAAACCAAACAATTCAACCACCACAAATTGAGTGCTTGCCACCAAAACTAGCGATATCAAAGTTTTATTATAAAAATGATGGTTTATTAAGAAGTGGCTTTAGATTGAACCAAAACTTAAACCTAACCCTACAAAAGCGTTACAATATTCAATTTGAACCAAAGTTCTACAGAGGATCAACTTATCAAGAAGTTGAGAGTCATAAAAACTTATATCAGGGTGAATTCAACGTAAAAGTGGTTGTACTCTCACCTAAGCATTCTGAAGTTAACTACTATGCCTTTAATGAGGAAGAATGGGATTATGTTACAAGTGCGCAAAGTGACCTTAAAATCAATTCAAACGGCCTTGTTGCTGGGGACATAAACCTTCCCTTTCACTTAAGTGAGACTCTCTTTCTAAGCTTTAAGAATATGTTATGGATCGAGGTAACTCCTAAAGAAGGCTTAAACCTCGCCAAAACCCAGATTATGGTGCCTTTCTTTGCAATGGCCCAAGGTGCAAACTTAAATACATCTTTGGATACAGGACATTTGTCCGATGAACTTAAAAATAAGATCGCCAAAGATCTCCAATTTAACTTTAAGGTTCCAGGTCATCATGAGCAACTATTCCGCTACGAAAAAAATATGAGTGAAGGGCCACTTGATACTTATCGCCAAGAGATTCAGCGAATTGGCCAACTTTCGAATGATTCATTTAAGCTTATATCTGGCAATTATGAATCTTTTAATCAACAACCGCCTCTAGGAAAAGCAAACTGGGAAGGGATAGAAGAAACTATTGTAAATAACTACAAAACTAAAATTACAAGAAATGATTTCAGAACACTTTCTACAAATACAGGTGAAACACCAAAGGGTTATTTAAACCGCTTCTGTAGGCTTTTCTATGAATTACCAGAGATGAATGAAAGAAAGACTTTGCTCTTAGGTAACCAAGAAAGCGAGCTTGGTGGTCAAAATTTTAAAGATTGTATAGATAATCCGGCGAGACATATAGAACTTGTGCCCATGAGCTTTGTAGAAGAACTTTATGGAAAGAAAGAAAAAGTAAATGTTGATGGTATAGATTTTGACTATATCGCCCCTCGCTTTAAGTCTGATGAGGAAGGGAAAATTCACCGTGGAAATGCCTTCTTCGCCGCCTACGGAGACCGCTCTAGTATCAACTGGGGTGAGAGAAAAGCAGAATCAATTGAGAACAGCCTCTCTTATGGTCTAGAGGGACCAAGCATGTTGTTTGTAGGATCCTCTGAAAGAAGGTCAAGAGTAGAGGAAACTTATAAAGTTAAAAATACCGCAGAAATGAGGGCCGCCTTTAATAGAAATTATACACAACGAGATGTTATCGATCTTACCTATAACTCTTTAACACTAGAGTTCACTGTTAAAAAGCGTGATTGTGTTACTCTGCGATCAAAAACAAGAGTGGCCCTTGCTTACAATTTTTGTCGAAACGACTCAACGATGAAACGAGTTGAAGAAACATGGTTCTTCATTGGAGACACTAATCTTGAGAGTCATGGAATTATCAGCGATGGTAACTTAAAAGGTGATAGCAATAGAAACCAAGTTATTCGTGGACAACAAAATTTTAACATTGTTTGGGATGATTATGAGTCAAAAGATACACTCTTAGTTGTTAGAGAGCTTGGAACAATTACAGTTGGTGATGCTTTTGAAAAATACATATCAAGAGAAAAAGGGTTAATACCTTTTGAGAACCGCTATGATCAAAGTTTTCCAGGAATGATGTTACCTTATTCTCATAAGCCTACAAATTCTTGCAACGATTGTCAGGATCCATAATAGAGCAACAAGTTTTTAGTTGATCAGGGGAAGACTCAGAAAGAGTTGTCCCCAGTGTTCCAAGGCATGAATGAATGGCCTCACAAAAGCTCTTGCCTTCTTCTATGCCTTGAGATGTAAAGATATCAATACCACTTTGTTCTAAATCGGCAGCACTATCTAAAATACTAACAACTTCGGCCGTAGCATTTTGAAGAATTTCACTCTCGTCATCTAAACCTTTATTAAGTTGGTAGAAGTCATATAGCCCTGCGAGACTCACGTATACCATGATGCCTTTTAAGTAATAGGACCTTAAGATGTCATACCTAAGTCTTGTCACTAAATCGCTACTAAAACTCATATCCAGACGTCTCAAAACATTATCCGTAAGGCCTTTATCAAGTACCTCATCAGCTAATTCATCAGTTAGTTTTAGCGGTTTAAAGTCTGGTAACCATAAAGGAGGCCAGCCAGCATACATAGGAAGGTTAAAGATTCCAGTCAAAGCTGCCTTACCCAATTTAGTTTGACGGAACTTCTGTATAAAAGAAGGAGTATTTTTACTTATTCTATAATCAGAGAAAACTCTTAACAGTCCTCGAGAAAGAAGATCTTGCTGAACGACTCTTAAGATAATCTCATCTCTCGCCTCACTCCCTTTAAAGAAGTTTTTTAATTTTACCTCAGGTCCATAGGCCGTCATATAGAGCTCTCGAGTTAGGTTCTCTATCTGCGCTACTTCTAGTCTACCTTTTGCTTGAAACCTTTTAACTATGCCCTCAAGGGCCGCTTCTTTAAAGCGGTTAAGCTTAAGAGTTGGCATATTCTCTGGTGGCACATAACGATTCCCAATTGCCCTTGTTAGAGCGAGAAGGCTTTCAGGCGTTTCCTCAATACTAGAGAAGAGATCATCTCCCTCACGAGCGTTATACTCAGTCACAAATTCATCATACTTTTGATAATTGAAACGCTCAGCAGGAAGTCCAATAAACTTCCTCCAGAAATGTGTCTTCTTTTTTGGATCATTAATAACCTGAATGTCCTTCATTTCCTGATAGCAATTTAGTCTTTCTGAGGAAGGACGGCGCCATGAAAAAGCACCCTCCATTGAGTCTTGCTGCAACACTTTATGAGTGAAAATGATGCTAAAAAATAGGATAAAACTAAGCCCTTGAATCATCGTTAAGCTTATCGGCATAAAATTAAAAAGAAATGAATGAAATGGAGTTAAGTGTTTAATTTTTAAACGGCAGTGCACGAGAATTCAGCCACTTACCGCTAATATATTGGTTTAAATTTGGAACCCTTCTTGCATATTTAATAGGGACAAGTAAACAAAGGCAAAATCAGATGAAAGACACCATTAAGAAGACCCTAATCATGACTTCCATTTTTGGACTTATAAATGTTCATGCCAACTTTGAGGGCTGTCGTTTACCAGATCCATTACCTGAGCAAGTCTGCCAACTGATAAAGTCAAAAGAAACGATTATTTTTAACAAGAAGAAAAATCTTCAGAGCTTAAGAGAAATACAGGGGTTAATACTCCAAGGAAAGAGAATTCAAACCAAATTAGAAAATGGTCAGACAGGAGAATTATCCGAAGACGATTTACTCATTAACGAATTGGCCCTTATTATCGAAAATGATGAACAGGCCGTAGAACCTGCAAATCGCTTAAACGGCAGGTTAATGGACCCTGAAAATAGCTTTGAGTTGATAAAAGTTGAAGAGCAAATTAATGATGAAATAGGCTCCATAAATGATAGCGATAACACTCAACTACGCCGTGGTATTGGCTCAATTGGTGGCCTTATTATCTCATCTATCACCATCTCCGTAATGAACAAATCAACAAAGGGTCAAGCATTTAAGCGTAGGCTTATGGCGCAGTTATTTCCAAGTGAAAAGAAGATAATGAGATGGACTCTTAATGCGGCCTTAATAGTATCTTTGGCCTTAGGGTTCTTTGCTGCTTTTAAAATGTTTGAAAACTACAAAGAAAAAGTAACACTAAAGAAAATGATAGAAATTCTTAGCACTATTAAAGATCAGGCAGATAATATGGCCACATTAAAAGAAGAGCTAGATGAGCTAGAATCCTGTTACTGGCTTCAAGTTGATCAGTTGCTCGACAGCAATCTTGCAGCAGAAAGTCCGACTGGTTTACAGTGTCTTTAAAGTGAATCTGGCCCTTTGAATAGCCCCTCTAATCAGCTAATATTGTGTAATATTACTGATACAAGGAGCTTTGATGAAGGGTCTCATCATTCTCATTTCCCTTATTTCTAGCCATTACATTTTTGCCAATACTTGGTATCAAAAACTCAAGTGGCCTACTGATCGAGTTCAAGATCAAGTTAAGCTCCTTCCCTTTGGTCAGGAGTTTAAACTCAATTACTTCTTAGAACGTCTTCAAGTTGAAGAGAATATCAATATTCAGTTCTATCTCATTCCCTCTTTGGAAGGGAAATCAATTGAAGAGAAGACACAAGAGATTCTTGCAAACCAAAAGAATACCGGCCAAAGAGGCCTTTTATTTCTTCTGTCCCTAAGCGATAGACAATTTAAAATCGCTCCCAACTCGGCGATGACACTAGAATTATCAGAAGAAGAAGTTAATCATTTGGTTCAAGTGACCATACCATCCTTAAGCCAAAGGGAATATTCAAGTGCAATCCAGAATTATCTACAAAGTCTTCTCTTTTTTCTGAATAAGGATAATAAGTATAAAGTCCCAGATTTAACTCTTAACAAGAATTACAACTGGCAAAACTTTTTATTCTTTATTGTCTGCGGCATTCTAATATTTATGTTGGGTCATAAGTTACGTAAATCACCTAAGGTCATAGATAAAAGCGTGGGCCTAGTTAAACACAAAGGAAACCACAGAGGTTTATTTTGGTAATTGAAAACAATAAGAATGAAATGAACAATATAACGGCGACCTATGTACTGGTAAAACAAAGTGATCTCTATCCTGCTAGTCATTTTAGGAGTGGTCTTTTCTTTACTGCCTTGGTGATAATGACTCTCTATTTTATACCAATCAATTGGGAGGATCCTATATGGATGCTCTATTTCGAGGTTGGTGCATTTTTCTTTGGCTATTTATTTGCTTACAACAGGAAGGTTAAAAGATTTTTCACTTTTAAAAGTGAAATGAAAGAAGAGGTATACCAAAAGGCCCTAGAGACTATGGCCGACTATGGACTTCTCGGAAAGTCCCACTACATTTTTCTTTTTGCCTCACAAGTAGAAAAAAGACTTGAATGTATCTACTCACCAGAGATTGAGGAGCTCATTTCTGAAAAAGATATCGAAAGGTCACTGGCAAATGCAAAAAGTTTGCTTAAAAACCAAAAATACAAAGAAGCTATGGAGCAAGGAATAAGTAGCATAATGGATTTACTACCTAAAATCGAAAGAACGGAAATCCTGCCTCTTGCACAAGTGACGACTGGATCGAAAAACCTAATTGATTTAAAGGACGATAAAGCAAACCCTGAAGCTGAGAATCAAATAAGCGAGGAGTGATATCTCGAGGCTCATCTGAATTGTGATACAAGACCAAATCAGGCAGCCCTTCCCTACTAACTTCTTGCACCTCTAGCCAAGAAACTCCACGACAAAAACTACAACGAACGTCGTAGCGAATCCTCTCCAGCAATGGCGCTTTTAGATAAATATTCTCCATATAAAAGTTGACTGCTTCGAAGATAAGGATGTTCTTTTCTAGGCCATCGGTGATTTCAAAATCAAAACTAATAGAAGTCAGACCACTTGCTCTATAAAAACCCTTGTTACCTGAAAGGTTGAAATCAAGATTTTTAATCTTTTCAAGAGAGGTTTCTTTCAACCCCTGGCCAACCTGTATAAGTATAAAGGTTTGAACCACTTCATCATTAGATAAAATCCTCAACTCATCTATAAGTTTTAATCCGTTATTAGAAACAGTTGAACTTGCGCAAAAAAGAAATTCCCTAGGAGTTCGATTAAATGTTTCTTCGGTATAAGAAGAACAACCATTTTGTAGATTCGTCCGAACAGTACTGCTTTGAAAAATCGCGAGATACCTTCTCATATTAGAGTGTAATAGACGAAGAATCTCTCGTGATTTAGGATAGGAGGATATCGTCTCCCCTGCAGAGAGGGGTGAAAGTCCCATAATACTAAACGCTAATAGAATGGAGAAAACTCTAAGACAGGCCATTATTCAATTGGTCTTCTATCTGTAATCAGGCCATTTTCAACCGCTTCGATAAGCTTTCTAAAATAAACCTCAACAAGATTGATATTTGTACTGTTTAGAATTCTATTAAGATTAAGGCGTAACTCATTGATGAAACGCTGGGTTTGTCCGCCTGTATTTACAAACTCTGTTGGTGGAAACCAATAAAGGTGAAAATTTACAAAGGTCTTCACAAAACCAAGTCCCCTAGTGATTGCCCAAAAACTAAAGTATTGGACAAAGGTATTTTGGCTAAGGAGAGTCTCTCGTGAACTTAAATACATTGGATTATTAGGTGCAGATTTTTTTATCAGCACCTTGAATGAAAAGGTATTGTGATTGATCGTTTCAGCACTATTAAAGTAAGGAGCGTAGTTATACTTATAGTCGTATCCCTTGAATGTATAAGTGACCCGGGTTTCTTCCGGAAGAAATTGATAATGCACACTCAGAAACTCTTGGTCGCGAATACTGAAACTATAGAGTGCGCTATTCTTTGCTTCGTTTAGCCATCGCCCTGAAAGAGTAAATAGGTTTTCCCCTTTATCATTTTGCAATTGATAGAAGTACCTCTCCCACTCTTTCTTCAGTTTAAAAGACAATTTGGCACGAGAAAACTCATTAAAAGATAACGCCGTCTGATTTGGTCCTACTCTAAGAAACCTTTCGACGAGGTTTAGAGTCTCCCCACATCCATGATAGCGGAAAACATCAAGACCTTCTTTCCCCTTGGCCCTGAAGAAATATTCAATTCTCGTTAATACGCTATCTGCTTCCCAGTCTCTAAAAAGACAATTCACTTTTTCATGGGAAGAATATTCAACTAAATTATTAGATGTACGAGCACGGTAATTTTTCTTAAGGTCCTCTATTTTGGTTTTCAAGGGACTTCTGAACTCTGAAACCAAATCATCAATAGTATACAAGGCCGCAGGCAAGGGCAGACCATTAGCAAACGATGAAACATTTGCGAAAATTACAATAATAAGTAGCAGTCTATTCAAAGAATACATTTCTATCCGGGTCGTAATAGAGAGTCTTCTTTACTTTCTCTCTGGAGCCATGAATGGCCAACTCGATCTTTAGCTTCACTTTAGCTTTGGTCATATAACGAGGAGAAAGTGAGTCGAGCTTAAACCCGCTAAGCATAAGATTTTCAACCGATCTCATCTTTTTCATTTTAAGACCGCCACCTTTAATTTCAACTTGTATGGTCTTTTTTACGATGTCTTTTGCCGCAAGTTTTTCATCAAGTTTGAAACCAATTACACTATCACCATTACTTAAACGATAAGCATAGGGTGTTAATGATGAGAGGACTTGTGAAACTGAACCTTTACTATTTGGCATGCGATCAATCATTGAATCTGGAAATTTTCTAAAAAGACTAAGGCGACTAAACCTTGTCATTTCATTCCTGTAATTATCAAAGGTCATTGTTTTTGCACGAGTAACAACCATTAACTTATTAAAAACTTTTGAACGCTCTCGACCAAAGCTAAATAAACCCCAAGAGTTGTCCCTTGTTACAACCGATGTGTTTGAACTTACAACCATCGTAGAGATACCTTCATAGAGATATAGCTGAGGATTACTTACTTTCAAGATGGTCACACGGTCTTTTGAATCACCCTCTTCTGACGGGTTTAAAACGCCATAATTAAAGGAATAGTCCTTAACCAAAACAAGATTAGAGTCGCCGGCATTGATACTTACAGCACCATTAAGCGTAAGACCGGCCTTTTCATCTTTAACAACCCCAGCAGTTGGGCTGACATAAATATTTGTTGTTCTTTCATAATTAATATTGGCGAGGTTTGGAATCAATTGAACAACTCGTGTCACTCTAGACGTCTCTTTACGTCCAACTGATGTCCCCAGAACCGCTGACAATAAACGACTTGAAACAGTGAGTGAAAGATCTAGGACCCCACCTTCGTTAATAATATCCCATGCCGGAGCATCCCCAGAATCACTTGTTGCACTACCGATGGAAGCATCAATGTGACTTAAACCCTCATCACTTAAAGAGAAGATTTCTGTCGTAAGCTGAACAAGATGACTTGGCACACCAGCTTCAAGGACATCTAGTAATGGCAAAAGACCTTCAAAGCGATCTCTTAATTCTTCACTATAAAACCAAAAGCTCAATACACTAGTACTTTCAATCGTGACATAACCTTCAGAAGGAAGAAGAACATCTCCTGGCTTTAAAACGGCTTTAACCCTTGAGGCCAGTGTTCTCGCCGAAAGATTTTGGGCAATATAAGTACAACGCATGAGTTGTTCTTGGCATTCAATTTTTCCAGGAGTTCTCTCAAAAACTTCCCCAGTCGGTCCAATTCCACCCTGAGCAAATAGCGATGTATTGAGTAAAAGGACCAAAGTCAAAATGAATGCTTTCATATATTCTCCTCTAAATGTCAGATGTTTTGACTCAAGAATCCTACGACAAGGTATTAGATTTGTCATATTGGAACATGATGAAATAGTTAACATAGACGCAGCCGGTCAACCCCCTAACTCAATGAAATAACTATGTTATTATATTTAAGAATGTTAACCATAACCAAAAACTGACACACCTAAGGACATAAATGGAGAAGAAGTACCAAACATTTAAAGAGTTCTACCCTTTTTACCTATCCGAACACTCCCATCCCATAAACCGACTTTTCCATTTTGTTGGAACAAGTATCGCTCTAACCTTATTGATTAGTGGCGCTTTTTTCAAAATGTGGATATTTGGGCTTTTAGCAATAGTTTCAGGATATGCTTTCGCTTGGATAGGTCATTTTATTATAGAGAAAAATAGGCCTGCGACATTCACCTATCCCCTCTATAGCTTCGCTGGGGATTGGAAAATGTTTTATGAAATACTTACTCTTCAAAGAGGCCTAAAAGATTAAATCCTTTCAAGCTTTACAAGGCGCCAGGCCAGAGACTTATCTGTTGCAGGGTATTCACGAGACTCTACTTCTTTCCAATCTTTAATATTAAACTCCGGGAAGTAAGCATCGGCCTTCCCCGTATACTCAACAAAGCTTAAGTACATGACATCTACAAAATCTAAAGTTTGTTTATAAACGTCTGCACCACCAGCAATAAAAAGTTCATCTTCACCCGACTCTCTCGCAAGAAGAAACCCTTCATCTAATGAATGGATAGTTGTGCATTCTGACCGCTCATAAGATTGATCTCTAGTCAGAATGAGCGTTTTCCTTCCAGGCAGGGGCTTACCGATGGATTCGAAGGTCTTTCTACCCATCAAAAGGGTATGCCCCATTGTCGTTTTTTTAAAGTGGAGAAAATCCTCTTTAATATGCCAAAGCATTTGATTATCTTTTCCTAATTCCCGCCCATTACCTAGGGCCGCAATAAGAGAGACTTTCAAACAGCAACCTCACCCTTGATGTGAGGATGAGCAATATAATTAATAAGCTCAAAATCCTCAAATTTAAAATCAAGAAGATCCTTAACCTCAGGGTTAAGTTTCATCTGGGGTAACGGATGTGGCTTTCTCTTAATTTGAGTTGCCGCTTGATCTAAATGGTTAAGATAAAGGTGAGCATCACCCATTGTATGAACAAACTTCCCTGGCTTAAGACCACAAACATGGGCCAGCATCATAGTTAAAAGGGCATAGCTTGCAATATTAAAAGGAACTCCTAGGAAAATATCTGCTGAGCGCTGGTAAAGCTGACAGCTTAAACGATTATCTTTAGAAACATGAAATTGCATTAAAGTGTGGCAAGGAGGAAGGGCCATATCTTTAATATCTGCCGGGTTCCAGGCTGAAACGATATGACGACGACTATGAGGATTCGTTTTTAAATTATCAACAAGCTCAGCAATTTGATCAATGATTTGCTCTTTTGCTTCCCAGCGACGCCATTGCTTACCATAGACAGGACCTAGGTCACCGTTCTCATCGGCCCAATCATCCCAAATTCTAACTTTATTTTCTTTTAGATACGAAATATTTGTATCACCTTTTAAAAACCATAGAAGTTCATGAATGATGGAGCGTAAATGGAGTTTCTTAGTCGTTACAAGAGGAAAGCCCTCTTCAAGATCATAATGGGCCTGGTAACCAAAAACAGATAAGGTTCCCACTCCCGTGCGATCCATATTTTCCTCGCCATTTTTGAGGACGTGTTTCATTAAATCAAGGTATTGCTTCATATTGTCTCCAAAAGCCAATGATTTTTAAAAAAATGTAAGCGTATGTTCTGTGTGTGTCTTTATAATTGTACAGGCCAAGGGGATTTGTAAAAGGACTTTTTTGGTAATATTTTCTTACGGCCGACCGTCCACTAGACGATCAAAAGATGTTTTATCCCACTGCATAATTTGCAATAGCTCTTGTAACATCGGTTTAAGGCCAGGTCTTAGTTTAACTCTGTGAGTCTGAGAGCGATTTTCCAAGGCCCTTAAAAACTTTATAGGCCAAGATTTTTGATAAAAATTAATGACCCAATGAGGAATTGACCCCCTAGGGTCAATAAATGCTGTTAACTCAATATAGGTTTTATCTTTAGATACTGGCCGAAAACCAATACTAGAATAACCCACAAAAGCTTCAATGGTCCTTTCTGGAACAGGAGCTCCTGGAAATGGCATCGACTTACTCACGACGAAGAGAAGCTTACGGTCTTTATCCAATTTAAGTTCGTTATGAAGAATGAGTCGACGATCATAAATTGGCCACGGCATATCAGTGAGGGAAAAGGTTATCGCGATTCTAGGGTTAACATCTTTTAGAGTAACTTTTTGAAGCAGATCTGGAGTCCAATCTTCTGAACCATCAACTTTCCTTAGATTTTCCATAATATAATCTACAGGAGCATTGATAACGCCCTCAATTCTAAGAGGAAGTATTGAAGTATTGGCTTTCTTACGCAGGTAGATTGTAAAGCCATCTTGGACTGCTTCTTTTACCCAATGGCCATCGTCACCATTTGAAGATTCTGCTGATAGACTAAGAGTCGTTATTAAAAATGAGAATATTACGAAGCTAATTCTTTTTAACATGGAAGCATTATAATAGAATATTGGCTTTCATGCTTTGAAAGAAATAAAAAAAAGGTAAATAAATATGGCAAATAGCGTCAGAAGCGGTCTGGAAGTGCTTTTAGAAGACAAAGCCCTTCAAAAAAAGATGTCAGGTAGACTCGGTTTCCTTGGGCATTCCTGTGCTGTAACAGATCACCTTGACTTAGGTCTTGAAGCTCTCCTTAAAACTTTTGGCAAGAGACTCGTTAAGGCCTTCGGGCCCCAACACGGTTTTGTTACAGACGTTCAAGACAATATGATTGAGTCAAAAGACTATATTCACCCTTATTTTAACATTCCTATTCATAGCCTTTATGGCGAAACACGCTTCCCAACAGATGAAATGCTTGAAGGTATCGATACTTTAATCGTCGATCTACAAGACGTTGGAACGCGCGTTTATACCTACATTACAACCCTGGCATTAGTGATGGAGAGGTGTGAGGCAAAGAATATAAAAGTTGTCGTTCTAGATCGTCCAAATCCAGTTGGGGGTGAAATAATCGAAGGTCCAGTTCTTCAGGATCAATGGCGCTCATTTGTTGGTCATCACCCGATACCCCAAAGACATGGGTTAACAATGGGAGAGGTGGCAAAACTCCAACAAAAGCTCTTTACACCCAATTGTGAGCTCGAAATTATTCAAATGGAGAATTGGAAAAGAAGCTATTTTTGGAAAGATTTAAATCGTCACTGGATTAATCCTTCGCCAAACCTTCCCACCATGGAATCTGCCATAACATTTTGTGGCACAGTATTGTACGAAGGAACAAATATTAGCGAAGGGCGCGGGACCACAAGATCCTTGGAAGTTTTAGGTGCTCCAGGAATCGAACCTTTTAGTTTTAGGGATCGTCTTTTAGATAAATTAAAAGAAACAGATTTATCTGGATTTACGATTAGACCGCTTCAGTTTCATCCAATGTTTCAAAAGCATAGCGATAAAACTTGCGGTGGTATTCATATTCATCCAACCCAACCAGATATTTTCAAGTCATGGCGCTTAGGGGCCTTCCTTTTAAAGTGCTTTTATGAAGAAGAGGCTTTTCAGTTTAAGTGGAATGATCATCCCTATGAATATGAAACAAGTTCACTGGCCATAAACTATATAAATGGCAGTGAGGATTTAAAAAACTGGGTTGAAAATAGTGGCTCTTACGACGATCTTATAAAAATAGATCAACAAGGCCATAGTGAGTATAAAAACTTGAGAGAAGACATTTTAATTTATCGCTAATAAAATTTAAAAAAAAGAATTTAAGGCAAGAAGTTAATTAAGGGAAAATGATGACATTAGAAGAAGCAATTAATTTATTAAAAAATGCTGTTAAGGACTCGCACCTCAATAATCAAAAACATATCGATCTGACCTTGGTCGATGCAAGCGTTAGATCAGAGTACGAGAAGGCGATGATGGTTTGTCGCTCACAAGTAGCTCAAGGTCTTATCAGTGATGATGATCTTAATGCGCGGCTCGGTCTTACTTCATGATTAAAGGTCTTCTCGTAGCACTCGTCCTGCCGCTTCTCTCAGGAATATCCGTAGCTAATGACGATATATCTCGCTGGGATACTCGTTATGAAGCCTTTGCTCGCTCCAACCCTATCGGCGCCTATGCGAGGGCCGAGTTCGGCTACAGCATTCCATTATGGGGTGAATACGATCTAAAAAAACCACTTTATGGATTTGTACGCCCTATGGCACGTTTTCAGACAAGCGGCTTAGTTAACAATGCCATGGTAGGACTTGAATTTAATCCCATCTCTTTTTTGTCTTTCTTCGCTGCCAAAAGTTATATGAGACGCGATTTAAAGAAATTGGATAATTTTGATTGTGAAGATATCACCTGTAAGTCTAGCGATATTAGAAGAAATATTTGGGGTTTTAAGTTTGCCTTAAAATTTGCGAATGTCTTTATGCTCAACCGTTTTCAGTGGCACACGACTTCAGTTGAGCAGAATCAGAAACTAGGTTTTGCAGATGAACAAGGCACACTAATTGGTAGTGGAAGTAAGGATAAGTTATTTCAATCGGTCCACGTTCTTGGATACGACATAAATAAGACCCATGGATTTGGGGCACTTCACAAAAGAAATTTTACGAAAAATAGTCGTCAAGATTCGGCCATGACAGTTGCCCTCTACAAGTACGTTTATTGGGATAAGTCTCAAGTTGATTGGAATATCCTAAGTGGACCCGGTGTATTTCATACCCGTCAAGGCACTAAACACCCGATGTTATTCTTTCTCCTTCAATACCGACCTCAAAAAGGCTGGACACTCTTCTAGTAAGGTCCCTAGCCGCCGCGCACTAATCGCCCTAATTTAATCTCATTAATCAATGACGAAGATCATCTTTTTTAATACATTTGTGAGCATGACAAATGTGCTTCGAAACATTCTCCTCTTACTTAACTTCATTATCTTGATCGGGTGTGGAGCAAAAGAGAGTATCGAGCCTTTCACCAAGGCCATCACAACAGCAGAAAGTCAGGGCAAAGACCCTGAACTAAATATCGTTAGTGGTGGGTTTACCTTTGATGATATTTCCATAAATAATCCTGTCGGTAAAATACCTATTCCAATATTAGGAACCTTTGTTCAAAACCTCGCCAACGTTTTTGCCGATGTTTTTGTCTTGTTAAACAATGATTGGGAGGTCGACCAAGATGCCCAATTTATTGATATACCAAGTATTGATAGTGAATACATCAATTCTATTCAGGTAAGAAATCTTGAATTTAAGATTGTGCCCAACTCTGATGAAAATATTAGTGAATCAACAAAGGCCGGCCGCAGGGCCCGCCTAGATTTCATTGAAAAAATTGATATATATATTGCGAATGATGAAATGCTGGCCCGTGGAGAATCAACTCTATTAGCGCGCTATCGCTACAATAAGAACCAGCTCAAAGATTGTCTGTACGAATGTATCAAGCTAACAATTCAAAAAGATGGTGAAGGCCTCAATCCGAATATTGTTCCCTTGCTAAACAACGCTTCAAAACTTTATATATTTCCAAAAGTAGAAATTAACAGTATCCCGAAGGCAAAATTTCGTATTCGTGGAAAGATTGATTTTAGGCTTAAGTTTAAATTGCCTTTCTAATTAACCTATTAGCTTTAAGGCGGCCCGAGTAAAGGTCATTCCCTCAGCTAGTGACTTCATACCGGCACTTTTAAGGATTTGAGATGAGGCAAGATTAGCTGAAGCTTCAGCAACATCAACATCTTCAATTTTTGATTTAGTCTCTTCATGATTAATAATATTAGTATCAAGGTTATTAACAGCATATTGCATGCGGCTTTGAATTGAGCCAAGATAGGCCCTCTGGCCACTGATACTATTAATCGCCTCATCAAGTGAATTAAGGTTATCAAGAGCATCGGCCTTACTCTCTATCCCAGTGCTTCCAATTCCTAAACTACTGGAACTGGTATAATTGCCCTCAGTATCAAATTCAATTACATTTTCTTCGCCTTTATAAGATCCAACTTGAAAACGAAGAATACCCTGACCATCACCATTGATTACATTCGTTCCATTAAAGGAGGTGCTTTCGGCAATTCTATCAATTTCTGTGACAAGGCTTTGGTATTCCTTATTAATGTGGCCTCGCTCTGGTTCGCCAAGGGTATCACTTGCTGATTGAACAGATAGCTCTCTTAACCTAACGAGAATATTGGATATTTCATTTAGCCCACCTTCTGCTGTTTGAACGAAGCTAATGCCATCGTTTGCATTTCTTTGGGCCTGTTTTTGTGAACGAACAAAACCATCTAGTTTTTTTGCATGGGCAATTCCCGCGCTATCATCCGCTGCCTTTTCAATCCTCTTACCACTTGAGAGCTGCCTTAAGGAGCGCGCCTCACTTTCGGAAGACTTCCTTAGGTTTGACATCAGTGTATTCAATGTAGAGTTTGGGGCGACTCTTACCGCCATACTCATAATCTCCTTAACTAAGCCCCTATAATTACGGACCTTATAATCCTCATCGGAAAAAACCACTATTTCTTGAGTATTTTAGTTTACAAGAAAGCACCTGTATCTTTTGTCCTTTAATTGAATCAAATTTGCTTTAAAATAGGCCAATGAAACAATTAAATGCAATTTACCGCAAGCGCTGGCAAGAAAATCGTTTTTACTTAGAAGAAAAGGGTCTTAGGGCCTTTCCCCTTCATGAGGATCGCAAAATTCCCCGTAGAGACCCCATGGCCATACTTTTTCGTATTTTTGCCTGGGCACTCCGGCTTACCCCTTTTTATAAATGGGGTTTAAAAAATGCTCAAAAAATTTCCCCAATAGAAAACCGCTTAACTTCTTCAAAAATAGGAAAAGGCTCTATACGAATCCTTCACTTGAGTGATCTTCATTTAGACGAATGCCCTGTATCTCAAGAAGACATACTTTGGGCCATAAAAGAGAGTGGCCCCTATGACTTCGCCTGCATAACAGGTGATCTTTCTACGGGATGGCCAATAGATGAAATCACAAAGAATAAAGTGAGGGAGATTATAAAGGCATTAAAACCAAAATATAAAACCTTCTTTATTCTTGGTAACCACGATTCTGGTCACATCGTTCCCTATTTAGAAAACCAAGGCGTAGAAGTCCTGACAAATCAAATTGCCACCTTCCCTAAAGACGGCATACTCCCTTGCCCCATTGAGTTTGTTGGCACCGATGATCCCCACTATTTTTACCAAAAAGATGCTTTAAGGATTTTACAAGAAGGTAAGAGAGAAAGTTTTAGGGTTGGCCTTATCCACACTCCGGAACTTTATAAAGAAGCTCAACAAAGCGGAATTGATCTCTATCTATGTGGACACACTCATGGGGGCCAAATTGCTTTACCTGGTGGCATTCCTGTAATTAGAAGAGTCTATCGTGGAAAAAGATTTGCGAAAGGTCCTTGGCGATATTCAGGTATGCTAGGTTACACCTCTAGTGGTGTAGGGACATCTTCTATGCCAATTCGCTTTTTTACTAAAGCAGAAGTGATCGTCCATGAAGTTGTACCTAGGGGCGAAGGTTAAGCCGCCACTGCATCTCTAGCAATCTGCCTATCTATTTTAAACCTTTTAAAAGCTGTCCATGTCGCTTTGGCCAAGCGAGAAGAAATTTCTTTCTTATCTAAGAAACAGCAGCAAACAGAATCAAGATCTTTAATCAACTGCTCGTCATGGCGCACTTGAAGCATAACCACGGGCATACGATGACCTATAGCTTTACTTAAAAGGACACCGTCATTATCTGGCATAGTGATATCAGTGACCAGGACTTGAAAGTTTTCCTGTTCTAATAATTTTAGAGCATCATCTTTGTTTTTGGCACAAGTTGTAGTGAAGCCTTGTTCATTTAAAATTGTGCTCATTTTCTCCAAAAGCGTTAAATCCTCATCAACTAGCAAAACGTGCAACCTAAGGACATCCATAACTTCCCTCGCAAACTAAGGTGGGTCTTTTATGAGTTGTTTATTACTCATAGGTTTATTATCAATGGAACATTGAACAAATCTCAGGAAAGGACTAAGTATTTAAGAAACTACAATTATTTTGGGGGGTTATATTAAAAACTGAAAATAGATGAAATCATTAAAAGTAGGCTGATTCTTAAAAAACACCTATAAAATATGGCAAAATAGCTGGTTTAAGCGACTACTAGTTTATTTGAATATTGAGACTAAAGACGCCTAAAGTCTGCCTCAACAATATCTTCACTTTTGCTCTTTTGCCCTGCTTGACGATAACCATTATTAGATTGGGCATTGTTTTGAAAGGCATCTTCTTTCATACCTTTCACTTGCGTTGCCCCTCTAAAAAAAGAGCGGACGAACAAGAAAAGAAAATAGAAGAACAATCCTTTAAGGATAAATTGGATAACCATACGCATACCCTACCTTAAGTTGATGAAGCTTTAAAGTTAGCAGGTCCTTTTTGACATAGAATTGACCTTTTATTGGGTAATGGCCACGTAATTTCAAGTTATTGCCCCTAGTCTATAGCATCTAGTTTTGCTAGGATGCCCTGTAATAAAAGAAGAGCAAAATATAGCGTAAGTTCCAGAGAGGTTAGCTGCCATGAGTAAAAATAATCAAACCACTATTAATCTCGTCCATTGGGCCGATATGACGGCCGATCGTATTATTAGACAGCTTGGAGACAAGGACTCTTACACTGTTGCCAGTGGGATTACCCCATCTGGAACAGTACATTTTGGTAATTTTAGAGAAGTCATCACCGTAGACTTCGTTGCTCGCGCTTTAAGAAATCGAGGCAAAGAAGTACGGTTTATTTTCAGTTGGGATGATTACGATACATTTAGAAAAATACCAAAGAATATGCCCAAGCAAGAAGAACTAGAAAAATTCATGTTCCAACCCATAGTTGATACTCCTGACCCTTACGGTGAGAGAGAATCATACGCCGCCCTTCATGAAAAAAACTTTGAGTCTCAACTCGCGAAAGTTGGAATAAAAGTAGAGAACCTCTATCAGGCCAAGAAGTATCGCGCCGGTGAATATAAACAAGGTATAGAGAAGGCCTTAAACGAAACAGAGACTATTAAGAAAATACTTAATCAATTTAGAAAAGAACCATTAACAGATGATTGGTTACCAGTGTCTGTATATTGTGAAAAATGCAACACTGATAACAAAATAACACAGAAGAAATGGGACGGCACTCACCTAACTTATCATTGCGAAAACTGTAGTCACGATGGATCAGAACTATTGAGTGAGACGAGTCGCCTTAAGCTTCCTTGGCGCATCGATTGGCCGATGAGATGGGCACATGAAAAAGTAGACTTTGAGCCAGGTGGTAAAGACCATTCAAGCCAAGGCGGTTCTTTTAGTACTGCTAAAGACATTGTTAAGGTCTTTGATTGGCAAGCTCCGATATACCTCCAGTACGACTTCGTATCAATTAAAGGTGGCGGAGGGAAAATGAGTTCCTCTAGTGGTGAGGTCGTAACAGTTAACGATGTCCTAAATATCTATGAGCCTGAAATGGTAAGATGGATATTTGCTAGTTATAAATCAAATGTAGACTTTGCCGTAAGCTTTGATCTCGACGTCGTAAAAACTTATGAAGATTTTGACCGACAAGAACGCCTTACATTTGGGGTAGATGAGGGAAATGAGAAGAAAGTGGCCATGGCAAAAAGAGTCTACGAACTCTCTCAAATAGAGGCCATGCCCGAAAAAATGCCCTTTCAACCCAGCTTTCGTCACCTTACCAATGTTCTTCAAATACATGATGGAAATATCGAAAAAGCGAGAGAGTATTATCAAGATCAAATAGAGAATGAGCGCGACGAAAGACGCTTTAAAGAGAGAGCAAATTGCGCACTCAACTGGCTAGAGAACTTCGCCCCTGTTGACTTTAAATTTTCCATCAATAAAGAAGCTCCAAAAGTAGATTTAGAAGAATCCGGAAGAAGCTATCTCCAAGAAGTAAGTAAGATGCTTGATGGCCATGGAGATTTCTCTAGCGATGAAGAACTACATGAAAAACTCTACGAAATTATGCATTCATTTGAGCTTAAGCCTGGGGATATCTTCCCTCTTTGCTATAACATACTTATCAACAAGCCAAAGGGACCAAAACTCGCGGGGTTTATGAGAACAATCGGGCTGAAAAAAGTAAATGAACTTATCAGAGGTGTTCTTTAGAAATGGAAGAGACAAACTTTATAAAGAGGCAAAACAATCTATTAAGCGCTATCGAAGAAGGTATCGTGATTATTCCAGGCGCTGGCTTAAGACAAAAAAGCCATGACACTGAATTTCCTTTTCGACAAAATAGTGATTTTAAATACTTCACAGGATTTAACGAGCCTGATGCCACTTTAGTTTTAAAAAAATCTAAGGAAGGCGCAGTCGAGAGTCATTTATTTTTACAGGAAAAAAATCCTGAAATGGAAATGTGGACGGGTATAAGGCTTGGTTCAGAAAAGGCACCTGAAGTTCTTCCTGTAGATCATGCCTATCCTAACCATGAATTTTCAAAACGACTCCCAGAATTATTTAGAAATCACCAAAACCTCTACTATAATTTCTTTAACCAAGATCTTCAAAAGAGCGTAACCAAGACGCTGCAATCTCTTGGTGGAAAAAGAAAAGAAAAATTCCATAGTCCCTTGCACTGGCACCATCTTTCACCTCTTATCGGAATGTTGAGACTGAGGAAAGATAAAAATGAAATCCTTGCGATGAAACAAGCGGCTAATTTAACTAATATAGGTCACAGGGCCGCCATGGCCTTGGCCAAGCCAGGTGTAAACGAAAAAGAAATTGATCAACTCCTTAACTACCTTTTCTCACAAGAAAATGGTGAGGGCACAGCATACGACTCCATTGTTGCTGGGGGTAAGAATGCACTAATACTTCACTATATTAATAATAATCAAATATTGAATGACGGTGACTTGGTCCTCATCGATGCAGGTGCTCAGGTCAATACTTATGCTGGTGACGTGACTAGAACTTTTCCAGTAAATGGTAAATATACCCAAGCGCAAAAAGATCTTTACCAAGTTGTACTGGATTCCCAAAAATTAGCGATGGGCCATATGAAAATTGGTGCGACTTTAAAGGAAATTCATACAAGTACATGTCAGGCACTTTTAAAATCTATGATGGATGCCCAGATATTAAAGGGAAGCTTTGATGAGTTATGGGAAAAGGACGCTTACCGCGCCTACTATCCCCATGGAACTGGACATTGGCTTGGCCTTGATGTTCATGATCAATCTCCTTATCTAGATGATGATCTAAATGAGATAACTCTTGATGAGGGTATGGTATTTACATGTGAGCCTGGACTTTATTTTCCAGAAGGTGATTCTAATATACCCAAAGAATGGCAAGGAATGGGCATTCGTATTGAAGATGATATTCTTATTACCCAATCAGGTCCTGAGAATCTCACGCGTTCAATTCCAAAAGAAGTTAAAGAAGTGGAGGATGCATGCAACGAAGATATAAGATCCATCTTGGAAAAACTCTCTTCACCCTCATTACTCTCCTAACGGTCTCTCCAATGGCCCAGGAATATATCTTTGAGCACAATGACTGTGTTCTTCGCTATAAAACCTATGACAATTCTGAAGAAGAATTACTAAAGATGTCCATTGATCTTCTAAAAGAGCGTAAATACAAAGCTAAGAAGATGATCGATAATAAGAGACTATTAGCGGGCGAACTTTATTTTGATCTAGAAGTCACTCGTCCAAGAAAGAATATATTCACTGCTTGCATAGTAAATGTAGCGATTCGAAAAGCAAAAGGGTCCTTACCAACATCAAGAGATGAAACAATTTTTAGAAAATCAATTAGAAGAAGAGTTCCTCGCATCACCTTTAGTGGTGGAGAGCGTTGTCGTTTGGCCGTAAAAGACGCCTTTGTTCATATTCCTACATGTAAAAATATTGGATATGCGGGTGAAAAGAAATAGTTGGTGATTTTTTTTTAAAGTGTCTTGATTAGTATCTTGATTAATATCTGCGATTTTCAAGATATTTCAGAATGAACAAAAGAGGCTTTGATTTTTTCTCGAGTATATCTTCACTTACAATGCCACGTAATTCACTTTTCAATATCTCTAATAATTCACGACATTTATCTAAGTGACCTTTCGCCTTTAGCTGAACAATCGAAAGGGCCTCATCCAGTCCTTCTTCATTGAATAAAGGCACAATGTCTTCACCGGAATGAAACTTCGTTTTAATATCAGGGTGAAGTTTTAACCATTCAAATAAGACGGCGTTAATTTGGCCATTTTTCAAATCTAAGAGTCCATCTTTTCGGCCATCACCACTAAAATCAAGCGTGTCATCAAGAAGTTGAAAGGCAACTCCTAAGTTCTGACCAAATTGGCGCGAATATTCAATTAATTCACCATTTAAGTTTTTAACTAGTGCAGGAGAAACAGCACACCAACTCATGACGGACGCTGTCTTCATTAGTGCTATCTCATTGAGATTTTCTTCTGAGTAGGCCCGGCTTAATACCAAGTCTGACTGAAGCCACTCACCTTGTGACAGTAGCTCAATAACCTTGGCCATCTCTTCAACTAGCCTTAGGTCACCAACACGACAAAGGTCACCAATGACAGCGGCCAACAGGTAGTCCCCTGCCAAGACGGCCTTCTTGTTCGAGGCCTGAATATTTATACTAGGCTCTCCTCTTCTTTTCGTTGCCTCATCAATAACATCATCATGAGCAAGAGAAGCGGCATGAACCATTTCAATAGACTTGGCACATGTATCTAGCTTTTCAAGAGGTAAGTCGAAAAAATCGGCAAATAGGTAGGTTAGAAGAGGTCTGAGTCTTTTTCCACCCATCAAAACGGATTGTTGTAACAACTCATTGATCGCCTCTTGGGCATGTACAGAGGGAATATTGAGCTCGATTGCCTTTAATCGGCTCAATACGCTAGGAGGAATTTGTTTGATAAATTCAATATTCACTATGACCTTATACACTTTAGACAATAAGGATTTATCATCGCTCTAATATACTGTAAATACATTCTAGTTCAGCCATTTTGAAAAGTAATTGGACAAGGGTCAGACACAGTGAAGCAATTAACACTGTCTAGTCTTCCTCCTTCTCCAAATACCTTATATTTGATAGGTAAGAATATAAATTAAAAACAAGGAAAACATGCAAAACACATCTGAAAACCAACTCAGTGAGAGAAAGAAAGAAAGCTACAAGATATTTGATGATATTGCAGGAACCTATGACCCTCTGAATCGTTTTCTTAGTTTCGGCATAGATGTTTATTGGCGTAACCGCATGAAAAATGAGCTCCCTAAAAAAAGTGATCTTACTATTCTTGATCTCGCGACAGGAACAGCGGACGTCCCCCTCATTTTAATAAAGAACAAGAATGTAAGCCGTATTCGTGGACTAGATATGTCTAAAAATATGATTGCAATCGGTAAGGAAAAAATTAAAGCAAAGAACCTTCAAGAAAAAATCACTTTAGATATTGGTGATGGCTGCAACCTTCCCGAAGAAAATGATTCATGGGACGTAACCACAGTCAGTTTTGGGATTAGAAATTTTCCCGATTGCCTCAAAGGCCTACAAGAGATGCACCGTATATTAAAACCCGGTGGACAAGTAATGGTGATGGAATTCTCCCTTCCCGCAAATGCATTTATTCGTGCGTTCTACTTGTTTTACTTTAGAAAGGTTCTGCCTTTTATTGGAAACCTATTTAGTGGGCATGGAGATGCCTATAGTTATTTAAATAAAACAGTGGAAGACTTTCCTTATGGAAAGGAGTTTTTAAATCTTATGGATAAGGCCAACTTTCGCAATACTCGTGCCATCACCCTAACATTTGGAATAGCGACCCTCTATATTGGAGAAAAGTGATAAGAGACTTAACTTTCCCATTTAATAAACGCGAGGCTCACAGCTCAGAAATGAACGGGTCGAGGGAGAGCTATACGTTTAATTGGTCTGGTGACCTAAAGACTATTTTACCTTACCTAAAAGACGACCCTTACTATTGGGAAAGTAAAGAAGGTCATCAATACTTAGGTCTAGCTAAAATCACTAATCACTTACCTGATCCATTAAAAGACGAGGCTCTCTTCTACTTTTATTCACAGGATTTCGAAGGCAAAAATAGTGAACAAATAGTTTGTGAATGCCAGATCAAAAAGATTGGCAATCAACTCAAGATCTCAATAAGCAAAGAAAAGTCTTGGGCCGATTACTTTGATTTTAATAAGACCCATCAAGAACCCATTCCCCTAAGCAACTTCATAGAGTCCCCCATTTACAACACCTGGGAAGATCGAGTGCATATGGCCTTAAGATATATTGAGAGTGGATACTTTTCAAAGGTTGTTCTTGCTAGAAAGCTTACCACGGACTTAAAAGACAACTGTCCTTATCACTATTTTCATCTCCTTTCACAAAATCAAAAAAATACCTTTAAGGTAACTTTTCCCAATAAATCAAACGCTATTTTTCAATCCTTTACCCCTGAATCACTCTTAAAGATTAAGGATAATACACTTTACCTTGAGGCCATTGCTGGTACGCGACCACTAGGAAATATCAGTTCCCAAAATTCAAAGTGGAGAGAAGAGCTCTTAACAAGTGATAAGGAACAGAGAGAACATCAAGCGGTAGTGAACCTTATTGTTGAGACTGCAAACCCTTTGGGAGTGGTAAGAAAAGGAAATCTTGAAGTTCTTGAACTAAAAGGACTTCAACATCTAAAGACACCTATTACCGTAGAGTTAAAAAGTTGGGATATTCAATCTCTTAATAAACTTATTCAAACACTTCACCCTACTCCAGCTGTTTGCGGCACACCAACAGACAAGGCCTTTGAATTTATTAAAATGAATGAAGCTGCGAGAGGCCATTATGCTGGACTATTTGGTGTCATCACCGCTGAATATGTTGAGTTGGCCGTACTCATTCGTAGCCTACTTATAACCGGAAACCATCTAGAGGCATATGCAGGTGCGGGTATTGTCGATGGCTCACAGGCCATCTCGGAATGGCAAGAAACCTCCAACAAGCTCAAATCATTTTTAAATACCGACAATGAAGTTGATCTATTTGATGCTAGGAGATTAGATTCTTGTGAAATATCATAATTATGCTCAAATTTGGTCGGCCATCATAATTGATCAATTTATCAAGGCCGGTGTTAGAGACTTCTTTTGCTGTCCAGGCATGAGAAATGCGCCTTTATTGCGGGCCATACACTTACACCCACAAGCAAAGGCTTACTTTGGCTTTGATGAAAGAGCACAATCATACCGGGCGTTGGGCTTCATTAAATCTTCCTTTAGACCTGCGGCCTTAGTCTGTACCTCAGGAACTGCGGTTGCGAACTTTTTACCCGCGACAATCGAAGCACAAAAAACTCACGTTCCTCTCATTATAATATCTGCCGATAGGCCAGGTGAACTAAATGCAACTGACGCTAATCAGACGATTAACCAAATCGAAGTTTTAAGAGATTATTGTAAAAATTTTTGGTCTGTATCTGAACCTCAAGCAACTTTTCCGCCAAGAGCACTCGCAGGAAAAGTAAGTTATCTTCTTCATGAGGCGATAAAGTCTCCAGCAGGCCCCTTGCATATGAATGTACCTTTAAGAGAGCCTCTTGATGATACAGACGCACCCATAGATTCAGAATGGCTGATAGAAGCGAAGCATTTAATCGAGATGGACAAGAACTCCCTTGAATTCCCACAAACCAGTAAGTCTCTCCCAGCTAGTGCTTTTGAGAACTTAACTGAAAAAATCATACAGGCCAAACGCCCCCTCATTGTTTTTGGCCCCCTTCATGAATTAGGACCCTATGATAAAAGTAGTGTAACAAAATTTATTAGCAGTTACGGTGCGAATTTTAGTTGTGACATCACTTCGGGCCTTAAGTATTTATACGGTGCTGATGATGGCCTCTTGCCTACTTTCGATCACCCCGAAGTTTTAAAAGTTTTAGAAGAACAATCCCCTGATTTGATTGTTCACTTTGGTCATCGGCTCACCAGTAAACATTACTATCCTTTGACCCAAAAATTATTAAAGAATAAAGTCACTAAAGATATTATTCTCGTCTCTTCTGGAAACTATCACGAAGACCCTGGCTTTTCATTTACAGAGCGTTGGGACATCTCACCCAATCTCGTCCTTGATGAATTGTCACAATCTCTCTCTCAATCATCAAATAAAGATAAAGCGGGTTCACTAAGAAATAAAATTAACTGGAATGAGCTGATCAAAACCAAACGCACAATCATTGAAGAATCTCCGATTTCTTATCCTTTTATTACTAAAAGAGCAGTCGATTCTCTAACTAATGCAAAACTTGCCTTTATTGGAAACTCAACCTTCGTGAGAAGCTTTGATTCCTACGCTGGTACCTATGGTGGAGAAACCAAGTGGCAGACAATCACAAACAGAGGCGCCAGTGGCATTGAAGGTCATTTATCGATGTGTACAGGCATTCAAGATGCTATGCCCGGACAAGCTACCGTGGCCTTCATCGGTGATGTTAGCTTTATTCATGATATGAATGCACTGCTCGTTTTAAAAGAGACGTATACAGAAAAGGACTGCCCTCTGCTCGTTGTCATTGCCAATAATAAAGGTGGGGGTATTTTTAATCTTCTCCCAATTGGTCAACAAAACCAAAAGGATAGTTACTTACCCCTGTTAACAACTCCCCATAATATTGAGATGACCTCATTGATTAAGGCCACAGGCCTTCCTGCGACTAAGGTCTCAACAAAAGAAGAATATCAAGTTGAACTAGATAAGTGGAATAAAAACCCTACGCTACTTTTTCTTGAAATTTTATTCAATGATAAAGACAATGTTGAAGTATATAAAAAGTTAAGAACGGTGAAATTATAAATGACTAAATATGGTAACCCTTGGATCCTAGCGGCCAGACCAAAAACATTACCTGCTGGAGCAGGCCCTGTTCTCATTGGGATTGCTCTTTCTTATAGATGGGAGTCATTTGATCTTTTAGCGGCCGTACTTACTCTCATATGCGCTCTCCTTCTTCAGGTCTCTTCCAATCTAATAAATGACTATTATGATGGAGTTAGTGGACTTGATAACGAAGAACGTTTAGGACCGCCAAGAGCAGTTTCTTTAGGATTACTACCTGCCAATAGAGTAAAAAAGGGCTTTCAATTAACCCTTGGTCTATCTCTTCTCTTAGGCACCTACCTTATGTTTCAAGGGGGCTGGCCGATCATTATCATTGGACTGTCCTCCCTCTTTTTTGCATGGGCCTATACTGGAGGTCCATTTCCTCTTTCATATTTTGGATTAGGTGAGCTCGCAGCGTTTCTATTTTTCGGGCCGATTGCTGTTTATGGAACCTGGTTCTTACAAACTAAACAATTAGTGCCTCCTAATAATGTTATTTTTATGGGCTGTGGGGTTGGTCTCATTTCATCGGCCCTAATGGGCGTCAATAATTTAAGAGATATTTCAGGAGACAAGAGTCAGGGAAAAACCACCATAGCGACAATTCTTGGTGCCCAAGGAATGAGAAAACTAATCGTTTTATTTTTAATCTCCAGTCAATTGATGGGCTTAATCACAGTATCCTTTTATTCGCCACTGGCGTGCCTTATTGGGATAATTCCAATGGCCTTATTTTACCGCACTTGGTGGCAAATACTTGGGTCGACCCACGGAAAAGATCTCAATACAACGCTGGCAAATGTGGGTAAATACCTTTTTTCCTATTCTCTCACCTATAGCGCCATTATTTATTTTGCTCATTAGGAACTTGTGAAATTAATTGAAAAAACTTATTACCAAGCACTCCTTCCTTTTGTTCAAAAGGTTGGCGGTAATGATGTTGCGACTAAGAATGGCGTTCTCTACAGAGGCATTTACCAAGAAAAAGAGTTCTCTTGTGACTTAAGTCCTTTTCCAGGTTTTAGCCAAACTTCACTGGAAGAATGCACCAGAGCTTTTGAAGATGTGTTCCAAGGAAATAGAAATGAACTTCCAAAAAACCATCATAACCCCCATATAGACTTTGCTTGCTATCAAATACTCGACCAAGTTAGGCACTCTCCCACAACGATTGAACCTTATATTAATCTCGTCACAACTTTATCATCCCTTAAACAGGTCATTAATTCGGCAAACGAGAATTCGTGTATCAAAGTTAAATTAGGACCTAGTGAAGAAGAGCAAAGCTTCTTTCTCGAGGCCATAAAAGAAATTAACAAAGAGCTTTCCTTTAGAATTGATGGCAATTGTAGATGGAGCGTCAAAACACTTGAAAACTTTTGGCAAAAGTTTAAGTCTTTTAAAAATGAAGGTCTTATAGACTATTTTGAAGAGCCTTTAGAAGATTTTCAAAGCTACCAAAAGTTATCTCAAGATATTCCCTATGCCCATGAAGAATATTTAAGTGATTATTTGAAACACCCAAATAGAGCATGCGCAATTGTTATTAAACCCTCTCAGCTTGGCACTTGGTCTTGGACACAAGTATTGAATAACTATGGCCTTAGAGTAATCATTAGCTCAGCATATGAGACCTGGCCGGGACTAATCGCCCTTAAAAGACTTTGCTTAATGAGCCCAAATGAATTCCATGGCTTAGGAGCTTATATAAATAATGAAGAGATCAAACCAATAAAAACAATCAAGTTCTAGCTAATACCAACCGAATAAATGAGTTTAAAAATATTTACTAAATAGGTTTGGTCTTTATGATGAAATTTGTAGTCGCCCTAACAATTCTTCTAATCATCGTTTTCTAATAAAAAAAGGCCCTCAAAGTAAGGGCCTTATCTTTTAATAAATATAGGTTCTATTTAGAATTTTACTATTTCGCCATTGCCAGCAACATGAAATGACTCAGAACTTTGAATATCTCTTAATACAGAAGAGGCTTGGTAGTTTATACGAACAGTAGCTGCGGCCATTGGGTCTTCCATGGAACCACGATTCGAAATTGTTTCAAGCTCACTTGAAGCATTAAATTCAAAGCCCCAAGATACTGCAACATTTGAAGCCTTAACTGTAAGCCCAGTTATGTACTCTCCTTTTCCTTGATAGCGACCTGAATGCTGAAAATAAACGGTGTAATTAAAAGAGATAACATTCATACCTAAGAGATTTGTATACTCAATACGATATTTTCTTGAAGTAGGTGCACTCCAGCCAGACATTGAATTAAATGCAGTAGTAGGATTTTCATTGTTAGGGAGAACACTAACTGGTTTTGAAAAGCTAAGGTTAGTAACTGGTTTGCCTTTTTTAACGATTTCCCAAATTTTAGTACCTAGAGCAATAAGTTTCTCAATGCTCATTATGACAGTACCGAGATCTTTGGATTGCTTAAATTCACTTTCAACAAGAAAGTCGTCAGATGAAATTTCAGTGACCTTAATAGACTCAATTTTAAAGTAAGGGTCGTCTCTAAATGGCGTATCGAATTTATTCGCCTCAATTTGTTTTTCAATTTCTTTAAATTCAATAAAGCGAGAATTTTCAGCGCTTACGCTCCATGTAAGAGTTGTTAAGGCCAAAATGATCAATGCTACTTTGTTTTTCATAATTTTCCCCTGCCAAAGAATTACTTATTCATTGATAGGTTTCATATTAGCGAGCGTCAACTTAAAAGGACTGTCTTTTAAAAGTCTAACTAATTCCTAACATTAGTAAAACTTATAATGATTAGTCTAATTTATTGAAATCACAGACTCTAAAACACTTACTTGGCCTATATCGTGGGATAACAAAGGGTGCTATAACGCATTATGCAAAACACTGTTAGAACCAAGATATTTCAATACCTTAGACAGCTAATTGTGCTTATCTTTATAGGCATAAACTCAACTTTAGGCGCCCAAGGTGGCATGGGCCCGGCAAAGGCAATATCTGGTGGATTATCTCGCCTTCTTGAAGGGCTAACGAGCATAAACATTGAGAGTACGACCCTTGGAATCGACAAAGGGATAATTGCAGGCGCCATCCTAGGGATTGGGAGAAAGGTAGAGAGAAACCCCTTTCCTACAAGCGTAAATGATCAATACCTAGTAAAAGATCGCATGAGACTGGGCTATGAACTCGGTGCTGGCTTCGTCGTTGGTGGTGTGGTCTCTTACGTTCAAGAATGGACACTCGTCTACCCTGTTCCGACATCCCTGAAAGGAACCCTTAGTCGTAAATTCTTACTCGACCTCTTCTTACCTCTCACTGTTAAAAAAATTCAAGAGTCCACCCTACCTCAAGACTATGCCCTGATTCGAGAGAGTTATTTTGAAGGCAAGGGCCGCCTTAAGGCCGGTGGAATTACAACTCTTGGAATTGGAAACCAGTTTACCTATGGCAAAGTTTTTCTAAATGGCCTAGTTACAAGAAAGTATAAAAATGGTGACCTAAAAGTAATGAGAGAGTATTCGCGCTTTAGTAGGTTTTTCCATGAGCTTTGGATGAACCTTGTGCTATTCGACCTTCCAGTGTTTGATGCCTACAAAGAGAAAGGCAAAGTTGTCAGAAATTACATCACCCTAAAAAATCAAGAGATCACCCCAGCTTTAAAAGATAAATTATTTCATGCTTTATTTACTGGGTTAAATGAAGATCAACTAAATAAATTATTTGAAAATGAAACCGTAAACAGAAGAGTAGAAAGTGAGTTTAAAGAAAACTATGCAGGTCTCAATTTCTTTGGCCTCTTTAATAAAGAAACATTCCACAGAGAAGACTACATAACTGATACTCACTATCAAAGAGATGATAGCGGCCTTCAAATAACCAAGACACAAGAGAATTGGTATCAGTACCATGACCGCCACTATCACGATTGGACCACTGGTGTGGAAAGTGAAGTCTATCGCTCTGATGTATCTCTATCTGGTAAAACGATAAAAAGTCGTGGTGGTAAGGTTTCTAATATTGAAAACCCTCAACTAACACTCAAACTTATAGTCAGAGATGATCAAACAACCCAACGCGAATACCAGGACATCTACTTACCCATGTTTGAAAGTCTAAGACCGAGAACAATGGAATACTTGCCTAAAAATATACTCGAGCTACAAAGCGCACCGGAAGCAATTTTCACGCTAGAGGCCAGACTAAATTCTTCTTTGCTCGATAAGTTAAGGAATACCAAAATAAATGACTGGTACATGGCCCTAGAACAAGTGACAGGTAGACCTAAAGTATATTGGAAAAGGGCCGCAGAGAATGGTTACCAAAATAGAGATAGGCAAAGGTTACGCCAGGCCAGACTGCCCTTAAGGGAAATACACCTCGCTAAGAAACTAAGGACAATAGAGAGGTATCTTAACAAAGCTCGCAAATTAAAAAGTAAAGATCCTGTAGTATCCCTCCGCTATGTGGTCTGGACTTTGAGAAAGATGTTTGGAGTAGGAAAAGGTGCTTGGGACATACGTCTATTAGAAATATTAAGAAAGGTAATTGGAGAGGATTTTTTGGTTGGTGCTAACTTAACTATATTTGAGAGTGGAAATGAAGAAAAGATGGATTTCATAACAACTTACCAAGTTAGAAATGAGCAAATAGAAAAGTCGGATCAGGTTAAATATAATTTTCTCTTAGTTGATCCCTCAGAAATTTTCTTCTTCTTTGAGAAAATACCCGACTTATAATAGAATAAAAAAATTAAAACAGAGAGAAAGACTTGACTTACGCAAAACTTACGCGATAATGAATTCATGGGTCTAACTAAAAAACAACACGAAGTATTCCAATATATCAAAAGCTATACCAAGAAGAAGGGATATGCTCCTACACAAAGAGAGATTAAGGATCACTTTCAATTAAAGTCTTATGGTTCTGTTCAAAGATACCTAAAGTACTTAAAAGATGCCGGTATGCTGGCCAATGACTGGAATTCAAAGCGAGGCTTAACTCTGCTTGAGCCAGATAAAGACTCTGCATCGTCCAAAAAGCTAAACAAGCATTCCAGTAATATAGAGAGTAACGAGTTTGAAATTCCCCTCCTAGGTGATGTGGCAGCAGGAAACCCAATTGAAGCAATCGAAAACCCAACTGAACATATCAGTGTTCCCCTCAACCTCCTTAAGAGAGGAGGCCAGCACTTTGCTCTAAGGGTTAACGGCGAATCCATGATTGACGACGGTATTCTCGATGGTGACCTTGCTATAATCCAGGCGCAAAGTTCTGCCAATACAGGTCAAACAATTGTGGCCGTTATTGATGGAGAAGCAACTCTTAAAAAGTTCTATAAAAAGAAAGGAATGGTTGAGCTTCATCCAGCAAATTCAACAATGACACCTATTCTTGTAAATGATCAGCAGGATCTCAAGATAGTCGGAAGATTGGTCGGCCTTCTTAGAGTTTACCCTTAACAATACCTATGGGCGCTTTTCAACTCCCTTCACAAATAACACAGAAGAATCAAAAAATAATTCATGTCGATATGGACTGCTTTTTTGCAGCAGTAGAAATGCTCGACAACCCTGAACTGAAAGATAAGGCGGTCGCAGTTGGAGGATCCCCTAATGGGCGAGGTGTCTTATGCACGGCGAATTATGAGGCGAGAAAATTTGGGATTCGTTCGGCCATGAGCTCTGTTGAGGCACTAAAGAAGTGTCCCCATTTGATTTTCATAAGGCCAAGGAGCTCGCGATACAAAGAGATTAGTGACCAAATTAAAGAAATCTTTCACACCTATACTGATAAGGTTGAACCACTCTCTTTAGATGAAGCCTTCTTAGATGTAACCAATTCCTCTGACTGCCAAGGATCTGCGACGCTTATTGCAGAAAAAATTAAAAATGATATTTTTCAAAAAACAGGATTAACAGCTAGTGCAGGTGTTGCCCCAAATAAGTTTTTAGCTAAGGTGGCCAGCGACTGGAAAAAGCCTAATGGTCTATTTGTTATAAATCCCCATGAGACCGCTCAATTTGCTAAAGAGCTTCCCATTGGTCTCGTTCCTGGAATTGGTAAAGTAACTGAGAAGAAGTGCCACTCATTGGGACTGAGAACACTTGGTGACGTCCATCATTACCCCTACTCTTGGCTAGAATCACATTTTGGGAAATTTGCTGGATCTTTATACTCAAAGAGCTTTGGTATTGATAATAGGACGGTTGGCTCAAATGGTTCACGAAAAAGTCTAGGTTGTGAAGAGACTTATCATAGTGACCTAATGTCTTATTCCGAAATTGAAGACCGTCTGCCCTTTTTGGCCGAAGAACTAAGTTTTAGGACTAATCATTATTTCAATAAAAATCCAGATGGCCCACGACCAATTAAAATTTATGTAAAAGTTAAGACCAATGAATTTAACCTCCATACCTATGAAAAGCTATTGCGCCATATCCCACTCAAATTGGACAATGAGAGGGACTTAATAGAAACGTCAAAGGTCCTATTAGACAATTTTCACAATATGTTTCAAGACTTGTATAATAAGATAGATTCTCCCCCATTGAGATTACTTGGAGTTGGATTTAGGATTGCTGCCAACCCACATCAGGAAATTGAACGGATGGGCCAATTGCGCCTTCTTTAAAAGAATATGAATTTAAACTTACCTCCACTTGAATTGCATGAAATACTTAAGAAAACTCTTGAGTGTTCTAACCTTACCCATAACTCAATGACTTCAAGTCCATTACCTATAGGACTTAAAGGAAATTCTTGTTTCCTGGAGGCCCCCGCTTCGTCCGAACAAGAAGACTTAGCAACATTTCTCTACCGACTTATTCAATTAAGAGAAAATAAAGTTAGGGTCATTCCCTTTAATAAGAATTTTATAAAAATAGAGGATTTGTCGTCGTTATTTCCGAATGGATTTATTTGGGAAAATCAAGACAATCAAGCAAATCAAGCAAAAGCAGAACTTGTAGCCCCTACAATAGGAGTTGTTTTTAAAGATGCAGGGTTTGCATTTTTTAGCTCCGGCTCAAGTGGTAAACCAAAATTAATTTTTCATAAAGAAGAATCACTTATTCAATCGGCTTTTCTCTCAGGCGAACTATTATCCCTCCCAGAAAAGGACGGGCGTATTATAAGCTCTCTCCCCTTGAACCATGTTGGTGGTTTTCTCAATATTTTAAGAAGCGGATTATTCTCTCGTTCTTTTGAGCTTAGAGATGCTCAAAACCTTTTTGAAAATTTAAACAATACTGACGTTGTAGTCGGGGTACCAGCGCAAATAAAATACCTCCCTAAGATTAAGGAATTAACATTCTATGCTGGTGGAGACAAAGTTACGAAAGAGCAGTGGCAGAAAGCATGTGACCAAGGTATTAATCTTATAGCAACATATGGTCAAACCGAAAGTGGTGGAGCTATCTTATATCAACTAGAGGCCGATGGTAATATACAGCTATATAAAGATATTTTGATAAAAGTAAGCAGCAATGGCACTTTAAGCTACAAAACTAACCGACTGGCCATTGGTCAACTCTCCAACGGCCAAACCTCAAAATTTAACTCAAAGGAATTCTTCGAAACAACAGATCTGATTGAGTTAAAGCCAAATAATTTTATTCGATTTTTAGGTAGAAAGGACTTAAATTTTCAATGTGGAGGTGAAATGATCTCTCCATCACAGATTGAAAATCGCATAATAGACACTTTGAAAAAACTTAAGATATCAAATTTTGTTGTCAAGGTTATTGGTATTCCAGATGAAAGATTGGGAAAGGTTCCTGTGGCCTTTTTTGAATCTGAGGATAACTTTGACCTTGAAAATATCGCCGCCCTTCTCGCACCACTAGAGCAGGGTCCAGCAAAACTACGTTACCTAAGCATTATTCCCAGATCGACCGGCATTAAACCAAGCCAAGGGGACTATAATATGGCCTTCAAACAAATCAATTTCCCCCTCTAACACCTAGAATATAAACGAAGTGCCACCCTTTATTGTCGCTCAAGTTTCTCCATACTCAAAAACCAAAGGATCATAAGTATTTGGAATTATTTAATTACTCCTTTTATAAGGCCTTTTTCTTTAGGGAAGACCATCTACACCCCTTACCGGGCCTATAATTTAAGAAGTTCAAGGGTTTGGGTCGATAAGATTATTAAATGTATTTATGACCTGATTATTTTTAAAAATTTTAAGAGGAATTCGGAGACTCTTATGAAGAACACAACGAAATTAAACTGGCTATTCAAGTTAACTCTACACACCCTAGTGTGTTGGTCTCTTACCATATGGCAGATCACCCCCCAAGTTATGGCGGCAGATGACGTCTTATCCAGTGGTGCAACAACAGTTAACCCACAGTCCGGAACTACTTCAACATCTTCAGGTGGCCTTGTGCAAACAACTCCAGATGAATCTACCGGTAGTGGTGTAACTAAAGTCGAGGGTAGTGATTTAAAGGCCGCGAGTAGATTCTTCTTTAGTAACCTTGCCTTATTCTTTGCAGGTTTCATGGGCCCAACACTAGTTAAGCAGTGTCCAAACTCATGGTCGGTAAGGGTTTTTGCGGTCTCTGCTGCTCTATATGTGGCAAATGAGATTGGCCTATTTACGCGCTTTAATAGTGCCATTAAAAAAGAGATGGTCGCCTATCTTGGTAGAGGAGACGAAGACCGTCAAATCCAATCACTAGAGTCTGCGGCCAATCAAACAAGAAAGGCAAAAGAAGCCGCTAAAAGAAGGGCGTTGATTGCAAATATTGCAGCTGCTGGCTTTGGAGTATCCGCCGCAATTGCCATGGCCGAAGCCGCACAGGTTTGGAATATGACTCCGGACTGTACACCGATGGCGAGTCGTTCAATACAGCAAAACCGAGGGATCCCCTTAAGAATGTATTCAAATACAGCACCAATTTACAATACCCAAAGGCTTCAAATTCCCATGGCATTTACTGACAATAGCTTCAGCGAATTAATGGGACCTCAAAATGATTCCATTAAGGTAATTACTGGAAAAACTTTAAAAAAAGATGGGCTTCTGTCTAAATTTCTAAACACGATTATACCCAGCACTTATGCACAAGAGAAAGTTGGTTCGAGTAAAGATGCCAAAATTGAAAAAAGTAAGAGTGGCGAAGAAACCATTATCGTTAACTCCGTTGGGGCAAAACTAGCGGCAACAGGTCTAGGTGTTGTCGGTGGTTTGGCAGTCATGAACATGCAAAGTACAGGCCTAGGGAATGTCTTTAAAAAGATAGTAGAAACCAAATACGCAAGACCTGTTGGATTTAGTATTTTCTCTGTAGTGGCGCTTGGAGCATCTAAAGAGTCGGCTGACTCAGCTAATCTCCTTGAAAAAAGAGCGAAAGAATATGACAAACTGGCTGATAGTCTAAGACAAAGAGTTGATCAAAGCATCGATACCCAAACGGGAGATGGAGAATTTATCAACCAAACAGTTCAAGAATTCGATAACAGCAATTCTGGTGGTATCGGAAATAATGAAATGTGCTTTACTGGAGGAGCTGCAAGTGGTCTAACTGCTGATACAAACTGTAGCTGTAAATCTTCAAATACATGTGCAGGACCTCAAGTTCCAAGTACGACTTCTCTGCCATCATTTACTGGATCAACATTACTAGCAGATAATATCAATGGTCTCAAAGGGGCTTCAGCAGATCTATTTGCTGGACGTTTAAAAAGTGCGACTACAAAAGGTCAATCACTTACTAACGGAGCCGCAAAAATCACAAGATTAAGAGATGCCCTTAAAAAGAAAATCAATGAGGATCGTCTCAAAGCAGGATCAAAGCCTATTGACTTTGAATCTGCCGAAAAACAAATCGCTGGTACAATGGAGAGACAAGTAGAGAGTGCTTTTAATAACCTCTCCCCTAGAGAGCAACAAGCTCTATCTCGTCTTGGCTCAGGCTTTGGAACGGGTGCTGATGGCGATGATAAGGACAAAAAGAAGGAAGAGCTTGCAGAAAGTGGTAGTAGTGGTAAATCAAAAGTTATTGCTGCTGATATCAATCCAAATGCTGGCAAAGCTTCAAATAAAACGGCCGATGGTGCTGTTTGGGATTTTAACTTTGAAGATGATGCGGCCAAAGGTGCAGCTGAGCAAGCAGCGATTGCAGCGGCACTTGCAGAAGATGAAGTTGATGATTACAAAATAGAAGGTGATATTAACGACGATCGAAACAAGAACCTTTTCAATATTATCACTCGTCGTTATTTAAAGTCTGTTTATCCTGTTATATTTGAAGAGCAATGAAAGTGAAATAAAAGCACAAGAAAAAGCCCTCTTTATTAGAGGGCTTTTTTTATTATGAATCTTTTTTCTTAGTCTTCTTTTTCTTTTTCTTCTTAGCACCAGGCTTCTTTCTCATTTTGGTCAGAGCAAAAACGGCTCCGCCAGCTATAAGAGCATAAATTAGATAATCAGTAGTACTGCTACCATCACCACCTGAGCCTTTTTTCTTTTGAGAACCAATTCCATAAAGATTATTATCTGTAGGAATAATCGGAGCATCTAATAGATCTCCACTTCCTTCACCAGCAAGCTTAAAGTCAGTTGGTTTAATATTCTTCTGACGAAATACTTTTAACGTTTGAATAATCTTCTCAAAGAGATCTTGATAAGATTCATAGTGATCTTTAGCAACAGAGAAGGTTACAGCGATCCCAAGGTCTTCCTTAACCGTTGCCATATAACGAGTGTAAAAGCCTGGTACTTCAGAGGCCATATGAAGGGAATCAACCCAGGCCTGATCATTAATACGATTCATTTTCGTGTATTTGGCCTCAGATACTTGGGTCTTTCCACCAGGAAGCGTGAAGGTCTTAGCTTTCTTTAGGTAGGCTTGGTATTGAGCAAGATCATCTTGACCACCACGAATCTTTGCGGCAAGAATAATTATCGCTTCTTTTTTACGATCTTTATTAGTACTTTGACATACCCATTCGGTACCCTCGAGAGCACATTCCCAACCAGGTGGCAGCTCGAACTCACAATATTGAGAGGTGAACCTTTTCGCCTGAAGTGGCACCATCAAAAGGAATACCAATAAAGGCAAAATGATTCGGTGAACGCCTTTAACAAAGACCATAATTTCCCTACCTATATAAATTAGCGATTAAATCTATTTTAGCTTACGTGTCAAAAGATACAAGACAGAAATTGATTTATTGGGCCCTCGCTACAAATCCCTTCCTGACTCTTTTACTCGTATAAAATTTTATGACCTTCAAAATTGATTTCTGAAGACCCACTTCAAAAGCAACCGCTGTGGCAACAAGCTCATTGCCACCAAAGAAGTCTGTTTGATAAATATCAAACTGCATACCTTTTTCGACATCTTGTGAGAGGCCCTGATCGATACGAATAAACTTACCACGCGGGCTAACTTTAAGGACAATACCTTCAATTTGATATTCTTTAAATTTTTCTTTCTTCTTTTTAGTAACGCTAGTTCCTTGAGAAGAGGCCTTAAGTAGAGACACGCTAAACTCAGTACCCTTGTCCGTACTGATACCACTCATGCGAGAGGCCATCTGAAAACCAATTCGCCAGCTACTAAAAGCATAATAAATGGCGGCCTTTGGGGCCATCCACTGGCGATTGATCGAATTATAGAGAGCACTAGGTCCACGCCCCTGAGGCTTCTTGGATAGTGGTGTATCACTAAACTCATCTGCACCTAAGGAGTAAACTCCTTCGACACCCAATAACAACGCGAAACTATCCCAAGTCCAAACAGTATTAACATCATAGGGTACCTCAGCGGAAAGGTCGTTTCCGGGCTGCTGATAACCCCCTGAAGCGTTCAGATAGTGATCCTTGGCCCTCATATAAGACAGAGAGACTCCACCGTAATAACTCGATCCACTATCCCCTAGAAGAATTTCGTCTGCAGGGATCTCGGTAGCGGTGTCGTATATTGTGTTTTGATAGGATGACTGGCGCATTTGTAGATCAAATGAGTAGGTTAATCTAGTTGACGACTTTTGAGAATATTTTATACCAAAGAAATAACTCTCTAATCCTGAATTAGTAGCAGACTGAGAAACTGAGCCCACCGTGTACTCGGCGCCCACTTGGCGAAAGCGAATACCTCCATTCATCTCAAGATTTGGGCCAAAACCATAACGAAGAATTAGGTCACTCTCCATCTGAGTGTAGCTATCATTCTCAGCAAGTGAAAACTCCGTCCCTTCAGAATCAAAATTACCTGTTGTCTGAAAAATGCGTCCCACAACCTCATACTCAAAAGCTTTCTCCCCAATACTCACTGCCATCGGTCGATAAAGCTGTTTATACTTGCTTGCAAATGCATTATTAAGAAATAAGAATGCCAGTAAAATCAAGATTTTATTCAAAAAGGTTATCTCCTTAAAATTAACCTTTATAGATTAACAGGAGATTTGATTAATGAGAAATCACTTTCTTCACTGGTAAATTCTTGTGGTTGGCCAGGAAAGGTGAAAAGAACTTTTCGTGGTATCCACTGACTAGGAGTTTTTTCAAAAACAGTCAGGTCACGGGCCGTTAATTTAAAAGGACTTGTAAACTCAAGGCGCGCCTTATCTACGGCAAGACTTAAGAGCTCCATATCTGTAAATCGTCCAATAGGTAAGAACGTCTGGAGATCATTGCCAATACTGCGACCAAGATTCTTATGCTTATTAAAGACTCCACCAAAATCTTTTATGCTCTCTTGCAAGGTTTCCTGACAATAGAAGAGATCAACAGGTATGGAGGGTTTTAAAAAGAGAAGCCCTTTCCTACCGGCTTGAAAATCAAAGCCATTAAAATCAACTTCCACCGCCTCATCCAATAGTCCTAGATGATCTTCTAAGTCTTCCGCCAAATCATCTAAGAAATGATTAACTCCTTGAGAAGTATATTGCTCAAGACGAAAAGGTGGCATCAGGGTCATTTGTAATAAGTGGGAACGAGTGTACTTCTCGTCAAATCTCCGACGAAAAGAATCAATCTTTTTAAATTGAAGGAAACTTTGATTGAACGTTAATCCTATAAAGAGTTGCATGGGGTAGACTCCTGAAAAGGCCCGTGCTGCTCATCATTCCGTGATGAACCTCGCCTATATAGGGTAAGTCTCACCCAAATTTTTGACAAGGATAATCCGACATATTTGAAAAAAATAGTGTTATTTTTATTTAAGAGGCCATTTTCTTATGTATTTCTAGATAGTTGGATTCATCTAAATTGGATACGTCTTTATTAAACGGTAGGGTTATTTGAGATACCCAATGACCATTTTCAATATAAAAATGAAAACTCCCCCCTTGTTCTTTGCAAAGAGTCTCGATCGATTCAAGCCCCACACCATGGCCAATAAAGTTGTCCTTTGTCGTACCACTGATAAGATATTCCAAGCTCTTGCCTAGGTCATATCCCACTGGCTTTTCTTTATAGACATCATTTTTGAGAGTAAGAGTAAAATCATCTACTCTTCCATCAAAAATAAACTCAACTCTCTTAGAGCCTGCCTCAGCACAATTCTTAACTAAGTTTGTCAGTATGCGATGATAGGGTGCAAAGGCCACACAAGGGTTAAACGATTCACCTTCCGCAAGTGTTCCCTTATAGGTAAAAAAGCTATCCACTTGAGACTCTGGTAAAAAGGAATGCACTAAGTTTACCGTCATATTTTTTAAAAAACTAAAAGACTTCCACTCCCAATCATTTGAAGTATTGCGATGGTTAAGCCCAAAGTGATCCTGTACTAGTGTTTGCAATGCTTGGAGTTCTGCACTTAGACTAATCGTTTCCTCATAAGTAAGTCCTTTCTCCTTTAGAAGACGATAGCGAAGCATAAGACCCATACCATGAGTATGATTGATAATATCGTGAAAGAAGTAGCGCTCTCTGTTTAAAGGATGAACATCAAATGCATCACCATTTTCAGATTGGTTTTTTAAGTTTTTATTTTTAATTATACGAAATAAAGTTTTACGAGAGAGCCTTAGCCATTCCATGTTGGCCAAATAGATCGTCCCCATCTGCCAAAGACAAAAACTCACTAAAATCGCCATGCTTATGGGCATGTCTGAGCGAAGCTCGGGATGAGACATTGTTAAAAACAAACTAAGGGCCATAACTCCAATTATCCCAAAGGCCTTTTTAACTTTTTGTTGTCCGGTACTAAAGCAATCACTTTGAACGGCAAACAAGGCAGCCACAATAGGAAGAGTGGCCATAAAGAGAACCAGCTGACTCTTAAGTTCCAAGGCCATACCTAAGTTTAGAAAATACTGAAATAGAAAAAAGCTTGTTAGAAAATAACTTAGATTAAGCGTGTTTAAAAAGGGGCGAGAATAAACTGCAGTCATTATTGTCAAACAGGAAAAAGAAGTCGTTATGGGGTAACTAAGTAAGATAGAGGCAACTGATGCACTCTCCCCCATACTAAAGGCGATACCAATGAGGATTGTGAGGCTGGCAAGACAGCTGAATAAAAAATATAATGAGAGGGAGCGACTATGGAAAAGAAACTCATGCTGTAGTCTTTTGCCCAAAAGGCCCCCTCATAAAGGCCTAAAATCAACCCTAATTATCTTATAGGATCAAATCTGGCCTTATCACCCAATTGCTCTTCAATACGTAGCAACTGATTATATTTTTCCATACGATCAGAGCGAGAAGCAGAGCCTGTCTTAATATGACCAGCACCACAGGCCACGGCCAAATCTGCAATGAAACTATCACCAGTTTCGCCTGAGCGATGACTGATAATGGCCTCAAATTTATTATTAAAGGCCAAATCTAAAGTTTCAAAGGTCTCTGTCAAACTTCCAATCTGATTGACTTTAATGAGAATTGAATTGGCCTGTTTTTCTTCAATACCTGTTTTAAAAATTTTCTTATTCGTGACAAAGAGATCATCACCAACAAGTAAAATTTTATCACCAAGCTTTTTAGTCAACTTAATCCAACCCGAAAAATCATCCTCAGCAAGCCCATCTTCTATAGAGTAAATCGGATACTTCTCACATAAATTTGAGTAGTATTCGACCATTTCTTCTTGATTAAGAACTTTTCCCTGCATGTGGTACTTACCATCTCGATAAAATTCAGAACTCGCCGAGTCCAAACTCAAAGAAATATCTTCACCGGGACGATAACCGGCCTTCACAATAGCCGACAAAATCGCTTCAATCGCTTCTTCATGAGAATTTAAGTCTGGAGCAAAGCCACCCTCATCACCAACATTTGTGCTGTAGCCGCTTTCAGATAGGACCTTTTTTAATTGATGGAATATTTCCACGCCTGCCCTGAAGTTCTCACTAAAAGATTTCTTCATATGGGGAACAATCATAAATTCTTGAATATCAAGGTTATTACTCGCATGGGCACCACCGTTGATTATATTCATTAACGGTGTTGGTAAGCGGTAAGCTCCAACAGGATTGGGAATGTTTAGCACCTGGCCCATATGCTCATAGAGGGCCAGCCCGTTGCCCTTTGCTGCAGCTCTACATACTGCCATAGATACAGCTAAGATTGCATTAGCACCAAGCTTTGCCTTATTTTCAGTACCATCAAGTTCAATCATTAATTTATCAATTCCACTTTGGTCACTTGGATTGTGGCCAATTAGTTTGGGAGCAATAATTTCATTAATATTTTTAACGGCCTTAAGCACTGACTTTCCGAGGTAGTAGTTATTATCTCCATCTCTCAACTCAAGCGCTTCCCGCTTCCCTGTAGAAGCACCAGAAGGAACAGAGGCCCTACCCATAATGCCATTGTCGAGAAAAACATCGGCTTCAACAGTGGGGTTCCCACGAGAGTCTAGAATTTGTCGGGCGAATATCTTTAAAATGTTGTTCACAAGAATCTCCTCATTTTATTTTGGGCCATTGTAACCTTTTAGAAATAAAAACTCACCTATTTGCGTATGAGAATTAAGGTAATGGTAGAAATTCACTTATTAATGCTTCCCGCCAATGACCATCAATAGTGTTTAGGTAATTAAAAAGGCCTTTATCTAACTTACTCTTCTCACTAGAGGAAACACGAATGAGTTGCTCTACTACAGCACCAGTTGGACTGACACAGCGAGTTTTAAGAAGTCTTTCTAAATAAGAGCTTATTAAGGGGTAATGGGTACAGCCTAAAATTGTCTCCTCCCAATCAATTGGCAAAAGAGGCTCGAAAAGCTGTTCCAAATTTTTCTCAAACTTGATTGAGTCTCGATCCCTCATAAACTCTTCAATCAAGGGTGCCAACTCACCCAAAGCTAAAACCGACACCAAGTCACGAGGGTCTCTTTTTTGTTTGAGTTCTTTAAAGCGAGGAGCTTTAAGAGTATTTGGTGTAACGAGGGCCCCCACCTTACCAGCGGATACGATTTCATTAGGGATAGTATTTATGTAGCTTAAATAAGGCTCAACACCGACAAAGGGGACATCGAATTGTTGACGTAAAACATCAATAGCATAGGCCGTGGCCGTGTTGCATGCCAACACAATAACATCGCACTTTTTCTCAACGACTAACAACTCTGTCAATTGGCGACATCGCTCTTGCATTTCGGACAACTCCATCTTTCCATAAGGATGAAAAGACTCATCAGCAATAAAAAAATAATCTGCTCCGTGGCGCTCAATGGCTTCTTTTAGAATTTCTAAACCACCATGGCCACTATCAAAAAATCCAATCCGCAAAATTGTATCCTTATCCAACCTTGATTATACTTCTATAACAAGTTTACCTTGACGACAGAGGCTTTGAATATATGAGAGTCAAAATAAAATTACCAGACACCCCATCAATTTATCAGACAAATATGACATTGGGAGTTGCCGACATGAATTATGGCGACCACCTAGGAAACGATAAGGTCCTAACCCTTGCCCATGAATGCCGCTTACGCTTTATGCAAACACTAAATATGGATGAACTAAAATTTTATGGCGGTAAACTTATTATGGTAGATGCTATGGTTCAATACTTGGGCCAAGGCCATCGTGGTGACCAAATAACATTAGATCTTTGGCTAACCAAATGTACGGCCTTTGGCTTTGACTTCTATTATCAAATGAATAAATTTACGGATTCTGGCCCAATTGAGATGGCCCGTATAAAAACAGCTCAACTATTTTTTGATTATGATAAAGAAAAGCCAGTAAAGGCACCTGAAAAGTTCAATCAAGTTTATAACAGGGAATTGTGATGTTTACGAAGAAACCTCATCAAAAGGCACTTCAACATTTTGTAGAGGAATGGACTTTATCAGAAGCGAGTTGGTTGGCCTTACAGATGAATCAAAGCAATTTTAAAGATAGCTTTGAAAATTACAAATTAGAGGCCCATATAACAAAGAAAGGTAAACCAGAGGTTTCACAAATTCACTGGGGATTAAACCAGTCTCATTTAAATATAGAAACTCTTCTCCATTCGAAAAGACATATATCCGGAAAATTAGATTTTAAGGATAATAATGAATTAACCGCTATGTTTAACGTAGAGATTGAAGGGTTTATTCACGCCTTCTTTCAAAGAGCGAGAGATCTTCTGGTACAGAGTGGAAAGAAACCAGCGACACTTGATGGCATTAATCCTCAGGAAGATAAGGGCAAAGAATGGCTAAGAGTTTCTTTAGAGGTTTTAAAGAATGCATTGAAGGAGGTTTCCACCAATAGAAGTGATAACGGACCAGAAGTATCTCAAGGGCTTTTCTTTTGCGGTAATCATCCCAGCACTAATAAATTCACTTTCAGGCTGCGTATATTTAACCTAGATTTAGAATTACAAGAAGACGAAACCAAGTCTTTAAGAGTCACAGTATACAACAAGAAAAATCAAGAGAGCTTCGACAACTTAGAACCTGTGCTTCAAATGGTGTTTAATAGAGAGAAGCAAGATGTTATTGAATACCTGATTAATATACTTCCACCTGTCGCTCTCACTATTACTCCCAAGAAGGGGTAAAAAGTGATATCCCATTGGAATTATGTATATTAGGCCATAAAATTAGTTGTATATGCTAGAGAAATCCTTACTCGTTGTTGATGACGACCATGATATTTTAAATCTCTTTCACCATTATTTAAAAAATAATGTCAAAGAGATAGACCTTGTTCATGAACCCCAAAGAGTGATGGAGAGGCTGCAGTTTAAAAAGTACGATTTGGTTGTCACAGATATACTTATGCCAAAGAAAAATGGAATCGACCTTACTAAAGAGATTAAATCTCTTTATCCAAACCTACCAGTACTTGTGTGCAGTGAGGGCGGGACGACAGATGCTAAAGAAATTGTAGCTGGAATTGTTATGAACAAGGCCATTACATTTGGGGCAATCTACGCCTTGAAAAAACCATTTAAGAAAAAAGAACTCCTGAGAGTTATTGAAGCCATTCTTTTGAATAAAGTTAGCGAGCTAAATGGTTAGCTATTTATATTTTTTAAATTAGCATCTCTTAATCTCTCAACTAAAGCCTTAAGAATCAAAGTCAGCCAAAATGGTTGGGCCTCTAGGTACTGGTGTAAGTTCTCTAAGTTTAAACCAAGAACTTCGCAGTGCTCAAGTGCTCGCACAGAAGCAGTACGATTAATATTTTCAAGAAAGGCCATCTCACCAACAACCTGTCCTTCACTAATCTGCCCGAGTATAAACTCTACCCCGTCCTTAACATGAAAAACTTCGAGTTGCCCCTTCTTGGGGATAAATATCTGACTGGCCTTATCTCCTTGTAGAAAAAGGTTTTCCCCTTGCTCTAAAGTGATAACTTCAACTTTAAGTGATCTGGCTTCATTCAAACATGCCTGGACAACACTTTTAAAATGAGGCACTCGCACTGCTTTTGGTACAGTTTGGCATTCAAACTTATGTATATCACTATCGCAATCAAGTAATATATCCCGATGTCCCAAAACAATAATGGGTACATCTTTCATAATAGAGTCTTTTTTTATTTTTCGAACAAAATCAAAGAAAACAGATTCTTGTCCTCTCATTAGCTCAAGGATAAATAGAGTCGGGATCTCACTGATTAAATCGTCATTGAGGTCTTCCCAATTATCAAAAGCGAGGATTTGAAATGAAGGATATTCCTCAACAAGAATATTTCCTAATTTCTTTAAAACATCGACCTCATGATCAAGTATATAAATATTCTTATTCGGATTATTTATGTATAACAATCCTTCATCTACCGAGCTTGGCATCTTCAATTTCCTTTAAAATCTTTTTCTTATTTAATGGCTTTTTAATATAACTATCAAAACCTAATCTTTTAACATTTTCTATATCATCAAAGTGATCTGCAGTTAATAAAACAATATGAGTAAGTTTATCACTTTTTGAACCTTCAAACTCTCTCATAAGCCTGGCAGCCTCTTCTCCTCCCATTACAGGCATATTCATATCCATAAAGACGACATTAAATGTTTTTTTCTTAAAAATATCTACTGCCTCCTGGCCGTTATTAACAATACTTAAATCTAGTTTTTCCTTTCTCAGTAAAACTCGAAATAGTGTTTGCATGTCTTCAGAATCATCGACTAATAAAATAGAAGAAGGAGCTTCTTCTATTATCAAGGCATCTTCAATATCATTTGAAGTACTTTCTGTTTTGGACCTAATCACATTAACTTCTTGGTCTCGAAACGCGCCACCTATTAAATCTCGTATACACACATTTAATTCATCAATATCAAATGGCTTAGAAAAAAGTTTTGTTATGCCTAAGCGCTCACTAAGGTTCTCAGAAATGTTATCCACATTGGCTGACATTAAGATCACAGGAATGTCTGGGAAATCCTTTTTTATCGATTTCGTTAAGGTTAGGCCATCAACGTCGGCCATACGGATATCAGAAACCACAAGATCAACAAAATACTTTTGAAATAAAAATAAACCTTCGACTCCATTTTTGGCAGTAATACAATTGAATCCAAGAAAAATAAAGTTTTCCTGTAAAATCGATCTAATCCCCTCTTCATCATCAACGATGAGAATCGTTTTTTTATTACTATCTAGTTTTTTATCCAAGGAAACCATAGAGTTCGGTGTAAGAATAGAAGAGGCCCTCTGAGTAAGCTCCTTCATTTCGATATCATTACTCATGGAATCAGTAACCATTTTTTTGATTAGCCCATCTTCATCTGTCAGTTTTTTGGTTAAAAAGATAATGGGTAAGTTTTTAATGTTTCTTTGCTCTAACTCTCTTAAGCACTGTAAACCATTTTTTACAGGCATATCATCATCGAGAATAATTAGCTGAGGTATATTATTATCCAGAGCTTGAAACATTTCCTCACCATTTTTGACTTCAAGAACATTGAAACCTTCTTGAGATAAAGCTAGACGTGCCTTTTTACGAAAGGCTTTATCATCATTTACAACCAAAATCGTATTACTCTCACTTTCACTAAAGTCACTTACTTCCTTATGACCTAATAATCGAGGAAGGCGAATAGTAAACATTGCGCCTTCACCTGGAGCGGATGATGCCGAGATGTCTCCATTATGAAGTTCACAAATATTTTTACATATCGTAAGACCAAGCCCTGTTCCAATCTCTCTATCTTTTTTACGTGCCTGCTCAAATTTATTGAAAACGCTATCGAGTTTGTCAGGTGGAATACCTGGACCAGTATCCTTAACAACGATTTGTAACCCTCTATTTGATCCTTCGTATGAGTGGGATGTTTTATATTCACTAATCTCAACCGTTATTTTTCCCTTTTGAGGGGTAAACTTGAAAGAGTTACCAAGTATATTTGAAAGGATTTGGATAGTACGGCCATAATCAGCGATCAAATAATAATGACCCTTTCTTATAATTTCTATCTCAATTTCTTTTTCTCTTCCCTTCAAATAAAAGCTATCAACAACAGAATCAATCATCTCATCCACGCTAAATTTTTCAAAATCTAATCGAATTCCCCCCTCAAGACGAGCAAGGTCAAGAAGGTCGGTAATGAGGTTTAAGGCAACCCTAGCAGAACTCTTACTTCTCCTAACCAAATCTGTGCCCATAGGTGATAGGCGATTTTTTTCTTCCTCAAGTATAATATCCATAGAGGTTTCAACAACCGCGAGGGGATTTTTTAGATCATGGGAAACAATGGCCAATAGATCATCTTTATCCTTACTTACTCTTTCTACTTCACTTTTTTGTCTTCTTAAATCTTCTAAAAGATTTGATTTTGCACTTAGTGCTTGCTCGGCCTGGTCCCGTGCTTCTCTAATTCTCCGCTCTGATTTGCGTAAAACTCTTGCCCTTTCATTAACCTGACGAATCATACCCTGAAAGGTTAAGGCCAAAACTCCAATCTCATCTGTAGATTTAACTTCAAAATCAATATCATGCTCACCCTGTGTAAAGAGTCGGGCTTGAGCGGTTATTTCATCAAGGTTCTTGAAAAGATATCTAGTAAACAGCCATCCTAAAAAGGTAAAACTCAAAAGAAATAGCAAGCTGAATAAAATGTTTTCAACTCGAAAGATTGAGTTGGTATTAATATTTAAATCAATTGAAGAACCTGAAGAGAGGTAAAGAACTATTTTGTCACCAAATTTTACGGGATAGAATACAACCAAATGCTTTTGTCCGCGATAATTAGTTAAAAAATCGATTGGTGAGGATTTTTTTTTATTAAATGTTTTACCCAAATCTAACTCTGGGAACTCTTCCCTTACATTATAAGTCAATCCAGACCTGAAAGAATTCGCTTTAGTCATTTGTGGATGAATGATGATTCTGCCTTTAGGATTGAAGGCAAAATAAAAGCTTTCGGAACTATCCATGATATTTAAATTTTTATACAGGTTATTTATTTTATACAAAATAAAATAAACATATCCATCTCCATTTAATTTTAGAATGAGAACCCTCTCGTTCTTTCCCTTTAAATTAATTGTTTCAGGTCCACTAATGATTATATTGGGATTAATTTGATAAGCTTCGGGAGGTAATATATCAAAATAACGAGGGAGTTTGAAGCCTTTACGTTCGTAGAGATCAATCGTATTTCCGCGGCTCGTGTATTTTTGATAACCAAGGATCATTGAATTATTTTTTAGCGAACGACTAAACGAATTAGAGTCTTGCATTGACTTTTTTAGACCATCCTCACCTATCGAAAACAATTCCTCATTTAGCTCAACAAGGTAAGACGACAAAAGCTTAGATCTATTTTGAATCTGCAGTATTGTTTTTTCCTTAAAAAGCTCTACAGATGAAAAATAGAAAAGAACACCTACAAAAAATGACGTCAGTAAAACCATCAGTGAAATAACTAATGAAACCTTCGCAGCAACTGAATTTTTAAAAAACTCAACCAAAGTAAATCCTTTTAAGTATCCTAACTTGTCGGAATATTTAGGATATCTTTGAGTTAAGAGTGAAAAAAAAATCTTTAAGCTATAGAGGAATCACGCCGATAAAAGACTATTGGAGTCAGGAAATGAAGAAAATATGGTTTATTTTAAAAAAGCGAAGCAACAAAGGTCTAAGACTTATAAGCGAAAGGTCATTCTGGGAAAAATTTTGTAAGTTTTATGAAGAAGAACCTTAATTCAGAACATTTTAAGGCCTTTATTCTTAGAAATAGCAAGAGAGTCTATCTAAGGCTAGGAATCTTCGTCGGGGTGTTGCTCAACCGAATCTTCAGAAAAGCCCGCTACAACCATATAAGTAAATCCAACGACACAAATAATTCCAGTCAAAATCGCCCAATATCCAAAATACATAATTTTATCCTCCAAAAGCTTAACTTTATCCTACACCCACAGCGCATTAAGAATCAATCGCTAGTTTCTAATGCTTTGAGACAAGACTGTCATGGCTTTAGCCTTATTGAGGTCATGATTGTCTCTACTTTGCTCGCTGGTATGGCCTATTTTGGCATGGATTTACTTGAGACGATGAAAGGAAACCAAAAAGAGATAGAGGGACGATTCGTTGTCCAAAGTATCCATAGCGAAATCAGTCAAATATTGAAGACACCAAGGCATTGTTTAGAATCCTTTAAGACTGTTAAATTGGGGGAAGAATTTAACAAGGAGAAGAGAAAGAAGGATGCTCTCTCCTCTATAAAGAAAATTTACACAATCCATAAAGAAGGACCAAACAAAGAAGATATCCTTGAGAAATTTAAAATTTACGATGAAAAGAATCCCTTAGCTTACAGTGGTATCAGAATATTAGAATATGCTTTAATTATTGATAATGAGGATTACTACAACAAAGAAGTCCCTACTGCCGAGCTTACTCTTCAAGTTAAATATAGTTATAAAATAGGCGCTAAAAGACAAAAGGAAATAAAAAAAGATATCTCTCTCTCCTTTCAATTTAGTGAGGATAGGGAAATTGTAAACTGCGGCGACACAGCAACGGGAGGAGGTGCTCTAAGGATTATTGATCCTCTCGTTAACCGCGAATTTTTTAATAAAACTGGAAATGAAGCATGCCTTACTTTGAATAAATCCTGTAACCATGTTTTTAGCAATAATTATGCTACCAAAGTTTACGGAAACTCCTCATTAAGTTCCTTATGTGCCATCAATTACAATACAACTGAAAATAGTTTTATTAAAGGCTCTCCTGTAGGCCCTATTCATGATTGTAATTTAAAATTAGGAGTATTTAATACCTATGTCATAAATAAGAAAGAATTTGGTGTTACATGCCAGGGCATATTTATGGCCGCATGCTATTAAATTCGTTCACCATAATCCACTTCCCATATCTCACGGTGACAAGCTACTTTAAGTGATTGGATAAAAGAGAGGTCACCCATCCTTTTCTTCACACACCTGTAAGTAAAATATAAACTTTTAATTTTTTGACATTTCTCCAACACCTTAAGAGTGACACAACTCATCTCAGCAGAGGCGGGAGCTCGTCCAGCGACAAATGTAGTACCCTGGACCTGGAGTTCTCTAAACCTAGATTCCACATAAGGAGTTAGGAAATCATAGGTATAAAGGGCATTAAAAAAGGTGAAGTTTTTTTCTGATACATTGTTTAGTAAACAAGTATCTATCGATGTAAAGTAGTCCTCTCTACCTTTAAAAAAATAGGAGAAACTCTCCTTAGCGAAACGTTTTCCCTCATTTTTTTCAACAACCTCACGGCAAGAGCAAAGCTCATCAGCATCATCATAAAGAGATGAGTTAATCTGGTTAACACCAGAGGGTCCGAAAAACTGCCCTTTAAGTGGATGGTTCAGAATTTGGCCCACACATTGAGCATAATAAGGATCGAGAACTTCTCCCGTAACAACGATTTCGCCAGACCACGCTAGAAAGGGATAGAAAAAACAAAGGACGATAAACTTCGATTTTGCCATAGTTAGCCTCGATAGAGGACCTATGGCAAACAAGGGAGGCCAGTGAGGCCCTCCCTTCCATTATAAACTACAAAAGCAGTTGGTTAAAAGGAGGAAAACTTAAACACTTAAGTAATATTAACACCTTAGAACCTAAATAAAAAAATGGGTTATAATAATTCGATAATTAAACTATTTAAGTGTGGTTTATGAATATGATTAACCTAAAATATTTCCCAGTTTTGATGGGGTTATTCTCAATACTAATTTTAAGGAACACTTATGCTGTCGATACAAACTCACAGGATATTTTCTTAGCAACGATTTCAACAGATTATGTAAAGAAGAGTTACGACCTAATCATTACAGTAAATGATCGAAAACTTATTTCTGCCATTAAAACGAAGAATAATAAAAAACAGAAGTTTAAAACCTATCTTGTAAATGTTCTCAATAAGCCTATTACCCTTGTAAAGGCAGTTGGAATAACTCTCGTGAATTTATCTTGCCTTAAATTTGCCACCAATAGAGGCTGTGACATCGTCATCGAATACCCCGAGAATATAACAGTTGGTAAATTCAAAAAGTTCACCGCCAAACTAGAAAAGCATAAAGGTGTGTGGAAATTAACAAAAAACGGTAAACCTTTCTCTAAAATGGTTTTGATATCAAGAAAGCTACTGGGACTCCTCATTGGCATTAAGAGAATCGAAATTCAGTAAATCGCCTTTCATTATGGGCAGATAATCGACAAATCAATTAGTTGTAAAAGTTTTAAAACCTAAATTAGACCAATTTGTCCTCTTTTTAATATCTCTATAGGATATCTGAAGAGGTAACGATGACCAGAGAAAGACTAAATACTTCATTAACAAATGGACTGAAAGGACCTTGTTCAATATTTCCATCCTTTTTCTTTGATGAAAGTTCTAGCAGGCTCTGGGAAGGTTTTTTCATCAATTCTGTTGGAGAACTACCCAAAGATTTTTTCCAAAACCTTGAAAAATCCTCCATCACCTATTTAAGTAAAAATGATTGCAGAAACCTATTCTTTTATAAATACAATAAGGCCTTTCAGTTAACACGTGTTTATATAAATAATGAATCTCTTGGAGTTCAATTTTCAGGTGACTCCCTCAAAGACGATAGACGAATATTAGAAGAGCAATTTGTTGCCTTAGAGAAGATTCTCAATCATCATGAAGAGAATTGGCCAAAGGATAAGACTTTCTCTTTATTGGCCAATGGTTACATAAATTTCATGAAAGCACTTCTCTCAGACGGACCCCTAAGTCGAAAGCTTATGGCGGTATCTGAATATTACTTTATACAAGCAGAAGAAGAGGGTCCTGAAGAGGCGAAGGCCCACAAGCACTATCAGCTCATAAAAGTTCTTCTTTTAATTGGAAGAGGTCACTGGGAAGAGGCCACTCATAAGCTTCACGAGATCATCAAGCAAGATCCAAATCCATTACATATCAGAATCCTATGTAGTCTATACGTAAAGATTGGAATGCCCCATGTATCAACTTTTTTAAAAAGGAAGTATCCCAAGGAAAAGAGAATCAGTTACTTTTCGGCCACTAAGAGTTTGGCCAGCTAGTTACTACTTTTTTGGAACAATCTTTTTATCCACACTTTTTTCATCACTTTTAAGTCCAGCAATAAAGCTTTTGTATCCAGAAGAAGCTCTAAGACCGGCCAGGTCACCATCACTTTCAATGTGTTCCCAATCTTTGTAACCACCAATTACGGCCATTTTCAAATATTGCTTGGATAGTAAAATCTTCTTATCCTTTGAAAAGAGACAGGCAAGGTTGTAACAACCAACGGATTCATCTAAAAAGCAGGCTTTGGTGTATTCTTTATTCGCTTCTTTAAGTTTTCCCTCTTCTTGATATATAAAACCTAGATTAGAACAACCTGCTCCCGAGCCTAGGTCACATGCTTTTGTATACATCTCCTTGGCCTTTTCCTTTTTATTAAGCTGTTCAGAGAGAATACCAATATTTAAGCAAGAGTCCTTATCCTCAGTAAGACAAGCCTCTTCAAATTGTGAGAAAGTCTCATCAAAGTTGGGTAAATTATGCATAATTGATACGGCCTTCTTTCTATATTCTTCGGCCAGATTCTTTTCGCCGTAAGCCTTTTCGAGTTCCCACATGGAATAGCAAGCATATGCATTTTTATCGTCACAAAGTTTTTTAATGTGACCCTTACCCTTTTCCTTATCACCAAACTCAAATTCAACCCGCCCAAGCCAAACACAACCACGAATTTCCCCCGACTCACATGCCTTACTAAAGAGAGATGAAATAATAGGTTTGGTTTCACTAATCTTGCCATTTGTAAGAAGATATAAGGCGAGCATTGAGCAACTCGCACCCTTGCCTTCTTCACATTGTTTTTGCCATTTCTTAGGTTCGCCATCAAGGGTTAACTTATCAAAGCTTTCTGCATTTACAGAGATAACCTTAGAGACAACTTCACTTAATGAGACATTACCAATCCCTTGTCCATGAACCATATCTTTTAGTTTTAAGGAAAGGTCATCAAGTTGCCAGTTAATTTCTTTGTACCATTCCGGTGGGTTCAACTTTCCAGAACCTCCATCACTCGTAAAAACTACCCCTTCCTCACTCGTTAGAGGAACTCCCGTAGATTTTTCATTATGCTTTGCTAAGACTACGCCACTTTTTACAGCGACAAGTGTTTTTCCATCAAGAGTAGTATGGATAAAAAACTCAGTACCCCTAACGGCCATTGAAGCAGTTTTGGTTCTGACCTTGAGTTTATTTTTATCTTTATCTTTATTAATATAATTGACGAGAATATTTCCTAACTTCAGAAAGAAAAATGTTTTCTCCTGGTTTTTGTCATCAATATCTACAACCTTACCTTCCAGTGTTAGCTCAGTACTAGGACCAATTTTTAAGCGGGAGTTAAAGCCCTCACCAAAGCCTAGAATGATAAGACCTTTAGAGTTTGTAGTGACCAGATCCTTGCTTATAAGAAAATCTCCCTTGAAAATTTTTCGAGACTCTCCTGCTCGAGTCATGGAGACGTCACCTTTACGATAAACAACCTTATATAAATCAGGCATTGCTGATACTGACGATAGACAAAAATATAGAACAAAAACCCAGGCCTTTATCGGCCAAAGATACATAGTGATTCTCATAATTGCTTCCTAGGTAATTAACTTCTTAATTATAGGTGAAAATCCTTGGAATCTAAACTGGTCAAATATTCCAAATAGAGGGATATAGCGAAACTATGGCCATAAATTCAGTAATCTATACTGGTTTTAAAATATATTTCCCTCTGGAATACCGGCCTAGAAATCAAATCCGGCTACCATGTTAACTTGGCACTTGATCAACACATTAATTTATTGTAATATGTTAATGTGAGTAATATAGAAAGTATTCGAAAAAATTCAGCTGAACTGGCCCGCATCTTAAAGGTGCTCTCCCATCCGAAACGTCTTATGTTGATGTGTTTTCTCATTGAAGACGAGAAGAATGTAAGCGATATCATGGCATACACTGAGCTTAGTCAGTCACAAACAAGCCAGTACCTTGGTGACCTCGAAGGAAGGAATCTCTTAAGTGTTAGACAAGCAGGAAAGAACCGCTTTTATAAGATCAAAGAACCCAAAATAGTGAGCTTAATAGAATCCTTTCATATAATATTTTGCCAGGATTAACAGGAGTAACAAATGACAATCGTTAACTTCACCCCATTGCCCGCCCTTTTAGGAGGAATTCTGATCGGCCTGGCCTCAACGATCCTCTTGGTAGGCGTTGGTAGGATTTTCGGTATAAGCGGCATAATTGGAGGCCTATTCAACTTCGATAAAGGCGACAGGTTATGGCGCATAATTATCTTAGTTGGACTTCTTGTTGGTGCCTTTTTTATGCACCTCCTCGCCAACACTCCAGATAAAATTTCGGCCTTACCAAGCTCATATTTAATTATTGGTGGATTACTCATGGGCTTTGGAACAAGGCTTGGGAGCGGATGTACATCTGGCCATGGTGTTTGTGGACTCTCAAGATTTAGCATTAGAAGTATTATAGCGACTGTATCCTTCATGGCCGCAGGCGTAGTTACCGTTTACTTTCTTAACATTTAAGAGGAATTGATATGAAAGCAAGATTCTTTTACTTTTTAGCGGCTTTTTTATTCGGCGCCGGACTAGAGTTATCACAAATGACGGATCCTCAGAAGGTACAAGGATTTTTAAATTTAACAAGAAGCTGGGACCCTTCACTTATCTTTGTAATGATCGGAGCCATTTTAGTTAACAGTATCGTTTACTATACCTGGATAAAGAAAAAGGAGACGCCATTATTTAGTCCAAAATTTTTAATCCCAACGAGTAAAGATATCACACCAAAACTTATCATCGGATCAATACTCTTTGGTATAGGTTGGGGAATTGCAGGTTTTTGCCCTGGACCCGCCCTCAGCGGACTATTTAGAGGACAGAGCGAAGTCTTCATCGTTGTAGCATCAATGCTCTCAGGAATGCTTATCTACAACGTTATCTTTGAGAGAATATTAGAAAAATCTTAGGAGTTAAATTTAACCACGCAATAGTTTTTCTTACCCTTTCTAATGACAAGCGCATTTTCACTGGCCAGGTCAGTGACCGTGACCTTTTTCTCAATAGACTCAATAACAATGTTATTAAGATAGACACCTTTTTGAGTAACCGATCTTCTAGCCTCTCCCTTAGATTTAAAGAGTGGGGTTTCACTTAGAAGATCAAGTACATCAAAACCATTATTAAGATCGTCTTTCTTTAAATCAACGCTCGGGACATCACTAAAGATACTATCTACTTCTTTGTCACTAACATTTTCAATCGTTCCACCAAAGAAGAAACTTGTGGCCCTAATCGCAGAGTCTAGCCCTTCTTTTCCATGGGCCATCTCGACAACAATCTCTGCCAACTGTTTTTGGGCCAACCTCTTATGGGGCTCTTCTTTCGTCTGATTTTCTAGTGCTTCTATTTCTGGCCGACTTAAAAAGGTGTAATACTTTAGATAACGAATAACGCTCTCATCATCGCTATTTAGAAGGTATTGATACATCTGGTAAGGGCTAGTCATTTCCCCATCGATATAGATAGTGTTTCCACCTTCAGACTTACCAAATTTTTTCCCCTGTGAATCTGTTACCAGAGGTGTGACTACGCCATAAACTGATCCACTATGCATCTTCCTAGTAAGATCAATGCCAGCGGTTATATTGCCCCATTGATCATTACCACCCATTTGAAGAGATACACCGTATTCTTTATAAAGGTGGGCGAAATCATAAGCTTGAAGCGTCTGATAACTAAATTCTGTATAACTAATACCACTCTCACTATTTAAGCGACTCTTCACAGAGTCCTTAGCGAGCATTTCACTAACACGAAATCTTTTTCCAACGATTCTTAAGAAGTCTAAGAAAGAGAACTTCCCCATCCAGTCATGATTATTTACAACTACGGCCTTATTCTCTCCTTCAAAGGAGAGGAAACGAGAAAGTTGATTCTTCATAGATTCAACATTGTTATCTAGTGTTGATGAGTCTAATAAATTTCTCTCGGCACTTTTTCCAGAAGGGTCGCCAATCATACCAGTGGCTCCTCCAACTAAAATATAAGGAGTATGCCCATGATCCTGCAATCTCTTCATCATGACGACGCCAAGGAAGTTTCCAATTTGAATTGAAGGGGAAGTCGGATCAAAACCAATGTAGAAACCAAGTCCACCCTCGTCGATTTTTTCATATACTTCTTCATGAGAAGTATTTTCGATCAGGCCACGCCACTTTAATTCTTCAGAAAACTTCATAAAAGAAAACCTTTAATATATTTAGTTCCAACGGTAATTTTGAATAACTAACAACTCACCACTCAATTGAATTTGGGCAATACCAAGAACAGGAAATGGGCCGAGCCAAACAACATCACCTAATAGTTCTAAATTTTTTGAATAGACATACGGAAGATTAGATAAAGACTGAGTATTTAGACGACAAGTAAGAGTCGTTCCTACGGTTAAATTAAGATACTCATGAGTACCTCCAATTGAGGCACACATTGCAACCATCATTCCTGCAGTTTCGGGTGTTAAAATATCCTCACTAGCGATCGCAGTAGATTCTCTTGAAATAACAGACCCGCCAAGGGACGTAATATCTTCCTGATTCATAACACCATTGGAAAAGCTCTTGTAAGAAGCTTCTAACTTTAGGCGATTCCCCTGAAATGGACCTTCAATCGTTATGGAATCCCCCACTCTATCAGTGCTCGCAAAACCGGAATTTGCAATAAAGAGGGCAAGCATCAGATAAATGAATTTCATAGTGACTCCAATTAAAAAAATATTTAAACACGTCTCTCTATCTTCTAAATTTGCTAAGAGATTGTAAACTTTCTGCTCGTTTTTCATTAAACTTATACATTTGACGCACAGGATCTCTTAGGCCAGACAGTCCAAGTGATTTTTAAGGCGAAAACCAAGAATTCTGCTATCCTTGGCCCATGTCTTCTCAATCAGAAAAAGTAATCATCATTGGTAGCGGTTATGGGGGTTTGGCCCTTGGCGCCTTACTTGCCCACCATGATTATCAAGTTACCATATATGAAGCACACACCTATCTTGGTGGATGTGCCAGTTTTTTTAAAAGGCATAAATTTAAATTTGATGCTGGTGCCACTACTTTATCAGGTCTCGGTGCAGGCCGACCGCTCCATGCCCTTTGTCAGTTATTAGAAATAGAGATTCCTACCTTGCATCTTGATCACCCTATGAGAATACACTTAAGTGACAACTCAATTATTGAACGGGTATCCAATTTAGAAGAATTTATAACGACACTAGATATTGAATTTCCAGAAGTTGATAATCGAAAATTTTGGTATGACCTAAAAGATAGAGAAGAGAAGTTATGGAGTGTCTTAGGTGCTGGACAACACTTCCCTCCAAAAGGAATCAAGGACCTAGTAAAACTATTAAGACCAAAAGTATTGGCCAAGGCTCCTCTTGCCTTATGGGCCTTTACCCCTTTTATCAAGACACTTCCAAAAGAGATTCGAAGTAATACTCGTTATATGGATTTTATCAACGAACAATTGATCATCTCAACCCAATCTCATGCCAATGAGGTACCGGCACTTCTTGCGGCGATGGGACTCATTTATCCAGACGATATGTATTATCCCTTTGGTGGCATATCTACCCTTGCTGACAAATTAGCAGAGTATATTACAAAAAGAGGTGGTGAAGTCCATAAACGCCATCGCGTTACTGACGTTTCAAAAAATAAAGACGTATTTGAAGTGACTGGAGTTGGACCTCTTAAGAAACCATTTAATAAAGAGGCCGCTTTGGTGGTATCTAATCTCACGATCTGGGACACTCCAAAATTATTTAATAATGAATTAAAAAGTCTTTTCCCAATCCCACAGGAAAGAGGAGCATGGAGTGCGATAACGGCCTATTTTACTATAAAGTCCACGCAACCAATCACTCCGCTATATCATCAGGTTCATATAGATAATGAACTTCTCGGAAAAGGTAGCCTATTTTTTTCCTTCTCTCATCCGGACGACAGAGAGAGAGCGCCAGAGCTTTGGCAAACGGTAACTGTCAGTACCCATACAAGGAGCGAGCAATGGATAAGCGCATTTGAGTCCGGCAACTATGATCAACAGGTCCAAGAAGTTAAAGAATTGATTCGTAAAACTTTTAACGAAAGATTTCCAGACAAAAATATAGAAGAGATGGGAAATATAGAGATTGGTACACCACACACCATCCAACGCTTTACGAATAGGCACAAAGGCCTTGTTGGTGGATTACCTCATAATTTGAAGAATAATATATTAACTTTCCCAGCACAAGAAACCGCGCTATCAGGCTTTTATCAAATAGGTGACACTACTTTTCCAGGACAAGGTATTGTCGGAGTAACTACAGGCGCTTTCCTATTGGCAGGGAAATTATTGGGCAAAAACTTTTTAGAGTA
>Ga0129324_10000050_pt1 | contig 76558 bp, 70 predicted proteins | sample CPBDNA_7_FD_96879 | JGI IMG/M metagenome (GOLD analysis project Ga0129324, IMG submission 96879) | Freshwater to marine salinity gradient microbial communities from Chesapeake Bay, USA - CPBay_Spr_15_0.2_DNA | ecosystem: Environmental > Aquatic > Marine > Coastal | place: USA: Chesapeake Bay... | reverse complement strand
CGACTGGGCGTTGACCCAACTGCCAACCGGGAGTCTAAGCGCCGAAGCGGCCGGGCTGCTTATGCGGGCGCTTGATGACACAGCCGGAACCACGACGATGACCGAGATTTCCGTAGCGCTCGCGCGGGCTCGACGAGCCACACCTGTACCGAGCGCACCCGTCAGTGTGGCCTCACCGCTGGCGCACAGACGCTTTGAGTCACGAGTACCGAGGCTGGTGCAAGCGTGTCAGATCTCGGGCGATCAACAGGCGAGCCACCGTGGCGAGATCCAGGCCGAGCCCGCCCTGGCAGTGCTTGCCGCAGGTCGGCATCGGCGTGCCCATGGGTCGAAGAAGACCGCAGGTCGCCCATGGCGACGGGTGGCGGTGGGTGCCGCCGGCTTGGTGGCCGCGGGCATGGTGCTGGTGTCGGTGTGGCCGGCCGGGACAACACAGATTGGTCCGGCTTGCCCCAACCCTGCTACAGGGTCGACCGGATCGCAGATTCAATCGTGGGATCAGCCCACGTGAACTGGCTGGCTTCCAGCACCGTCGGTAGCACCCGCTGGCTGCCGAGCACGTCGGAACTGAACTCACCGAGAGCAATCTTGAGTGCGAAACTCGGAACCGACAGCACGGTGGGGCGATGTAATAGCGATCCCATGGCAGCGGTGACCTCGGCATTGGTGACCGGCACCGGAGCGGTGAGGTTGATCGGACCGGAATAGGTGGGCTGTTCCAAGAGGCTGATGAGCGCCGTGACCTCATCACGCAGGGAGATGAACGACCAGAACTGTTGGCCTGAGCCGATTTTGCCGCCGAGACCAAGCCGGAAGATTGGCAGCAGTCGCTTCCAGGCGCCGCCCTTATCGCTGACGACGAGTCCGGTGCGGGCGTAGGCAACACGAATGCCAGCTTCGACAGCCGGTGCCGCGGCGGATTCCCAATCAGCGACGACGTCAGCGAGAAATCCGTGTCCCTGCGGCGACGTTTCGGTCACAGCGCGGTCGCCGGTATCGCCGTAGTACCCGATTGCTGAACCGCACACGAGCACCCCGGGCGATGGGGATTGGCGGGCCATGGCCGTCGCGATCGTGCGAGTGCCGAGCACCCGAGATGCCCGGATCTCGGCCTTGTAGGCATCTGTCCATCGGCGGTCGCCCACGCCGGCACCGGCCAGGTGAATGACCCCGTCAATACCGACGAAACCCTCAGCGTCGACGTAGCCGGTGGTGGGATCCCAGCGCACCTCATCTGGCGTTTTCGTGGCACGACGAACCAGCCGAATGACCTCGTGGCCCCGATCGCGAAGTGCAGGCACAAGGGCTGATCCGATGAGCCCCGAAGCGCCGGTGATCGCGACGCGCATCAGGCGCCTAGGTCGGTGAACGAGGCGTCTTCCAACCGGGATTTGATCGCGGTGAGGAACCGAGCGGCATCCGCCCCGTCGACCAACCGGTGGTCGTAGGTGAGTGCGAAATAGACCATGGATCGCACAGCTATAAGATCGCTGCCGTTTTCATCGGTCACGACGACCGGACGCTTGACGACCGCACCGGTACCCAAGATGGCGACCTGCGGTTGGTTGATGATGGGCGTGTCAAAAAGTGCGCCCCGGCTACCGGTGTTGGTCAACGTGAAGGTGCCACCTGATAGTTCATCAGGCGCCACCTTATTGGTGCGGGTGCGCTCGGCAAGATCGGAAATGCGACGTGCGATACCGGCAACATTGAGATCCTGTGCGCCGCGGATCACCGGTGCAAGAAGCCCGCGGTCGGTGTCGACAGCGATGCCGAGATTGACCTCATCGTGGTAGGTGATGGTGCCAGCATCGAGATCGATAGCGGCATTAACCTGAGGGAACTGGGTGAGTGCTTCGACTGCTGCGATCGCGAAGAAGGGCAAGAACGACAACTTGACGCCCTCGCGTGCAGCGAAGGAGGCTTTGACTCGATCGCGCAATACGGCGATGCGGGTGACGTCGACCTCGACCACGGTGGTGAGTTGTGCCGAGGTCTGCAACGACTCCAGCATGCGTTCAGCGATGACCCGCCGCAGACGCGACATGGGTTGGGTGGTGCCGCGTAGTGCGGCAGCTGCAGGTGAGGGTGTGCCGACACCGGTTGCGGCGGTGGCTGGGGCGGGGACAGGTGCTGCGACCGGCGCTGCGACCGGTGTAGCTGCAGCCTTGGCGGCCGCGTCGGCAGCAGCCACAACATCGGCCTTTCTGATTCGCCCGCCAACCCCGGTGCCCACGACCTTGGTCAAATCGACGCCGTGCTGGTTAGCCAGCTTGCGCACTAGCGGCGTGACGTAGGTATCCCCGGTCGCGGCTGTGGATGCGGTGGCAGCGGGAGTTGCCGTAGCGACGACCGGCGCTGGTGCTGCTTGTGTCACGGGTGCGGGTGTGGCAGGCGCCGATGTGGGTGCTGCCGGCGAAGTTGGCGCGGGTGCTGCCGGCGGTGTTGCTGCGGGTGCGGGTGCTGCGTTGGTCTCGGTGCCGATGTCGGCGAGCAGACCGCCTACCTCGACGGTGGCGTCCTCGGGGGCGTGAATGGCCACCAGGATTCCGCTGGCGGGTGCGGGGATTTCGGTGTCGACCTTGTCGGTGGATACCTCAAGGAGCGGTTCATCGGCGGTGATGGTGTCGCCGACCTGCTTGAGCCACCGGGTGACGGTGCCCTCGGTAACGCTTTCACCCAGCTGAGGCATCGTGACCGAAACCGACATGGGGCTTTCTCCTTCTATGTGTGGCAAATGGGTTGCGGTGGGCGGAACCCACCGATTAGGCGTGTGCGTGCAGGGGCTTGCCGGCGAGGGCGAGGTGCGCCTCGCCCATGGCCTCGTTTTGAGTCGGATGTGCGTGCACCAAGGGCGCGAGATCCTCGGGGTAGGCCTCCCAGTTGACGATGAGTTGGGCTTCCCCGATCTGTTCGCCGATGCGCGAACCGATCATGTGTATGCCGATCACCGGGCCATCGACCAACTGCACCAATTTGATGAAGCCCGTGGTGGCGAGGATCTGACTCTTGCCGTTACCGCCTAGGTTGTATTCGTATGTGGTCACCTTGTCTGCGCCGTATTCTTCCTCGGCCTGGGATTGGGTGAGCCCGACAGAACCGACCTCTGGCTCAGAGTAGGTCACCCGTGGGATGTTGATGTCCTCGATCACGCGTGGCGAAAGCCCGCCAAGTTGCTCGGCCAGGAAAATGCCCTGCTGAAATCCGCGATGGGCAAGCTGCAGACCGGGGGTGATATCGCCCACGGCGTACACGTCGGGCACATTGGTGCGCAGTTGGTCATCGACGGTTACCCAACCACGGTCGAGAGCAATGCCGACCTCCTCGAAGCCCAGGTTTGCCGTGGATGGACCTCGACCCACTGCGACGAGCAACAGATCAGCGGTGTGGGTGGAGCCGTCTTCGAGGGTAACGGTCACCCCGTTTTCATCCTGCGTTGCCGAAGCGAAGCGAACACCGGTGGTGAAGGAGATTCCGCGCTTGCGGTAGGCACGTTCGAATGCCTTGGAGATAGCCGGATCCTCAGCGGGCACGAGATTGGGCAGCCCCTCTACGATGTGTACCTCGGTGCCAAAGGACCGCCAAACACTGGCGAACTCGACTCCGATGACGCCACCACCTAAGACAATGACTTTGCCCGGTACGTAGTCGAGGTTGAGGGCTTGGTCAGAGGTCATGATGCGTCCGGTGATATCAAGCCCCGGCAGGGTACGTGCGTGTGAGCCGGTAGCCAGTACTACCGATTTGCCGGTATATGTCGTGCCATCGACCTCGACTGTGTGCGCGGAGGTGAGTCGACCCCAGCCTTCGACGTATGTGACGTCTCGGCTTTTGACCAATCCTTGAAGGCCTTTGTACAACCGGCTAACGACACCATCGCGGTAGCTGTTGACCCGTGGCATGTCGATGCCTTGCAGGGTGGCCTGAACACCGAAGGACTCACTTTCGCGGGTCGTATCGGCAACCTCGGCTGCGTGCAGCAGCGCCTTGGTTGGGATACAGCCTCGATGCAGGCAGGTGCCGCCTAATTTATCCGCCTCGATCAACACCACCGACAGTCCTAATTGGCTGGCTCGAAGGGCGCAGGCGTAACCGCCGCTCCCACCGCCCAAGATCACGACGTCGGCGCTGGTCACGAGTGACTCCCCTCAGAATGTAATGTGCTGCCCATCCTTCCATGGATGGGCAGTGGCTATTCCCCCGGGCAAATCGAGTTAGGGAAGTCGGCCTTCGGCGGCATCATGGGCGATCTGCACGAAGGTGCGGACCGCGGCTCCGGTACCACCCTTTGGTGTGTAACCGTAGGGAGATCCATCGTTGAAGGCCGGCCCAGCGATATCCAGATGAGCCCATTTGGTGTCTGTCGGCACAAAGTCCCGCAAGAAGGCAGCCGCGCTCAGCATTCCTCCCTTGCCATCACCGATGTTCTTGATGTCAGCAATCGCCGAGTCCAAGGATGCGCGCGATTCCTCTGGGATGGGTACATGCCACATCGTTTCGCCGGCGGCCACGGATGCATCCCATACCGCGATGCGGAACGCGTCGTCATTGGCCATGATGCCGCTGGTGCGATCCCCCAAAGCGACAACGGCCGCACCGGTAAGGGTGGCGGCATCAACGATCAGATCGGGTGAGTCCTCGCTGGCCCGCACGAGTGCATCGGCGAGAACCAGTCGACCCTCGGCATCGGTGTTGAGGACTTCCACGGTCTGGCCGCCATAAATCGTGATGACGTCGCCAGGGCGTTGGGCATGGCCGGAGGGCATATTCTCGGCGATCGGCAGCCATCCGGTGACCGCTACCGGGAGCCCAAGCGCGGCTATCGCCTGCACAGCGCCGATGACAGCGGCGGCACCGCTCATGTCGCACTTCATGGTCTCCATGGCTTTCGGTGGCTTAAGTGACAGGCCACCGGAATCGAAGGTGATGCCTTTGCCCACGAGGGCGATCGAGGACACGGCATCGGCAGGGGCGTAGCGCATGGCAACCAGGCGGGGAGGATTGGCGGAGCCCTGGCCAACAGCGAGGATCCCACCGAAGCCACCGGTGCTCAGATCCTTTTCCGTCCACACCTCAACGGCGACATCTAGATCAGCCACGGCGGCGATCGCGGCATCGGCCAGCATGGCCGGGGGCAGAGCCGACGGGGGAGTGTTCACCAAATCGCGCGACAGGCACACAGCATTGGCGATGGTGTGGGCTCGTGCGATGGCCTCTTTATTTCCGGCACTCTTGGGGTCAGCCAGGATCATGACTGAACGGACTTTGGCGGGCTGCTTGGCAGCTGAGGTCCCGCGGAACTCATGGAAGGAGTAGGCGCCGAGCAAAGCACCGAGTCCGGCGTTTTCGACCTTGTCCGGGTCTGGATCGTCAATGACGATGCCCACACGGCGATTGCCAGCAAGGCTGCGCAGCGCAATGCCGGCAGCGCGACGTGCGGTTTCTGCGTCGGGTGTGCCGGCACCCAGACCCACGGCGATCACCACGGGCGCTTTGGCGATTCCGGTACCGGGGAGCTTCACGATGTTTCCGGGAGCGCCCGTTGCGCCCAGCGCGCTCGCCACTTCCTCGAGGCGTCGACGTGCGGCGGCAGTGAGGCAGGCCGGCGCGATGATGCCCTTGCGTCGCCCTGGCCGGGGATGCACCCCGATGACGAGGGCATCGACCGTTGCCGAGGCGGGTGTGGCATTGGACAGAGCAAGGGTCGTCATCAAGGTCATGCGCGGAATCCTACGGGACGATCAGCGGACGTGACTATCGACGAAAGGGGGCTTGCATACGGTGAAGGAAATCAATCGACCCCGAACATCGACGAACACCTCCGTCTGGTCGGGCGTGTCCGGCGGCAGGAAACCCAGGCCGATGCCGCGCGCCAACGTGGGTGAGTAGGTGCCACTCGTGACGATGCCGATGAGTTGGCCGCTGGCGTCAAGAATCGACATGCCCGGACGCGGGATTCCCCGCCCGGCAGCGATGAGCCCGCGGAGCCTGCGAGTCGGCCCGGTTTCGCGTTCTTGGCGAAGCACTTCGGCGCCATTGAAGTCTTGCTTTTGCCAGCCCACAGCCCAGGCTAAGCCGGCCTGGACGGGGGTGATATCAGCGCCTAACTCATTGCCGTGTAATGGATATCCCATTTCGGTTCGCAGCGTATCGCGGGCACCGAGTCCGGCTGGGATAACTCCTTGCGCGGCGAGTTCTCGCCACAAGGGAACCAATGCTGCGTTCGGTGCAACGATTTCGAAACCGCGTTCGCCGGTATATCCGGTGCGGCACACCATCACCGGTAACTCCCGCCACGTGGACCGGATAAAACTCATGTAGTTCTCAGGTTGGTCCAGGCCGATCGCAGCCAGCGCCTGCGAACTTTCGGGTCCCTGCACGGCAATGATGCCGTGGTCATCTCGGGCATCCATCACGGTGATGCCCTGCGGAGTCAGTGCAGCGGACACCGAGGCCACGACAGCGTCTGAGTTGGCAGCATTAGGTATGAGCATGATGTTGGCATCGTTTATGCGGTATGCGATGAGATCATCAACGACGCCACCGTGTGCGTCGCAGAGCAGGGTGTATTGCGCCTGGCCATCAGTGATGTGCTCAAGATCATTGGTCAACACCCCATTGAGAGCATCGAGTGCGCCGGGGCCAAAAATCAGCGTCGTTCCCATGTGGGACACATCAAACATCGCCACGGCCTCGCGGACGGCCTTATGTTCGCTGAGCGTCCCCTCGTATTCGATCGGCATGTCCCAGCCGCCGAAGTCGGCTGTCGATGCGCCCATCGCAATGTGTTGATCAATCAGCGGAGTCTGGCGAAGCGTCATGACCTGACCGTAGTGCCTCCAAGGATGTCCGCAGGAGCGCAACCACCATCATCGCGCCGCGGCCTTCTCCTGGGCCCAGGCGTACTGGCACCGCGGGTTCGAGGCCAAGCCGTTGCATCGCTTGGGCTTGGGCCGGCTGGGTGCCCAGGTGGCCGGGCAGCCACCATTGCTTGGCCCGGTGAGCGGTTCGGTGTGCGATGAGCGCGGCGGCAAGGCTTGCTGAGCCGTCCAGAAGTACACCGGTGCGGCGACGGGCGGCCTGGAGAAGAAAGCCTGTCATCGCGGCAATAGACGGCGTACCGATCGCTGCGAGCAGTTGAGCGCCGTCGCCCCGCTTCGCGCGCCCTTGACGCATGAGTTCGCGCACGTTCGCGCACTCCGCCATCCACATTTCATCGGTAATCGTGGAGTCAGAAAAACCCATGAGTTCAGCGGGGGTGCTTGAGCTCAGCAGTCCGATGATGGCAGTGGCTGGCAGCGCATCGCTGTCAGCGATATCGGCGCATATCAGTAGATCTGCGCCCGCATCGATGGCACGATCGGCGACCTCGGCACCCGTGAGCAGCCACGAAGTGACAGACTCTGCGTCGCCTGTTCGTTCATCGTCGTCATCGGGGCGCGCGATTGAGGTGATGCGTTGCTCGATGTGTGTCTGCGCGGCAATAATTCCCGCCTCGGCACTGATGGAGCCGGGGGTAATGCCTTGCTCGCCGAAGAGCGCGCATACCGGCAGATTCACCGCGGGCGCCGGCCAAGATGCTCGAGTGCTCGCCCACCACTGCAGTATCGGCGCGAGGTCTCCGACAAGTCCGTGATGACGACCTTGTTGGCCGGGGTTGGATCCGTGACCTTGACGCTGCTGGAGACTCAACTCGCAGTGCTCGCGGGCAGCGACATCGGTCCCGCCAATACCGATATCTGACAGCGCAGGGACTGATGCGGGTACTGATTCGTCCGGCGGCTGTGCGTCGGTCATTGCGGAGCCCTATCGCTCACCGCTGCAGGCGGTGTCGTGCCCGCCGGTGAAAACTCAACGGTCGGTTGAAAATTCGCGCGGTGTGCGGCTCTACGTAGGGCCGCTAATACCGGAGTGCCGATGGCAGCGATGAGAACGGCGGTGATGATCGCGCGCGGAATATCAAAACCCCAGGAAGTGGCGGCGGAAAACGTAATCCAACGCGCGAGGTTGTCGCCGGCGGCATCTCCTGGCACGTAGGCGATGCCGCTATCAACGCCTAGTGCGTTTACGCCGGCAACGAACGGCCAAAACCATAGATTGAGAAGGAGGCCATAGGCCATAGCCGCCAGTGCTCCGTAACTCGCGAGCAGTATCAGTTCTCGTCGTCCCCGTAATACGGGTAGGAGCCCGGCGCCCAGTCCCACCCAACCGGCGGCCAGCATCTGGAATGGCAGCCAAGGACCCACCCCTCCGGTCAGAAAAGCCGATGCCAGTAGGGAGACCGAGCCCAGGGTGAACCCGAAGCCTGGGCCCAATGCGCGACCACCGAGCACGATGATTACCCAGATCGGTTCTATCCCGGCGACCCCCGCCCCTAGAGGTCTCAGGATGCAGACGACAGCAGCCAGAACCCCAAGCATGGCAACGGCTTTAGCATCCATTCCACCTTCAACTAACTGGGCCCACACGACAAGGAGTAGCAGTGGAATGAGGGCGGCGAAAATCCATGGCGCATCCTGCGAGTGAGCAACAGCAGACGAACCCGGATCGGCCACGAACGGCCAGAAGAACGCGGCGAGTCCGCCGATTGTGATCAAGCCCAGGGCGATCCACGAACGAAGCCCTAGAGGTATGGCGTGGGCAGATCGCGCGGAGCGACCCCGAGAAGAAATCGCTGCCGGGCCATTCATGGAGAACCCACCAGTTGCGAGAGGGACTCAGGTGTCATCGGCAAGAAGCCAGGCAGATCACGTAACTGTGGTGACTGAAGCACTTTGGCGACGGTCGGGGCAAACACCGGCGAAGCGAGCACGACCTGTGCAACCGGACCGTCGGCCACGATGCTGCCCTGCGCGAGGACAATCACCCGGTCGGCCACCTCGGCGGTGAGTTCTACGTCGTGGGTAGCAAGGAGCACCGAGTGTCCGGCTGCGGCCATGTCGCGGAGTTGATCGGCCAGACGGGCCTTCATCGCGTAATCAAGGCCCCTGGTCGGTTCGTCCAAGAGCACCACGTGCGGCACGCCGGACATGACCACGGCCAGCGCGAGGGCTAGTCGTTGCCCTTCCGACAGATCGCGCGGGTGCTGGTGGGGTTCAATCTCCGGGGCCAACAGCGACAAAAGAGCGGCCGCCCGCCCCGCTGTGGCCGGGGTGTCTAGATCGGCCTGTGCGCATTCCTTATCGACTCGGTCGAAGGTCAAGATGTCCATGGGGTCCTGCGGAACCATGCCGATACTGGTGGTCAGCGCTGGCCCACGCAATTGCGCCGGGTCAAGTCCCGACACCGTGATGCTGCCCCGCTGCGGTCGATGTATTCCAGCCAGCGAACGCAGCAGTGTGGACTTGCCTGCCCCGTTGCGCCCCATAATGGCCACCACTTCACCGCGACGCACCGTCAGATCGATATCGCGAAGCACCGGCGTTTCGCTGTAGCCGACCGTCATCTTGACCACGTCCACGGTGAGGTCTGCCGGTACTGCCGGCGACGTTTGTGCCTGTGTTTCGTGCGGGACCTGGTGTTGAGCCCTATCGATGACGCATTGACGAAGTGCACCGGCCTGTCGTCGAGCATCGCGCACGGACAGGGGGAGGGGTTGCCAACCCTGTGCGCGGCCGAGGCGGATCACCGCGGGTGCGATTGGTGAGTCGCGCATGATGTCGGCGGGAGAACCCATGCGAATACTTCGGCCGCCCCCCGGCAACAAAATGACGGAGTCGGCAAACTCCAATACACGTTCGAGTCGATGTTCGGCAAGTACCACCGTCAGCCCAAGATCATGAACCAGTCGCTGTAATGCGGCCAAAACCTCTTCGGCTGCAGCTGGATCGAGAGCACTCGTTGGTTCATCGAGTACGAGCAGGCGCGGGTGAGCGGTCAGTACTGCGCCGATGGCGACACGTTGTCTCTCACCGGCCGATAGCGTCAGCAGCGCCCGATCTCGGAGGTGCTCCAATGCGAGCAGATCGAGGGTTTCCTCAACGCGTTGCCGCATCGTCGCCGGCGGGATACCAAGCGACTCCATGGTGTAGGCCAATTCCTCTTCGACCGTATCGGTTACAAACGATGCCATGGGGTCTTGTCGGACAACCCCGACCACATCGGCAAGGTCTCGCGGGGGGTGCATTGCGGTGTCACGGCCAGCGACGACTACCGAGCCGCTCAGCGTGCCACCGGTGAAGTGCGGCACGAGACCGTTCATCGCTCCCAGAAGTGTCGACTTTCCGCTCCCGGTCGGGCCGATCACCAAACTCATCTCGCCCTCAGGAATATGGAGGGATACGTCACTGAGTGCCGGCTGGGTGGCCCCAGGGTAGGTGATGGTGACCCGGTCAAGAATGATCATGCGTCCACGGCCTGTCGTGGTGTGGTGGTGTCGAAACCTGGCACGTGATCGGGGGTATCACGACGGTGCCCGCGGCGGGCGTGATTTGTCTGACCGGTGGCGGGTGCGATCCAGGCTGGCGCCAGGGCAAGGCACAGTGCCACAACGACAAGCAGGGGCACTTGAGGTAGGGCTAATGGCTCCCAGCTAGGTGCCATCGCCAGTGATGAGTTGACCGCCGCGATTGTTGCGGTGACCGCGGGCACCACCCCGGCCGCACTCACCAGCCACTCTCGAACCCCCCATCGATCGGGGCGGTAACGGGTTCGTGCACTTCCGCGACCGGCGAGTCCAATCGCGGTCAGGCTTGCGGCCAACCCGATGATGATCAGTGGTAACCCGAAACCGACCGGGGCTGATGAATCCAGGAATCCGTAGATGCCCACAACGCCCGCAATGAGCCCGAGCAGCAGCAGTCCCGCGCTCATTCGGCGTGCGGTCGGGGAGCGTTTTCCCTGTCGCCCGTATCCGCGCGAGTCCATCGCGGCGGCCAGGCTGATGGACCGCACCAAGGCACCCTCTACCACCGGGAGCGCCACCCCCATGATTCCGCGGAGGCCTCGATTAGGGCGACCCCGCAGACGACGTGCTGTGCGAAGTCGCTGGACATCGGTAATTAATTGCGGGGCGAAGGTGATGGCAACGACGATGGCAACACCGATCTCGTACAACGCGGCCGGTACCGACTTCAGTAGCCGCGCCGGCGAGGCGAGTGAATTCGCCGCTCCGATACAGGCGAGAATCGTGGCGAGTCGTAGGCCGTCCATGAGCCCCCACAGGACCGCTTGAGCGGTCACCGGGCCGCCGAGTGTGATTCCGCTCAGCCAGCCTGGCAGCGGAACCACGGGCCAAGTCCACAACACGGCGCTTCCCCCGGCTCCGGCAAACAACAGTGTGAACACCAGTCGGATGCCGATGATCAGCACACCTAGTTTCAAAAAATAGCCAAACGACTTTCCCCACGGTGTCGCGGGGCGACGGGCAGCGACGACGAACGCGGCAATCGCGATAATCAACCCCAGTACAACAGGATTGGTCGTGCGCGACGCAGTGACAGCAAGCCCTAGTGCCCATAGCCACCAGGCGCCTGCGTGAAGTCGCGTCCCACCACCGGTCACTGCACTACACATCCCACTCATTCGCCCGGCGGCGACGCGCCACGTAGATGGCTGCCCCGCCAACCCCGGCCACGGCCACGATGATTACGGCAATCACCGCTGCGCTACCTGAGGTTTCCGGGAGTGCGTCTTCACTTGGCCCGCTGGCGAGTATCACCGTGTCGTCTATTGCGCGCTGCAGCCCAGCCTCAGCGCTTGGCTGGGCTGCCAATGGTGGCGCGGACTGCGCCCCACTGGCTTGTGTGTCGGTGGCGCTTGGCGGTGCTTCGGCGTTCACTCCGTCAACGGCACCGGCTGTGGGGTCACCTGCAGACGGGGGCGTCGGCGACTCCTGCGGTGCGGTCCCTTGAGCTTCTTGAGGATTCGTGGACACTGTCGGTGTCGGCTGTGGTGGAGACGGTTTTGCGGTTTCTGCTGGCGGGGTGTCTGCCAACACCGGTGCGCACTCGGTCGCCGGAAAACCATTCAGGGCACAGATAAGCCCGCGCTGTGTGCGCACCGTGACCTCTGCGGTCAAAATATCGAAGCCCGTGGCTCCTAGGGCCGCTACCACGCAAGCAGCCCAGGCACTGCCACCGTTTTCACCGGTAGGAGCGTCTGTTGCCACCCCGGGATCGATAATCAGGGCGATTCGCTTGCGGTCTTGCTGTGTGGGTGTGTCACCGCAGACGTCGTTGAAGGACACGCTCGTTCGAGGTGCAGTACCGGCAACCGTCTCCGTGATGGCGAATCGCCAACCCTCGACTGTGCCATCCTCAGGCACACGAAAGGCCGGACCTTTCGTGGCAAATGTCCAGTTGGCCTCACTTGCAGTCCAATAGGTCCAGTAGCGGTACGCGGCTGCCTCACTGGCCGGTGCTGCGAACACGCCAGCCCCAATCATCATCGCCGTGGTGGCAGCGAGCGTCAGCAGTTGCTTCAACATTGTGGTCACGTGGTCTAGCGCCGCATCGAGTCAATGAGGCGCTGGATGAGGTCGCTGCCGCCAAAATCCCGGGGATCGGAATCTGTTGCGGTGGCAACCAGCAAGGTGGTACCAAGCGCAGCCGGTCGATCGCCAGAACTGACGACGTATGCGTCGATATTGGCCGCCAGGGTCGATAAGGCGATGTCCGTGGCGTTGCCGCCAAACTTGGACGAGACCAATCCAATAATTCCTAAAGCTGTTGAGTTCCAGTCTGTTTCGCCGGGAACAAAGGAAGAAGGAATAGAGCCATCATTAGCATTGAATTGGCTGATCACCCATCGACTCACAGCCGCTGGAACTTTGGTCGGAGATCCTTGGGCGTTGCAGGTCACCCTCGGTCCGCCGCGGTACTGCTTTTGAGCTGCCACGGGAAGTGAGCCGGTGAGGCCGAGCAGCGCATGAACGGAGGAAAACGAATCAACAGGGCTGCCTGCTTGAAAGCCCACACCGAAGCGCTGGCCGGCGGGCGCATCACAGCCGGCGATCAGTGTGGAAATAAAGGCCCGCGCCGGGGCCTTGGTTACCCGAGCGCGCGGAATGTCGGCCGTGCGCATCGCGGCTAGGGCCAGCCCGGTTGAGGACGCATCAGAGTCCAGACCGGCCAGATATGCCCAACCGCCGTCGGATCGTTGCTGGTCGACGAGCCACCGCATGGCCCGCCTGGCCTCGCGAACTCGATCCACCTGCATAAGGGCGAGAGCTGCTAGCGCCGTCGAGTTGGAGTCAGGTCCGGTGAAAGAGTTGGGATCAGCTGGCGGGCAAGGCGCGAGCGTATCGGCCCGGTAACTGGCGAAGGAACCGTTGGGGCACTGCTGTTCTACAAGCCACGTCACGGCTGCCCGCGGCACCTGGCGGCCAACGGAACTGAGTCCGAGCAAGGAAAGAGACTGTCGATACACCCCATCGAAACTGGGATCTTGCTCGCCAAATAATCCCCGGTCATCGGTGCTGCTCGAGGTGATCGGGGATTGCGCTGCGGCGGTGCTGATTCCCCCGGCCAAGGCGAGTGCGAGGGTGGCCAACGCGGCCATAATTCGGGGGAACACGGAAGTGCTAGACAAGTCAGGTGCCTCTCGGTGAGCGACCCACGCAACGAGAGCGTGGGGCCCATTGGGCAACTACGCCCAAGAGCCGAGACACGCGCTTCGTCCGTAGACCTCGACGGATGAAAAGTCGCTCGCGCTCGCCAGGTGCTCCGACTTGTCGACTCAAATCCGCTCGCCTTCATGCGAGGAGATATCGGTCGCTCACGGTTGCGGGTCAGCGCCGGATTTTCACCGGCTTCCCCTGGACATCGAGCGCGTAAAATTATTCAGTTGGCTGCTGCATTACGGTTCAGTGGTGCGAGCATACCCAATCGTGACCCCGAACATGACAGGCTTGACCCCATGAGTGCAGATAAAGCTTGGACCTGGCGCTACGAACGGGCCGATGGAAGTATCTGCCCAGACCCGTCGCTACCCGACCTGCCCTCGGGTTTCGCCGTACAGGTCGAGGCTGAGACTTGGCTGGGGGATTCCTGGAAGCAGCTGCTGGATGCGGGGGTCGACGCGGTGAGCCTGTTCGCATACGGAAACCTCGAGTACGGCCCGATGAGCCTGCACCCGCCCGCCTAGACGCTACGGACGGGGGTTCGGTGACTGTGTGCGTTCTGGGTTCGTTTCGATCACGCCAGCGAGCGCCTCATCAATGGCGTTGAGGACCTGTGTCGGTAGAACAACGCCCGATGCAGCCGCGTTTTCGTTCACCTGCTCAGGTCGCGACGCCCCGACGATCGCTGCGCTGATGCCGGGGCGGTTGAGGACCCAGGCCACGGCGAGTTGGGCCATCGTGAGGTTGAGATCGGCGGCAAGGGGGCGAAGATTCGTGACCGCGGTTAAGACCTCATCGGTCAGGAACGAAGCGATGAAGCCGGCTCCTTCCCCGCCGCTGGCACGCGAACCTGCCGGAACGGGTTGGCCGGGTAGGTACTTGCCGGTGAGGACCCCCTGCGCGATGGGGGACCACACGATTTGACCGATGCCATTGTCTTGGCAGATCGGCAAGACCTGCTGCTCGATGACGCGCCACAACATCGAGTATTGGGGCTGACTCGAGACGAATGGGGTGAGGTGATCGCGCGCAATGATCTCGAGTGCGGCAGCGATCTCCTCTGCTCGCCACTCCGAAAAGCCCAGGTACAGCACTTTCCCTTCCACCACGAGGTCATGCAACGCGTGAAGTGTCTCTTCCAGCGGAGTCTGATGGTCGAATCTGTGCGCCTGGTAGAGGTCGACGTATTCGGTATTGAGTCGACGCAGCGAACCATGAATGGATTCACGAATGTGCTTGCGTGACAGACCGCGGTCATTGGGCCCCGGGCCTGTGGGCCAATAAACCTTTGTGGCGATTTCCAGACCCTCGCGTCGTTCGTTGCGAATGGCTCGGCCGAGCACGGATTCGGCCGCCGTGCCGGCGTAAACGTCGGCGGTGTCAAAGGTCGTGATCCCCGCCTCGAGTGCCGCCTGTACGCACGCAATTGCCGTGTCGTCGTCAATTTGCGAGCCGTGCGTGATCCAGTTGCCCAGAATGATCTCGCTGACTTGAAGCCCGCTCTTGCCGAGGAAACGATGTTGCATCATCTACCGACCTTTTCGTGTGGACGCAGACTTCGGGGGCATGGGTTCGCCGCCCCGACGCACGCGTGGGGGCGGTAACCGCAACCGGCGCAGCTGAAGTGTGCGCATGATGGCGTAAAAAATGGCACCCTTGCGTTCGGATTTCTCGGGAAAACGCGCCTTGATTTGCCGATTCAGTCGCCACATGATCAAGACCGAATCGACCACGATGATGGCGACTAACAGGAACCAACCCAGGGAGATCAGCGACTGAACGAGTTGGTTGGGCACAAAGCCAAGCAGCAAGACACCCAGAGCGATGAAGATGAAGAATTCGGCGATGGTGAATCGCGAATCAACAAAGTCGCGGACGTATGCCCGAACCGGCCCCTGATCGCGCGCGGGCAGACGCTTTTCGTCACCGGCCATGAGTGCCGCTCGGTTGGCAGCCTTAGCTTCTTTCTCCCGTGCCCGGTTCTCGCGGCGGGCCGCCCGTGGATCAGTTGACCCGCGCAGGGCCTGCTTGCGTGCCTGCTCGGCTTCTCGTCGGGTGGGCGTCGGGCGACCCTTGGGCGGTGCGCCGCGTTGCTGCCCCTCCGACTCATCAACGGGGGGTTCGGATGGGGATTGGTTGTCCCGGCGCGATCGACTAAACATGATGCCTCAGCCTAGCGCGCTGAGAAACTTCAGCGCCGAGGAGCGCGGAAACGCATCATGCGCCTAGTCTGTAATGAGTATCCGCTCCACCAGGAGGAACACATGGGTTTATGGCAGCGCTTCACCATGATTTTCAAGGCGAAGGCCAGTAAGGCACTTGATAAGGCCGAGGATCCGCGCGAGACGCTGGATTACTCCTATGAGAAGCAACTGGAGCTTTTGCAGAAGGTGCGTCGAGGTGTTGCTGATGTAGCGACCAGTCGTAAGCGCATCGAACTGCAGATGACGAATCTGGGCCGGCAGGCCGATAAATTGCAGGAGCAGGCAAAGGCTGCTTTGGCAGGCGGGCGCGAGGACCTAGCGCGAGAGGCCCTCACCCGCCGTAGCGGGTTGCAGCAGCAGATCGGTGACCTTCACGAGCAACTAGTTCAGTTGCAGGAACAGGAGGAAAAGCTGATTCAGGCTTCCCAACAGTTGCAGGCGCGCGTAGATGCTTTTCGCACTCGTAAAGAGACGATCAAGGCGACCTACTCTGCTGCCGAGGCGCAAACCAAGATCTCTGAGGCAGTCACCGGTATTTCAAATGAACTCGGCGATGTGGGTCTTGCTGTACAGCGCGCGGAAGACAAGACGGCTCAGATGCAGGCGCGGGCCGGGGCCATCGATGAACTCATCACCTCTGGTGCACTGGACGACGTTTCTGGCACCAGCAAAGACAACCTGACCGTCGAGTTGGAGCGCATGGCTAGTTCCTCGCAGGTTGATGACGAGCTCGCAGCGCTGCGTGCCGAACTGGGCTCAAGTGCACCACGACCGGCCATCGAATCGGATACCCAGTAGCGGTTAGAGGCAAAAGGAGGCGGAGAAAACGATATGGCGCGCACCCGTTTTGGTTCCGATAAGGGCCTGACGGCTCGCATGCTCGGGACAATGTTCGGGCTTGGTCTGATGTACGTCATTCTAGGCGCGGTGATGGTCGGGCTTGGGTTCAATGCGTTTTTCGTGCTCGCGATCATCGGTGCGCTGTTTGTGGCCCAGTGGTGGTTCTCCGACAGCCTGGCTCTTTCGGCCATGCGAGCCCATGAAGTGTCTGCCGAACAGGCACCGCAACTGCATGCGATCGTCGATCGGTTGTGCGCCATGGCCGATATGGAAAAACCACGGATTGCTATCGCCGATTCCGATGCGCCAAATGCTTTTGCCACTGGGCGGTCACCAAACCGATCTGTTGTTGTCGTTACCACGGGCTTGCTTCGCCGATTGGACCCCGAAGAGCTTGAAGGAGTTGTGGCACATGAACTCTCACATGTAGCGCATCGTGACGTGCTCGTAATGACCATTGCTTCGTTCACTGCAATTCTTGCGGGATTCATGGTCCGCAGCGCCATGTGGGGCTCCATGATGAGAGACCGTCGTGATAACAACACGGCGTTGATTTTCTTCGCGGTGATGGCGGTCAGTATTCTGGTGTACGCCATCTCGTACATATTGATTCGTGCCCTGTCTCGCTACCGCGAACTTGGCGCAGATCGTGGTGCCGCGTACATCACGGGTCGACCCTCAGCGTTGGCGAGTGCGTTACAGAAGATCAGCGGTGACATGGCGAGCATTCCGACCGCGGATCTACGCAAGATGGAGCCGGTAAGCGCATTTGCTTTTGCTCCTGCGTTTTCCCGAAAGGGCAACAGTTTTGGGATGGAATCCATCATGTCGACGCACCCGTCGTTAGAGAAGCGACTTGAGCAGTTGGCCAAGATTTCCACTGAGATGGGTGGCCGTTGACGTGGGCTTTATGGACGGACTGCTCGGCCGGCGTAAACCTGTTCGACCCAATCTTGATGCCCTCTTCGCGGTGCCTTCTGCGGCGATAACCTTGCAGGTGAGTCTGGACCTTTTGCCAACGGGCAAGGGCGCCGTTGCTTTCCGCTCCGTCGAGGGACGAGCGATGGCGGACGTTGAGCAGGAGATCACGGAGCTTCTTGATGCAGATGGTGGCCCTCCAGTAGTTCTGGTCAACGATACATTCGGCTACACCTGGCTGGTGGTGACCGACGATAGTGATGATGTATCAACGATTATCACGGACCTCCACGCGGTCAACGCCACATTGTCCGATCATGGTTTTGGACCGCAATTGCTATGCTCGCTAGTTCCGTTCGTAGATCCCAGCGGCCAGATTGTCGCCCTGATCTACCTCTACAAACGCGGAACGTTTTATCCGTTCGCACCGGCAGCCAACGGGGAGCAGCAACGAGACAACATCACCGAGTTGAAGGTTCGCGACCTACTGACCGGCGAACTACCGGTAGAAGGCGATCTCAGCCGCTGGTTTGCGGTGTGGGGTGCTCCGGGCCTAGAGGCTGGATCAACTGGCCGGTAGAGCAAGCATGCGATCGAGGGCGACCTTGGCCCACTGGGCAGTCGCTGGATCGACGGTGATCTGGTTGACGACGTTACCGTCGACTAGGTTTTCAAGCGCCCACACCAGATGGGGCAGATCAATTCGGTTCATCGTCGCGCAAAAGCAGATGGTCTTGTCCAGGAACACCACTGTCTTGTCTGGGTTGCTTTCGGCGAGGCGACGTACCAGATTCAACTCTGTCCCAACGGCGAAGGCGGAGCCAGGTGGTGCAGCGTTGATCGTGTTGATGATGTATTCGGTCGAACCCACCAGGTCAGCTTTGGCAACGACGTCGTAGCGGCATTCGGGATGAACTAAAACGGTGACATCGTCTACACGCTGGCGCACGTCGTCGACGCTTTCGGGTGAGAATCTCCCGTGCACCGAGCAGTGGCCTTTCCAGAGCAGCACCTTGGCCGATCGAGCCTGATCCTCGGTAAGGCCACCGTCTGACTGATGGGGATCGAAGACCACGCAGTCGTCAAGGGATAAGCCCAGGCGGCGAACAGCGGTGTTGCGTCCGAGATGTTCATCGGGCAGAAACAGCACGCGATCACCGCGGTCGAATGCCCATTCAAGCGAACGTTGCGCGTTGCTAGATGTACAAATCGATCCACCATTGCGGCCCGTGAAAGCCTTGATATCGGCCGATGAGTTCATGTACGTGATCGGAATAGTGGTGTCGCTGAGTCCCCAACGAGTGAGGGTCTGCCAAGCCGCATCAACCTGATAATCCGCAGCCATGTCGGCCATGGAGCAACCCGCGGCAAGATCGGGCAGGATGACTCGCTGTTGCGGGGACGTCAAGATGTCAGCGCTCTCGGCCATGAAGTGCACTCCGCAGAACACGATGAACTCAGCACTCTGGCGTGCCGCGGCTTGCTGAGACAACTTGAAGGAATCGCCAGTCACATCGGCGAAGTCGATGACCTCATCGCGCTGGTAATGGTGACCGAGGATGTAGAGGCGATCACCAAGTGCTTGCTTGGCCGCCTGCGCGCGACTCACGAGATCTGGATCACTTGCCGGAGGCAGATCACCTGGACACTCGACGCCGCGTTCGCTGTCCGGATCGGCTTGGCGGCCCAGAAGTAGTAGGGCGAGGGGAGTGCTGTCAGGTTCGACAAAGGATTGTGCCATCCGATGATTGTGTCACTACGGTCACCGCATGCGCATTTTGATTAGCCCGGATGGCTTCACCGGCTCGCTAACGGCCACGGAGGTCGCCTCTGCGATCGCCGCCGGCTGGCACCGCCAGGCACCCGGGGATGAATTGCGTGTACTCGGTCTGAGCGATGGCGGGCCAGGCTTCGTGGACGTCATCGGCAAAGCGCGCCGTATTGAGCCGATGCTGGTCAGTGTGCCTGGCCCGCGCGGACTTGACGTTCCGGCGATGATGATCGTGGATGAGGATCCCCGCCGCGGGATGACGGCCTACCTGGAGTCGGCCCAGGTGTGCGGCCTTGACCTGACTGAGCCGGCGCAACGAAATCCGTGGACGCTCTCGAGCCGCGGGCTTGGATATTTAATCGGATATGCGATTGATGCCGGGGCACAAAGAATCGTTATTGGCCTTGGCGGAACGGGGACGGTTGATGCGGGGGCGGGTCTACTGGCTGCACTCGGCGCGACCTCGGCGACAGTGGAAAGCGCGGCTGAGTCACCGTCCCCATTGCTCGAGGGCCCGGCTGGTTTCACGGCCATCACCGCCGTTGACATCTCACGGGCGATTGAGCGAGCGGCATCGGTTGAGATACACGTCGCTGCCGATGTGGACGTGTGTCTGACCGGCCCGCAGGGCGCCGTGCTTGGTTTTGCGCGACAGAAGTTTGCCGAACCTGACCTTGTCACTGATGACCAGATTGCCCAGCTCGCCCATGCGGTTGGCTCATTCGTTGATGCGGTGCAGGCGGGTAGGAGCGATCTCACCCACGCTCCTCACACCGGCGCAGCAGGTGGCATTGGTTGGGCCTTGGCGACGATTGGGGCGACCCTGTTTTCAGGCTTTGACACCGTCAGCCGCATTGTTGATTTGTTCGATCACGTTGCTTGGGCAGACTTGATCATCACCGGTGAAGGTCGTTTGGATTGGCAAACCCCGCACGGGAAGGTGGTGGCCGGGGTGGCCCAAGCGGCGCTAGCGCATGGGGTCCCGGTGCTGGCCATGGCCGGCTCGGTTGAATTGGGTCAACGGGAACTCGCAGCGATGAATATTGTGGAGGCCCACGGCCTAGTTGACCTGCCCGGTGGCATGACCGAGGCCATGGCCCACCCGGTTGACGCACTCGAGCGATTGAGTCAACGAGTGGCAACTCAGTGGTCACGGTAGCGGTGTAATCGCTTGTTTTTGATTTACACAAGGCCGGGGTGCATAATTACCACGTCCACCTAGAATGATCATGTTCGTTCTATCCAGGTTCTCGTTGCATCCAGGTTGAGGAGAAACATCATGACCGCCGAAGCCACCACCGAAGGTGTCGTACTCACGGACACCGCTGCCGACAAGGTGAAGACCCTGCTCACCTCAGAAGGTCGCGACGATCTCACCCTCCGGATCGCGGTTCAGCCTGGCGGTTGCTCGGGCCTTCGCTATCAACTGTTCTTCGACGACCGCTCCCTCGATGGCGATGTCGTCAAGGATTTCTCCGGCGTTGGTGTCGTGACCGACCGGATGAGCGCGCCCTACCTGAGCGGTGCCGTCATTGACTTCGTGGACACGATCGAAAAGCAGGGCTTCACGATCGACAACCCGAATGCAGGCGGTTCGTGCGCGTGCGGAGATTCATTTCACTAGTTGTCGCTCCCGGGCGGTAGGGTCCACGCGTGAACATTGTTGTCACCGGGTCCATCGCCACTGATCACCTCATGACCTTCCCTGGTCGATTCGTAGATTCGCTGGTAGCTGACAAACTCGACCGCATCTCCTTGTCGTTCCTGGTTGATCAGTTGGAGGTACGGCGAGGGGGAGTTGCGGCGAATATCGCTTTTGGCATTGCTGCGCTTGGGTTACGTCCTTATCTAGTGGGGGCGGTAGGCCCGGACTTCGCCGACTACCGCTCCTGGCTGGACCGCAACGGTGTCGACACCGAGTCGGTCCGGGTGTCGCAGGTGCACCAAACCGCCCGATTCGTCTGCACGACCGACCAAGAGGCGAATCAATTGGCGTCGTTCTACGCCGGTGCGATGAGCGAGGCCCGCGATATCGAGTTGGCCCCTGTTGTTGAGCGCATCGGCGGGGTTGATCTGGTTGTCATCGGCGCCAATGACCCCGAGGGCATGCTGCGCCACACCCAGGAGTGTCGAGCCCGAGGTTATGCCTTTGCCGCGGACCCTTCCCAGCAGCTGGCCCGCATGGATGGTGATGAAATCAGGCAACTGATTGATGGCGCTGCTTATCTTTTCACCAATGAGTATGAAGCGGCTTTGACCGAGCAGAAGACCGGTTGGAGCAATGCGGACATCGCCCAGCGTGTTGAGTGTCGGGTGACCACGCTCGGAGCAGCTGGTGCCCGCGTAGAACGGGCGGGCAGCGAGCCGGTTTCCGTTCACTGCCCGAAGGAGGACGCGGTTGTCGACCCCACCGGTGTGGGAGATGCCTTTCGCGCCGGCTTCATGGCGGGGCTTGCCTTGGAGTTATCTGATGAACGCTCAGCGCAACTTGGTTCACTGCTGGCAACATCGGTGATCGAAACGGTGGGGACGCAGGAATACCGAATTGATTCCGCGTCCATTGAGCGCCGGCTCGACCAGACCTATGGTGGCCAAGCAGCCGGCGAAATCTGCAGCAGGATCTCGCTTCCGGTCTAGCCACGCTCATGACTCGTCCTCGCATCGAACCTGAGGCTACCCAATGGCGCTTGTCTTTGGCCGGTGCTGAGCCCGGAGCGGATTTAGTCGGGCTGGGCGCAGATCTGGAGCCAGGAACTGTGCTTCGCGGCTACCGTGAGGGTCTGTTTCCCATGTATGTCGGCCGCGAGGAATTGACTGACTCTGAGGCGGACGGCATTGATAGCCAGCAACCCCTACTGGGGTGGTGGTCGCCTGACCCGCGCGGGATCTTGCCTTTGGCTCAACTTCGACTGACTCGTTCGCTGCGTCAATCAATGCGCCGGTTCCGCATCACCGTGGACTACGACTTTCCTGCCGTGATGGCTGCGTGTGCGAGCGCATCTCGACCGGGTCATTGGATTACCGACGATTTTCTTGGGACCTACACGACGCTGCATGAGTATGGATGGGCGCATTCGGTCGAGGTGTGGTCGGAGACCGATGAGCTGGTAGGTGGCCTGTATGGCATTGAGGTGGGCGGCCTTTTTGCGGGTGAGTCGATGTTTCACCGGCAGCGTGATGCATCAAAAGCGGCGCTAGTGGCACTTGTGCATGAGTTATCTGCGGTGCCACATCAAGACCGCTTGCTGGATGTTCAGTGGCAAACAGATCACCTAAAATCACTTGGGGTGCAGGAAGTTTCACGCAAAAAATATGCGCAACTTTTGCACAACGCGCTTCGAATCGAGCCGGTCTTCAGTCAGCCACACGTCGTTACATTTAGTCGGTGATAGCCGTTTCGATTCGAACGTTCGGTGCCCTAGGAGTCGAGTCCGGCGAGATCCTCGGCTTGAAATCGCTTTCTAATGTCGGCCACCGTTGCGTCGAGCGCGTCGACGAACCCGGTGATGTCAGACGCAGCATCGCCGATGGGCAACGACACTCGAACGTTTCCGCCTGAGGGAGCGCCCATGGCGGTCAAGACGTGGCTGGGGCGGCGAGTGTCGGCGACGCACGAGGAGCCACTAGAAACCGAGAAGCCGGCCGCATCCAGACCTTGCATGAGCGACTCGGCATCGGTGTACAAGCAGCTGAACGCGCCCAGGTAGGACAGTCCGTCGTCGGGGTCACCCAGCCAGGTCACACCACGCACGCGGGTGAGTACCTGCTGGCGTAGTTCGGCCATGTGCTCGCGGGCTTGGGCGGCAAAGTCGGGGAGACCGGCCAGAGACCACTCCAATGCGCGCGCGGCCACGGCGATGAGCGGGGTGGCGGGCAGTCCGGGCACTCGCTGGTATTCGCGTTGATCGACATAACCCGGTGGGCGCCAGGGCACACCCGCGCGCACACCTAAGACACCCACGCCGCTGGGTCCGCCCCACGAAATTGCGTGGGCGCAAACGATGTCAGCGAGGGAAAGATCGATAGTGCTACTTGATTCTCGGCCGACGGTCATCGTGGCGTCGACGAGGAGGGGCACCTGCGCTTGTCGGCATGCAGCAGCCATCGAAACGAGCGGTTGGCGTGTTCCGACCTCGTGATTAGCCGCTTGTAGACAGGCGAGTTGGACGCCCGGTTGGCAGATAGCCGAGGCGAACTCCTCCTCATCGATCCGACCCAGTGCGTCTACGCTGACGAGATGCACGTTGTGTGCCCCGACCGCCTCCTCGGCTGTCCCGATCAGTGCGCTGTGCTCGACCGCGCTGCACACCACCCGGCCCGGTCGCGCCAGGAGCGTGCCGCCAACGGCCAATCCCATGGCCGATGCGGCTGAGGAGGTGAACGACACCTCAGGTGGGCGCAGCTGCAGGGCGGCGGCAATGCTTGCTCGAGCAGCCGCCAGGATCATGCTCGAACGCTGGGCATCGGCATACCAGCGTTGCGGGTCGGCCCAGGCCCCGCCAAACGCTGCCTGGAGGGCCTGCTGTCCGCCCGGATTAAGGGGCTGGCCGGAGGCGGCGTCCAAAAAGCCCGCGTTTGCCATGCTCGCGACACTAGCTCCTTGCTCATCTGCTCGCCTCGACCTTCACCACAGGGGACTTCGGCACGTTGAAATTCCCCGGTGGTGACGGTCAGCATGGCGTGGGGATCGGGTGCGTTTGTGATGTACGCGACATCGGTCAAATTCACGGCGGCCCGGCCGTCGCATAGGGGAAAGGTGCGCTAGGGTCAAGAGCGGTGTTAGTGCCGCAATTGCGAGGCCGTCTAGCCGATCGAAGGGTGTGTGGTGAACTCGAGCCGGAAGCGAGTAACGCGCAAAGTAGGCGTGATTACCGCTATTACGGGCATTGGTCTCATTGCCTCGGGTTGTACGGCCAATGAGGCGTTCTTTTTCGACCTGCCTGAGCCTTCGACGGCTGAGGCACCAATCACCCAGAACCTGTGGAATGGCGCCTGGATCGCGGCCTGGCTAGTGGGCGCAGTCACCCTATTCCTGATCCTTTTTGCTGCCATCGCCTATCGACGCCGCAAGAACGACGGTGTCCCGGCGCAGACCCGATACAACATTCCCCTAGAGGCGCTCTACACGATCGTGCCGCTGATCATGATTTTGGGGCTTTTCGCCTTCACCGTGCGCGATCAAACCGAACTCATCGCGGTCGAAGATGACCAGCAGCAAACGGTCAACGTCGTAGGTTTTCGCTGGAGTTGGACCTTCAACTACCTCGATGAAGACGTATACGAGATTGGTACACCTGGTGTTCCACCGACCCTGGTGCTGCCCGTAGACGAAAAGATCCAGTTTGACCTCACCTCACCTGATGTCATCCATTCCTTTTGGGTGCCCAATTGGCTGTTCAAAATGGATGTGATTCCCGGGAAGATAAACGTCTTCCAGGTCACTCCCAATAAGACAGGCACCTTCGTTGGTCGCTGTGCCGAATTGTGTGGGGTGGCCCACGCCCGCATGCTTTTCAACGTGGAGGTGGTGGAGCGCGCGGAGTTCGATGAGTACATAGCCTCGCTTCGGGCGAAGGGTCAAACCGGAAAGTTAGAAAGCGAGCGCGTTGATTACGAAGGTGAACGTTCGTCGGAGAGGATTAACCTGTGACGATTTTGAATGAGCCGCCCAGCACGACCCAGGCAGCACCGGCTCCCACGCTCACGCGCAAAGAGGCCCACCGCGACAGCCTCGGCCGCTCGGTGGTCAAGTGGATCACCTCGACCGATCACAAGACGATCGGCTACCTCTACCTGATTACATCCTTCGTCTTCTTCATCCTTGCCGGCGCGATGGCGCTGGTGATCCGCGCGGAACTCGCAGTTCCGGGCCTGCAGTTTGTGTCGTTGGAGCAGTACAATCAGCTGTTCACAATTCACGGCACGATTATGCTTTTCCTTTTTGCCACACCGCTATTCGTGGGTTTCGGCAACGTGATTATGCCCCTGCAAATCGGCGCGCCTGACGTCGCGTTCCCCCGACTGAACATGTTCGGTTATTGGTTGTTCCTGTTCGGCGGCATCATCGTCATGCTTGGGTTCCTCACTCCCGGTGGGGCGGCGGCCTTCGGCTGGTTCGCTTATCAACCGCTGAGCAACGCGGTGAACTCGCCCGAGGTCGGCGCCGATCTGTGGTTCCTGGGTCTGGCGCTGGGTGGCTTGGGCACCATCTTGAGTTCGGTCAACTTCATTACGACTATCTTCGCCATGCGAGCGCCCGGCATGACGATGTTCCGTATGCCTATCTTTACGTGGACCGTGTTGGTCACCGCCGTTTTGGTGTTGATTGCATTCCCGATTTTGGCCGCCGCCTTGGTCGTTGCCTTCATTGACCGGCAATATGGGGCCGTTGTTTTTGACGCTGAAAATGGCGGAGCGATCCTGTGGCAGCACCTGTTTTGGTTCTTTGGCCACCCTGAGGTTTACATCATCGCGCTGCCCTTCTTCGGCATCGCCAGTGAGATCATCCCGGTCTTTTCGCGCAAGCCAATCTTCGGCTACAAGGGTTTGGTCCTGGCCACGATGGCGATCGGTGCCTTGTCGGTCGCGGTGTGGGCCCACCACATGTACGTCACCGGGTCGGTATATCTACCGTTCTTCGCCCTGATGACCATGCTCATAGCGGTGCCTACCGGCGTCAAATTCTTCAACTGGATCGGCACGATGTGGCGGGGGTCGATCACCTTCGAAACTCCCATGCTGTTCACGATGGGCTTTCTCATCACGTTCTTGTTCGGTGGCCTGACCGGAATCATCTTGTCGGCCCCACCCCTTGATTTCCATGTGTCTGACAGCTATTTCGTCGTGGCGCACTTTCACTACGTCGTGTTCGGCACCGTCGTATTCTTGATGTTCGCCGGCTTCTACTTCTGGTGGCCCAAGATGACCGGCCGCATGCTCAATGAGCGCTTGGGCCACGTTCATTTCTGGTTGGTCTTCGTCGGTTTCCAGGTGACGTTCCTAGTGCAGCATTGGCTGGGTGTGCAGGGTATGCCTAGGCGCTATGGCGACTACCTGGCCAGTGACGGGTTTACGACGCTCAACACGGTGTCGACGATTGGTTCACTCATCGTGGGCGGATCCACCCTGTTCTTCATCTGGAACGTCATCAAGACCTGGCGCACCGCACCCAAGGTGACCGTGGACGATCCGTGGGGCTGGGGTGGATCGCTGGAATGGGCGACCTCGTGCCCCCCACCGCGCCACAACTTCACCTCCCTTCCGCGCATTCGTTCCGAGCGTCCGGCCTTTGACCTTCATCATCCCGATTTGGCTGGCGATACCGATACGCCAGCTGCCGTGAGTGTCTTCACCCGGGTGTTGGCCGGGGATGGCCCGACGCCCACAAGGCAGGACGTGGAAGCGAAGCGAGCTGCCGAGGCTCAGGGTGATCAAGCATGAAGGTAGAGGGCAGGATATTCGGCGCTGGGGCGATCTTCTACTTCTTGGTGTCTGGCGTCTACTGGTTTCTTAGTCGAGATGAGATCGGCACCACGGCTTTAGTTATGACCGGTGCATTGGCGTTCCTCGTGGCGTTTTACATGCTGTACACGGCCAAGCGTGTGTATCCCCGCCCAGAAGACCGCGATGACGCCGAGATCGACGAGGCAGACCCCGAGTACGGCTTCTTCAGCCCCTATAGTTGGTGGCCACTTCCGGTGGCACTTGGTACTGCCATTACGGCCCTAGGTCTGATCTTTGCTGTGTGGTTGATCGTACTCGGCGTTGCGGTGTTGTTCTTTGGCATCATCGGCTGGCTATTTGAGTACTATCGCGGAGAATTCGCCCACTAGTCTCACCTTGCGGGCCCGCGAACCTAAGGACCCCTACGAAGGACGAGAAGCCAACAGGGAACATGCCGTGGCCCAGTGTGGGTGGACGTGTTCGCTCCAGTCCTCATCGCGGCCTGCGCTTCTTGCCCACGAACCTGAACACAGCCCACCAGAAGTCCCACGACCGCGGCGGCACCCAACCCCCAACCGGGACCGCACGGAACCGAGTAGCCAAGAGCCGAGGAGCAAACGGGTGGTTCGGTATCGACGCCGCTGACCGGCATCAGCAGGAAGGCAACCGACCTATCTCCGTTAACTAAATAATTGTGGTCGCCGTCAGGCCTGAAACTAGGCTGATGGCGACCACAATTATTTAGTCAGCAGGGGGAGGGGTTAGTCGGTGCGGCGACTATCTTCCAGTGCTTCAGCGTTGGTCATGGGCGCACCTTCGCGGTGCAGCACGCCACCGTGGAAGGGCACCTGCACGTAGGCCTCTTCTTCGTACTCGTGGAGCGGGGCCTCAAGTTCGGCCTCATGGGCCACGTGAGCCTGGCCCGCCTCAATCTCTTCCCGTGTGGGCGGTGCGATGGTGTCGGCGAAGTAGAAATGCGACAAGCGAGCCCGCAAGGACTCCACCCGGTAACCCTTGTTCTTAACCCCGTTGGCGTCAGTCTTCGCCGGGAGCGCCAACGGCTCCTGCTCACTGTCAAGTTTGGCCATCAAGATGGCCTTTTCCTTGTTGTTCAGCGGCTGGTGCACCTCGATGAACTCACCATGGGGCAGGCGCAGAATTCGACCTGACTCGTAGCCGTGTAGCAATTTATCGCGGTCTTTGCGCTGCAGAGCCAGACAAATGCGCTTGGTGATGATGAACGCCAGTGGCGGCAACAGGAACAGAGTGATGCGCAGGAACCAGGTAATGGCATTAATGGAGAGGTTGAACGTGGTGGCCATGAGGTCATTGCCGCCACCGATCCACAACAAGCCATAGAACACAATCGACATCACGCCGATGCCGGTCCGCACGGGTGCATTGCGGGGGCGGTCGAGTAGATGATGCTCGCGCTTATCGCCAGACACCCATGACTCTAGGAACGGGTACAAGGCCATAGCGGTGAAGATCAACCCCGGGACAATGACAGCGGGTATCAGAATGTTCCACGAGAGGGTGAATCCGAAAGCCACGGTCTCCCAGTTGGGCATGACCCGAAGTGCACCGTCGAGCCAGCCGATATACCAGTCTGGCTGGGTACCAGCTGTCACTTGGTCAGGCGTATAGGGGCCAAATATCCATACCGGGTTGATGTTGACCAGTCCCGACAGCATGGTGATGATGCCGAAGACGATGAAGAAGAAGCCACCGGCCTTGGCCATGTACACCGGAAGGAGGGGATAGCCAACGACATTGGAGTTGGTGCGTCCCTGGCCGGGGAACTGGGTGTGCTTTTGGTACCAGACCATCATCAGGTGGACGGTGACCAAGCCGATGATCAATCCCGGTATCAGCAGGATATGCACCATGTAGAGCCGTGACATGAAGTCGACGCCGGGGAATTCGCCGTCAAAGAGCAAGAATGCAGCCCAGGTGCCAATGATGGGGATGGATTGGGCGATACCGCGGGCGATCTGTAGCCCGGTGCCCGAGAGCAGGTCATCGGGAAGGGAGTAGCCGGAGAAGCCTGCGCCCAAGGCCAGCACCAGCAGGCCAACACCGATCACCCAGTTCAATTCACGCGGCTTGCGAAATGCGCCGGTGAAGAACACACGGAACAGGTGAACGGAAATCGCAGCCACAAAGATCAGGGCCGACCAGTGATGCATCTGGCGGATGAGGAGGCCACCGCGCACCTCAAAGGAGATATCAAGGGTGGAGGCGTAGGCCTCGGTCATCATGACGCCCTTGAGTGGCACGTAGGAGCCTTCATAGACCACTTCGACCAGGCTGGGCTTGTAGAACAAAGTCAAGAAGACACCGGTGATGAGGACAACCATGAAGCTGTACAGGGCAATCTCACCGAGCATGAACGACCAGTGATCGGGGAAGACCTTTTTCAGGTTCTTACCCAGCCACTTATTGGAGCCCAGCCGCTGGTCGGCAAAGTCAGCTGTGCCGGCGCCTACCTTTTCGGTGATGCTCATCCACGCTCCCAAAAACTAGGTCCAACGGGCTGATTAAAATCTGATGCCGCTACGAGGAATCCTTCCTCATCTACGCCGATCGGCAACTGGGGCATGCTGCGCGCCGCGGGGCCGAAAATGACGTTGCCGGCGTCGGCAAGATCGAAGGTCGATTGGTGGCACGGGCACAGTAGGTGATGGGTGCGGTGTTCATAAAGCGCGATGGGGCAACCCACGTGGGTGCAGATCTTGGAGTAGGCCAAGATGCCCTGGTAATCCCAACCCTCGCCCTGTTGGGCACGAATGTCTTCCGGGTCCATGCGCACTAAGATGATGGCGCTCTTGCCCCGCTCATTGAGGTTGTGCGCCTCTTTTTGAATCTCCTCGATGTTCTCCGGCAGTGCCGAGACCAAACCGCCCACGGGAATATCGGCCGGGCGTAGTGGTTGAAAAGTGCCGTCGGTGACGATGCGCAGGCCGCCGGTCCAGGCGGTTGAACTGAGGATCTCTGCGGGTGATTGCCCGGCCAAAGCGGGGTCGTCGTTGGTCCACATGTCGCGCACCAGCACAACCAGTGGAATCGGGAACAGTGCCAATGCCCCAATCAGCGTGCGCCGCATGATGCGGTAGGCAGCGAAGCCTGATTCTTCCTTGCCCCGTTGGTACTGCTCAGCGGCCTTGGCGTCCTCGGTGGGCGTAGAGGGCAGCGGATGGCGATCTTGTACGACCTCGACATCGGGCATGAGTTTCTTCGCCCATTGAATGGCACCCGCGCCAATCAAGAACACGCCCAGCCCGAAGGTGACGCCAAGAACGAGGTTTTGAAAACCAACCCCGCCGAGCACCGGAATGTAGATTTCGGTGCCCACGTCGATGGCCACGTAGCCCACGATGAATAAGACCGCCATCAACATGGACAGCAAAAACATCAAGGTGATCTGGCGCTCGACCCGACGTGCCGCTTTGGGGTACAGGTCGCTTCGACGTGGGGTGTGATCGACCGCGGCCAGGGGGAGTGCACCGGGCCCCGCATAGTCGGGGCGGGCGAGGCGATCATTCACGCCGCTGCCCGACACGACGCCATGGGCGCCGGTGGCCTCTGGGGAACCGTCTGATCGAGGGGTCAGGTCGCTGCTCATCGGGCCCTCATTCCGATCCAGACCGCTGCTCCGATGAGGGCGGCGAACACCGCGGTCCATAGGAACAGGCCTTCAACAACCGGTCCGAGCCGACCTAGGGACAAACCACCGGGGCTAGGAGCCTGCTGGAGATCGACAACGTAGGCGATGATCGCCTGCTTATCGGGGGTAGGCAGGGTGGTGTCTGCGAAAATCGGCATGTTCTGCGGCCCGGTCAGCATGGCTTCATAGATCTCCTGCGGCGTGGCACTCATCAGACTGGGGGCGTACTTACCCTGGGTGAGCGCACCGCCCTGACCGGCAGCCTGATGGCACTGAGCGCAGTTGATGCGAAAAAGTACGCCACCTTCGGCGATATCCGCATCGGTGTAATCAATCTGCTCAGCCGTGGGAATCGCGGGCCCGGGGGCTAGCGAGGCGATGTAGGCGGCCATTTGCAGCGTCTCTTCAGAGGTGTAGATGGCATCCTTGACCGGAGCCTGCGCGCCCGGAGCCGCCAAGGGCATGCGCCCGGTGGCCACCTGGAAGTGCACGGCCGCGGCACCCACGCCAATGAGGGTTGGGCCTGCCGAACCGCCTTCGGCGTTTAGGCCGTGGCATGAGGAGCAGCCTTCCAAATACAGCCGGCGACCCTCTTCGATCTGCGTTTGGTCACCCACGAGGGCCGTGTCAGCCGACGATGGCGCCGTTGTGGCCACGCCATACACGCCACCAACCACGCCAAGGGCGAGCAATAGCAGGACCAAACCCATAATCGGGTGCCTACGGTGGGCCGCGAGTGCCTTCATGCGGTGTGACGCCACCTTTCGTGATCGAGGTTCTTGCCGGGCAGTGTGGGGCGGGAGGTGTTACTTCGGGCGGTGTTACTTGAGGATATAAATCATGAAGAACAGGGCAATCCAGACAACATCGACAAAATGCCAGTAGTACGACACGACAATGGCTCGGGTCGCCTGCTGATGGGTGAACCGTTTCGCCACGTAGGTGGTCGCCAAAACTAAGAGGAACGCGATCAACCCGCCGGCCACATGCATGCCATGGAAGCCGGTGGTGAGGTAGAACGCTGAGCCGTAGGCATTCGACGACAGCGTCAACCCCTCGAAGACAAGCTCGGCGTATTCGGTGATTTGACCACCGATGAAGATCGAGCCCATCAAGAAGGTGATGATGAACCAGCGGCGTAGGCCCTTCACATCGCCTCGCTCAGCGGCGAAAACACCCAACTGACAGGTCACACTTGAGAGCACCAAAATGGTGGTATTCACACTTGCGAAAGGAATATTGAGCAGCTGGGTCTCTTGGGCCCATAACTCTGGGTTGACCGCCCGCATCGTGAAATACATGGCGAAAAGGCCAGCAAAGAACATCAATTCACTTGATAGCCACACGATGGTGCCAATCGCCACCATGTTGGGACGATTTGCCGGGGCGTGAGCGTAGGCCTCGCCTACGGTGGAAGTCGCTGAAGCCACGCCTGCATCTTGTCAGATTCCTGGCCTTACCGCGCTGCGACCCCCCGGTCTTGTCCGTCCAGATACGATGCACTCCGTGAGTGATTCTCTGACCCCCGTGAATGCGAGTCCCGGCCACGAGAAGTCGGCCACACCAACACCCAGACTGCGGGTATTGGTCTACAGCGATGATCGGCTTACGCGCCAAGACATTGTGCTCGCATTGGGGCGTCGCCCCGCCCCGGAATTGCCAATGATCGACATCATCGAATGCGCGACCGAGCCGCTTGTCGTGCGCACCATGGACACCGGCAAGGTTGACCTGGCCATCCTTGATGGCGAGGCGAGGCCGGCCGGTGGAATGGGCGTGTGTCGGCAGATGAAGGACGAGATTTTCCGGTGCGCTCCGATTCTGGTCGTGATCGGGCGCCCTCAGGATGCCTGGTTAGCGACCTGGAGTCGCGCTGATGGCGTGGTGCCCATGCCCATCGATCCCCGAATCTTGGCAGATACCGCGGCTTCGCTCCTGCGTAAGCGACTGGTGGGTATCGAGTCGACGTGACCCCCGCCCCCTCGGCGCCCTGGTCGGATCTGCTGAGTCAACTGATCGCGGGCAAAGACCTGTCTCGACAGGATGCTCTCGCGGCGATGACGGCAATCATGGCCGGCGACGTATCGGCAGTGCAGATGGGTGCCTTCTTGGTCGCATTACGCGCGAAAGGCGAGACGGCCCAGGAAGTTTCAGCGGCCGCGGAAGCGATGAGTTCGGCTGCGGTAGCCCTCGAGTTGCCTGGCACCCATCTGGACATCGTCGGTACCGGGGGAGACGGGTCAGGCACGGTCAATATTTCAACGATGGCGGCTGTTGTGGCGGCAGCCTGTGGCGCATCGGTGATCAAACATGGCAATCGTGCCGCTTCCTCGGCCAGTGGTTCGGCCGATGTTTTGGCATCTCTCGGCCTTCCCCTTGAGCTGCCTCCGGCAGCGGTGCAATCACTGGTGGGTGAATTAGGCATCGGGTTCGCTTTTGCCCCGATCTTTCACCCGGCGATGCGGCACGCAGGCTCGGTTCGACGCGAACTTGGGGTCGCCACGGTTTTCAATATCCTCGGGCCGCTGACCAATCCTGGTCGGCCCACGGCCGGACTTATCGGCTGTGCTGATGAGCGGCTAGCCCCAGTGATGGCGCAGGTATTCGCTGATCGCGGCGATCACGTGCTGGTAGTGCGTGGCCTAGACGGTTGGGATGAAATCACCCCGCAAGCCTCGACGCGGATCTGGGATACCACTCGCGCACCGGGGCAGGTGAACGCTCAGGTGTTATCTCCAGAGGACCTAGGGTTGAGCGGAATTTCATCGGCGGATCTGACCGGCGCCGATCCAGACCACAATGCGCAGGTCATGCTTGCAACCTTCGGGCTTGAGCGCACCCGACCAGAGCTACCTCTGGTTGCCCGGATCGACAGTGTGCGGTCGGTGGTGATGGCTAACGCGGCAGCGGCGCTGTACACGTATGAATCCTCCCTCGGTCGCGGGTCGGGTGAAGAGGTTGTTGCGGGCATTCAACGGCAGTTACCGATCGCGGCGGCCGCGATTGAGTCCGGTGCGGCGGGTGAATTGTTGCGGCGCTGGCTGCATCGGTCGCGCGCCCTCGCTGAGGCGATCGAGTTCGGCCAGTAAAGATTGATCGTCTTTCTGGGCGATGCGAAGCCGATGCAAAGTGTCGCCGCCGCCGGTCAAGGAACTTGCGAACGGCTGGGCAGATGTCACGATGCGCGTGCCCGGTTCGAGAAGCCAACGCCAGATCAGTCGAGCTTCTTCAATTAACCCGGCGGGTCGAATAACACGCTGCTGGTTGGAGGGTGTGTCTTCGGCGATCGCGACGAGCGCATCGAGTACCGGCCTGGGATCAGCACCTGGTTGAGCGGCGCCGGCGGCGGCCAAGCGCCCGTAGCGGATGACATGAAGATGCCATGTGCGGTCGATGAGTTTTCCAGCGGTGACCTGAGCGTTTGCACCCAGTGATGCCAGCGTGTGAGCCGACTCGATTCCCCACAAAAGGGCAGCGAGCCGATCGCGCCACAGGCGAGCTTGCTCGAAGCGTTCGGTTGACACCAAACGGTCGATGAGTTCACGAATAGTGGCGACCTGCGCTGTGGCGTCAGCCTGCAGGGTCGTGGTGGCGGTGGCGCTCACGGAGTCAGATGTGCAGGGAAGTTCCCCGGGCTTCGCGGGTTCATAGGTGAGTGCCGCAAGGGCCTCACGAGCTTGATGTCTGCTGGAAAACGGACCGATCGCATGGGTGTGACGGGCTGATATCTGACAGGTAACGGTGAGACGCGGGCTTTTGCCCTCTGAAAGCGCGATCCACATGCCACGTTGGGGGTTGCGTGAGCGACGATTAAACGGCGGTTGGTGCTCGCCGATGAGGCGAATCTCACGTATCGCTGCTTCCAGTGGCGTGGCACAGACGATCGGCGTGATCGATTCGGCTTGATGCAGCATGTCTTTCATGCGCGCTCGCGGCTGTGCGGCACTGAAGTAGGAACGCACGCGCGTACGCAGTGAGGTGGACTTGCCGACGTAGAGAGGCCGCCCGGCCTTATCGCGAAAAACGTAGACGCCGGGAAGTTCCGGCAGGTTGTCGGCCAAGACGCGTTTTCGCTGCTGCACCGGATGAGGTGTGCGAGAAAAGGCGAGGAGGTCTTCGAGATTCGACACCCCGAGAGGCCCGAGGCGTTCGAACAGGCCATGGAGCACGTTGACGGTGGCCCGGGCGTCGGCTAACGCCCGGTGCACCGGATCGATGGGGCTATTGAAGTAGCGAGCCAGCGTGGACAACTTATGGTTGACAACCTCGCCACCAACGAGCAAACGCCTTGCCAGAGTAACGGTGTCAATGACCGTAGGGTCAGGCCACGGCCAATCGATCCGAACGCCGGCGCCGCGAAGAAACCCGATGTCATAGGGCGCGTTGTGTGCGACGAGCACCGCGTTTTGGGCAAACTCCCAGAAACTGCTGAGGGCGGCGGTGAGATTGGGGGCATCGGTCAGCATGTGTGTGCTGATGCCTGTGAGCCGTTGCACCATGGCCGGAATCGGCTGGTCGGCATTGACTAGCGTGGCGAATTCGGCAATAACATCGCCCCCGCGCACCGCCACCGCCCCGATTTCGGTGATGCCCCCGTCGTGGGGGCTGCCTCCGGTGGTTTCAAGGTCAACCACCACGAACGTGACGTCTGTGAGCGGCGTACCGAGGTCGTCCAAGGACAGTTGGCCGACGCGAGTCATACAGGGCACGCTAGAGGGCAGGTGTGACATCGCTGAGTAACCGGGCGACCAATCGCTGGGTGTCGCCGTTCGGTATGTTCACCACGTGACCGCTGCTATTCCTGATTCCACCCACCGCTGGCGCTGCGCGCATTGTGGAAACCTGACTCGGTTCGACGTTGTGCGCAACCGGAAGTCCACGCAGTTTTGGCACCTGGATCTCTCGGGTGAACCGACGATCGAAAGCGAGCAGGTGGATGCGGATGTGGTCGAGCTCGTCCGCTGCCGGTGGTGCAATAAGGACGATGCGATCGAGGTGATCGAGCGCCCCGGTCCCGGTGATCCGCTACCTGAGGATGTCCCGGGTCGACGCCCGTAGCCGACCCGTAGCCGGCTCGGTGTCCAACCGCCGCACAGAACGTCATCGACCCCGATGTCAGACCCCTCGGTCACAGTGGATTCATGAACAACATGAGCCTGGCACCCGATGGACGATCCATCGAAGAAAATTTGATCCCCGGTAGCGGTAGTGAGTTGCTCATCGATTGCGACACCTGTGTGATGCGAGATATCGCTTGTCATGACTGCCTGGTCAGCGTCCTCCTGGGGCCACCTGTGTCCCTTGACCAAGGTGCCCAGGTTGCGTTGGCTGTGCTCGCCGACTCGGGCCTGATTCCTCCGCTGCGCCTGTTGCCCGGAAGCGCCGGTGCCGCATGATAGCTACGTGCGTGGTCGACTGACACCTTGGTTCATCGCAGCGGTTCTTGCGCTCGCGGCGATTGCGGTGGCCATCACGGTGATTCCGTGGAATGCACAGGTGGCTCCGTGGTCGGCGATACCTGCGGTCGAACCCACCGCCATCCCACTCCAGAGCGCAGCCATCACGCGGATCGAGCAATACCAGGAAGCCTCAGCGTGGCCGCTGTTTCTGGCGTGGATCTCACCGGTGGCTGCCGCCCTGATCTGGTGCTCGTGGTCGCTTGTCCACCGCCAGCGGACGTCAGTGGTTTCTCGCCAACGGATATCACGCCAACGGATATCAACGGTCATCGGCATTACGGTCATCGCTTTCGCCCCTCTACCCTTCCTCCTTTGGATCACCACCGTTCGACGTGACGCTGGACTCGACCTTCGCTCAGCGGGGGTGTCCACTCGCACCGATATCGCCGGGGCGCTACTGGTTGCGGCGGTGGCGATCACGGTCGTCTTCGTCGTGGACTGGTTGGCTCGTCGCTGGCCTGCGCGATGGTGGCAGGTGGCTGTACCGGTGGTGGTGGTTTTGGTTGTTGCCGGCTCGTGGTTGACCCCACTCATTGCAACCGTGAGTAATCAACCACCATCCCCGTTGTTGCTCGCCGAGGTTGATGCGTTGCAGGTTGATCAGCAGGTGTCAGTTATCGACGTTTCGGTGGCAGAGGTTTCCCAGAATCGAACAACCGTCAATGCAGTCGTTACCGGCTTTGGCGCAACGACGCATCTATCGGTATACGACACATTACTGACCGATCTGTCGACACGAGAGGTGTCAGCAGTCTTGCGTCACGAGGTCGCTCACGTTGTCCATGATGATGTGTGGTGGGCTACTGCCATAAGCGCACTAGCTGCTGGCGCGCTGACCGCGGCGTTGGCCGCTGGGCTGCACAGTGAACGTGCGCGGCGGTTTGTGGGCATCGCGCCATCGGCGTCCAGCCTGCTGCCCTTAATGCCGGTACTGGCGGTTTTTGTCACGGTTGTTGCCGCCATGTCGACACCTGTTGTGGCAACTGTGAGTCGGCCGGTTGAAATACGTGCTGACGTCACCGCCGTGACCACTGCAACCGATGAACAGGCGTTGACGGATGCGATTTGGCAGATGAGCGAGATCAATCTCGCTGCGGTGGAGCCGCCTCGATGGCGCTATGTGCTGTTTGCGACTCATCCGACCCCGTCGCAACGGGTTTCACCGATTGCTGATGTTTTCGTCGCCGAAGCTCTGGGCCCGTAAGGCCACGAACAACGAGCCACAGGGTCCATCCCGTTGCTGCAAGGAGCGTCATGATGCGAATCGACTGTAGCGCTACGGCCCACCAATCACCGTTGAGAAGTGAGCCGTAACCGAGGGGGTAGATGATCTGGCCAACCACGGTCGAGACCACTAAGAGGACTATCACCGGACGCAATCGGGTGCGCCTGTCCAACAATGCTACGCAGGCAACTCCGGCCACCCAGACCATGTACTGGGGTGAGAGCACTCGACTTGTCACGATTGACACGAGGAGGGCCGCCATAGCGATGTCAATTCCCGGGATCTTCTCGAGGCTGCCAAGCAGGCGCGCGATGCCCAGAAAGCCAATAACGCCAAGGCCTGCAAACGTGATAATCGATCCGATCGTCACGGTTATGCCCAGGTCAATCTCCATGGCGCCGAATCGAAACTCCAGGGGAATGTCGGCACCGAAGGCTTGGGCGACCATAAATGGCCACGCACCCACCGACTCCACCTGCAGGCCACGGGCCTGTTGCTCGCCGACGAACGCCACCCCGCCAACGGCCCAGACCGACACCATCATCACGATGCCCACTGCGGTCACGACAAAACCCGTAGATCCGCAGATCAGGCTCCGCCGCGGTATTGCCAGCATCATCAAACCTGGCCACACCTTCAACAAGGTGCCAACCGCTGCCATCGCCCCGCTATAAACCGGCCGGGAAATAAGCAGCAGGCTGGCCACGGCCGCCGCCGTCGGGATGACGTCAAATCGGGCAATGAAGACCGGGCCGATGATCAGTGCGGCGGCAACCCACGACCAAGCGGCTACAAGTGAGTTGGGGGTGAGCTGCGCGTGCGCAGCCCGAGAGCGTCGATAGGCCACCGCGATCAATGCACCGAGGATCGCAGCATCACAGGCAAGGGCGATCACGAAGAATCCCTGAACTGCCGAGCCACCGATCAGTGCAGCTAGGGCGAAAACTGCGCCCGCCCCCGGCGGGTACTGCCACATGTCGTCGCCAATAGGAAAACGTCCCGTAACCAATAGCTCAGACCATTCCGAATACAGCAGCACGTCGTTGATGACCGAGGGGCCTTCGGGATACAGAACATTGCCGGTGAGGAAGCCCAGCAGAAGTAGTCGGGTGAGGACGAAGGCCACGATGACCGCAGAGATGCTTGATCCCACCCGTTGCAGTCGCTCAGACTGCAGCATTCGGCTCACGCCCCGAAGCCTAGCCCGCGGTTGCGGCCCAGCCGCCGGTCAACGACTACCCGGCGCCGTTCATGGACCCATTCGGTGGGTCGAGAAGCCCCTGGGCCATCGCGGACATCAATGCTTGGGCTCGGTTGGCTGCGCCGAGTTTGGCGTACAGGTGTGAGATGTGTGTCTTTGTCGTGGAATCGCTGATGTACAACCGACGCGAGATCGCTGACACACCTAACCCGTCAGCCAGAAGGGCAAGCACTTCGGCCTCGCGCGGTGACAGCATGGGCCGCTGTGGGTCTACGCGTCGTTGGATAGCGCCGGCTAGCTCAGCGGCGGAGAAATTGCGCGGGGCTGCAGCTGCATGGCGGGCTGCTGCCACCATCTGGGCGGTTGATGCGTCCTTGGCGATGAATGCGCTGGCGCCAGCATCGAGGGCAGCCAGCAATGGGTCGTCCCCGGCGTACATCGTGAGCACGACGAGGCCCACATCCGGGTCAACGGACCGAGCCTGCTTCACGAAGTCCAAACCGTTGCCGTCAGGAAGTCGGATATCGACGATGAACACCTGCGGGAGGGGGTCGCGGAGCAAGGTGAGTGCCTCAGCTAGGGAGGCAGCCTCGGCAACAACCTCAATGTCAGGCTCGCGTTCGAGTGCGCGACGCATACCCTCTCGGATGACCTCATGGTCGTCAATGAGTGCGATCGTGAGGGTCATGATGGGTCCTGGGATTCCACAGCAAGCTGCACGATCGTGCCGCCCTCCAGGCGCGCAGTGACATTCAGTTCGCCGTGAATACTTGTTGCGCGCTCGCGCATAATCATCAGACCGTAACTATCGGCGCGCAGTGCTTCGCTGGCAATACCCACGCCATCGTCGGCCACCTCAAGCACGATGCCCAGTTCATCGGCGCGGTAGGTGACCCACACATTCCGCGGTTGGGCATGACGCAGTGCGTTGATGACGGCCTCTTGGCCGATGCGCAACAGTTGAGCACTAATGCCCGGCTTCAAAGACGTAGGCTGCTCCTCGATGTGCAAGTGGGCCGTCACCTGCGATCGGTCCGCCTCCCTGCGCACGTAGTCGGCAAGGTCGGTGCCGATTCCTTGTCCTGAGTCGGTGCGCAAATCGAAAATAGATAGTCGAAGTTCGGTCACCATAGTGCTCAGATCGCCGCGGACTCGGGCTAATTCCTGCGCTGTTGCCGGGTCATTTGTGCGGGCGACGATGTCTTCGACGATCATGCCGAGCCCGGCGACCTGCTGGGCGATACCGTCGTGGATCTCACGCGATAGTCGCTGTCGTTCGGCCATCGTTGCAAGTTCACGGACATCGTCGAATATTCGTGCGGCATCAAGGCGTAGAGCGGCAGCATCGGCGGCGGTCTGCGCTGCATTGAGTTCACTGATCGCCCACAACCCGCCGCTGCGTTCTATGGCAATGGCGCCAATGTGGCGACCATCGAGGCGCAGCGGGATCACCGCGCATGCGTTTCCCGAGCCGATCTCGAGTCCGTCGAGTCGCCCGAGGCGCTGCACGGGTGCATCTAGGTCGGCGCTTTGGGTCCAGATATCGCGGTCAGCGCGCACGTTCCACCCTGGGGAGTTGGCAGGCTCGCGAGCAACCTCGACGAGGGTACCTGAGGGTGAAAAGACGAAGACTCCTGCACGATCGTGAGACAGTATCGCGCCCACCTCCTGCAGGGCACGCTGCGCCAGAACGGGCTCTTCTAAACCCTCGGGGAGGGTGCGTGCCACATCACGTAGGGAAGACAGGAGCACACGTGCGGTCTGATAGCCCGAGTCTGGAGGCGCTAGTCGATCTTGCAGATGACGAACCAGCAGCGTTGCCATGCCCAGGGTCACCGATACAGCCAGCCACACACTTGTTTCGACGACAGTCACCGGCAGGGCTGTGTTGTTGGTGAGCAAGATGCCGAAACTCAACACGATGGCGATAGTCGAAACGCTGGCGAGAACGCCGATGATGCCGATGCTGAATCCGGCAACAATCGGTGGCACCACGAGGTACACCAGGCTTGGACGCATGCCGGCTGGCGCAATCACCACGATGAGTGCGGCGAAGAAGCTTTCACCGAGGAAGGCTGCATAACGCATCCATGCACGCGGAAACGGGATGCTGACAATGATGGCGAGCGCGATAAGGGCGAGCACCTGCCAGGCCGTGGACCGTAGATTCCCGGTAACGATGGCCGCGATTGCGCAGGCGACAACGCCAAGGCCCCGCGTCGTCGCCTCAACAACGTATCGCGGGGCCCTAGGTCGCTGCAGTGCTGGTGAACTCACGCCGTGATCATGTCATGCGTACAGAGCGTCAACCTCGCCAGCGAAGTCCTTCATAACGACATTGCGCTTGAGTTTCATCGAGGGAGTCAACTGGCCGCCCTCTTCAGTCCAGTCGATGTCCAGGACATGAAATTTCTTGATGGCCTCGGCGTGGGACACGGCCTTATTGGCCTCATCGACGGCTCCTTGAATGGTGGCGATGAGGTCTGGATCCTTGACCGCGTCTGCGATGGTCAAGGTCTCGGACTTGCCAGCCTGCTTCAACCACGCCGGAAATGATTCGGGGTCGATGGTGACCAAAGCGGCAATGAACGGCTGACCATCGCCCACAACGATGCACTGACTGACCAGGTAATTGGCGCGCAGGCGGTCCTCCAAGACTGCAGGGGCGACGTTCTTGCCGCCAGCGGTCACCAAGAGTTCCTTCTTACGCCCGGTGATGCGCACGAATCCATCGTCGTCAATCTCGCCGATGTCGCCGGAATGAAACCAGCCATCAGGCTCGATCGCTTCCGCTGTCGCGGTGGGGTTCTTCCAGTAACCCTGGAAGATTTGATCACCGGCGAGCAGCAGTTCACCATCGGCGGCCACCTTGACTTTGGCGCCCGGGAACGGTTGACCCACGGTGCCAATCTTGATGGCCTTGGGCCGGTTGACCGTTGTGGCCGCACTCGTTTCGGTGAGTCCGTAACCCTCCAAGATGATGACACCGATGCCACGGAAGAAGTGTCCGAGCCGTTCACCCAGCGGAGCGCCACCTGACACCGCCCATTCCACATTTCCACCCATCGCCGCGCGTAACTTGCCGTAGACAAGGCGGTCAAACAGTTTGTGCTTGAGTTTCAAAACCAAACCGGCACCGCCGGTGTCCAGCGCCTTGCTGTAATCGATGGCGGTCTGGGCTGCGGTATTGAAAATATTTCCTTTGCCTTCAGAAGTGGCTTTTTGCTGCGCGGAGTTGTACACCTTTTCGAACACCCGCGGTACCGCTAGCAAGAAGGTCGGTTGGAACGACTGCAGATCGGCGAGGAGGTTTTTGACATCGGGTGCATGGCCAAGGCGAACCCGTGCGCGCACCGCGCCCAACTGAATGATGCGTCCGAATACGTGCGCCAACGGCAAGAACAGCAGGGTGGATGCACCGGATTTCAAGAACACCTCGGGCATGCCCTGGACTACGTTGTCGACCTCGAACATGAAGTTTCGATGGGTGAGCATGCAGCCCTTGGGCCGCCCGGTAGTGCCAGACGTGTAGATGATCGTGGCGAGAGTGTCGGGCGTAACCGTGGCTCGTGCCTGCTCAAGTGCCTCGTCACTGATCTCGGCGCCGGCGGCGGCGAGTGCGTCCATCGCCCCGTCGTCGAAAAGCCAGGAGCGCGAACAGTCCGGCACGCGGTCGGCGACCTCATCAAACACGTCCTTGTTCTTGTCGCTTTCCAAAAAGATTGCCACGGCATCGGAGTCGCTGAGGATCCACTCGAGTTGCTCGGCTGAGGAGGTCTCATAGACCGGCACCCCGATGCCTCCGGCGTACCAGATCGCATAGTCAGCGACGGTCCAGTCGTAACAGGTGCGCGACATGATGGCCACACGCTGGCCGGGCTCGACACCAGCCGCGATAAGCCCCTTGGCCACCGCCTTCACCTGAGTCAAGAACTGCTGTGCTGTCACCCCAACCCAATCGCCTCGGACAACGCGGGAGAGCACCACCTGGTTGCCTGCCTGCTGGGCATTTTCGATGATGTGGTCGGTCAGGTTTCCTGACGCGGGTGCCGCGACGATCGCGGGCACAGCAAACTCAGTCTTCATCCGTTACCTCCCTCGGGGTGGGTCTTCGCGACCCGATGGCAGTTACGTTACGCGATGTGGCGGCCCGAGGCAGGAAGAACCAGAGACCTCAGGCCTCACCTGCGAACATTGATGAACGGATATGGTTTACCGTATGGCCGCTGTCGACCTGGTAGATGAGACCTACGTCGTCGTTGAGCGGGGGATCATTGCCGCGGTCATCGCTGATCCGCAGCGGTGGCAAACCTGGTGGCCGGGACTGACCCTGACGGTATTTATGGACCGAGCGCAGGAGGGATTGCGCTGGACGGTTACCGGTGAACTGGTTGGCACCAGTGAAGTGTGGCTGGAATCGGTCGCCAACGGCGTCATCGTTCACTACTACCTCCGAGCCGATCCAACGACTCCGGGATCTGCGGTCATTGCCCGTCGCCTGCCCGACTCACATCGCGGACGTCGAGAGATTGATCGAATCCGACGCCGGCATGCATTGGCATGGAAACGGACGGTCTGGGCGTTGAAGGATGAACTCGAAGGTGAGCGAAGTCTCCGAGCACCTGGCGACCGATAGGCTCCCAGCGTGGCTGATCAGACGGAATCCTCCATCGCAATCCAGGCGGATGCGCGCCGCGTGATGGATGTCATCGCCGATTTACCTGCCTACCCGCAGTGGAGCGAAGGCATCACCAGCGTGACCGTGCTGACGAGTTCGGGAGGCCGCCCCATTACCGCTCGATTCGAACTTGCTTCAGGGCCTATCCGGGACACCTACGAACTGCAGTACACCTGGGATGGTGACCTTGCGGTGCACTGGCGGCTGCTGAGCGCCGATGTGTTGCGTGCGATGGATGGCAGCTATGAACTGACCGTCGTCGAACCGGGCGTCACCGAGGTGCGCTACCGACTGGCCGTCGATGTGAAGATCCCGATGATCGGCATGATCAAACGCAAGGCCGAAAAGGTCATCGTTGACTCGGCGCTCAAGGGCCTCAAAGCCCGGGCCGAGGCCTAAGGAAGCGACCAGACTCCCTGATGAGCGAGATACCCAGATGAGCATGCGCATCGGTGTCGATATCGGGGGCACCAAAATCTTGGCTGCTGTCGTTGACGATGGCGGGCAGGTGCTGGCCAGCGAGCGGGTTCCTAGCCCGCGCCAAGACTCCGATGCGGCCACACGCGAGGTGATTGACGCAATCGAGCGGCTGCGCGCGGGTGCACCGGGTGAGATCGAATCGATCGGCTTGGGCGTTGCAGCACTTGTTGATTTTGATCGAACCAAAGTCATCACGGCACCGAACCTTGGTTGGGCGAACGTATCGCTCGGGGCGGTGGTGAGCGCCGCTACCGGACTTCCAACGGTGGTGGAAAACGATGGCAACGCCGCAGCATGGGGTGAGTTCGTCTTCGGTGCCGGTCGGCACCTCGACGACGTGGTCGTGGTGACCGTGGGTACGGGCATTGGTGGGGGGCTCATCATGCGCGGCGTACTGCGACGCGGTGCCCACGGCGGGGCCGCAGAGATCGGACATATGAACGCGGTACCCGACGGTCTGCCATGTGGCTGCGGACGCAATGGGTGCTGGGAGCAGTATGCGAGTGGAAATGCGCTGGTGCGCCAAGCCCGGCAGCTAGCAGCACAGCATCGCAGGGAGGCCGCAGTGCTGCTGTCACTCGGTGATGGCACACCCGAGGGAGTACAAGGCCGCCACGTTACGCAGGCAGCGCAAGCAGGCGATGTGGTGGCCCGTCAGGCGTTTGATCTGGTGGGCATGTGGCTGGGCCGAGGTTTGGCCGACTTGGTCGCCATCATTGATCCGCAGGCATTCATCATTGGCGGCGGGGTGTCTGAGGCTGGTGATCTTCTCTTGATGAGCGCCCGGTCCACTCTGGCCGCGAAGGTCATCGGGGGCACGGAGCGTTCAATTCCGCCCATCATCGCCGCCACACTGGGCAACGACGCGGGCGTTGTGGGGGCAGCTGATCTGGCCCGTCAACCCAGATAGCTTGCCGCGGTCAAACAACTGCCCCATCATCGCCCGACTCGCGCTCGGATTTCATTCGCGCGACCAGCGTCACGAAACCAGCAATGGACGCTGCTACACCAACACCGCCCAAAGTTGTGCCCAAATTGAACACGTGGCTGCCGACGAGCAGCAGTGGCCCACCGATCGCCCCACCCCAAGCGAGGCGATCAACAGCATCCCTCGGTCGCGGCAGGGGTGGGGGATGAGGCGGCGAAAAGCCCTCCTCGGGCTCATCGGCCATTGCGTAGTCTCGGGGGCCGCCGGCCATCGAAAGCTCATCGATCATGTCGTCTGATGGTGCATCGTCGTGTTGACGAATAAGGCGAGCCGATAACCCCGAAGTCTCGGCTGGGTCTGTGCTGGCAGATATCTCCGGTGATGAAGCATCGGTGTTAGAAAGCGCGGTCATGAGATCGGCCCACGCCGCATCGACCTGCGCGGCGCTGAGTTTTTTCATCTGCTCGGCATCAGCGCGAGCGGCGGCGTCGGCGTGCAATGCAGCCTGAAGTTGTGGCAGCCGCGAGGCGACAACGGCTCGGGCCACATGGAGTCGTTCTCGGTCGACGAAAATGCGACTCGTGGGCCTATTGGGTGATCTCACGTCGCGATAGGGACCGGTTTCGCCTGAATACGGTTCGGCGTAGGCGGCGATGTGTTCGCTGGTGAGCATTTCGACCACGGTGGTCACCAGCGGTGGATCCACGTCTACCAGTGGCGCAAAGGAACGCGCTGGTAGTTCATTGCTGTGCGTACCGGTATGGGCCATGAAGGCTCAGCCTGCCGTGGGTGACAGTCGTTGCACGAAGGAGAGGCTTTCGGCGAAAATTGTCGGAGCGTCATTGTCGAGCGTTGCGACGTGGTACGAGTCAAGCAACACCACCTCTGTCGCGTCGGTGGAGGCGACGTTGGCCAGAATCCAGGCGCCGTTGGATGCCTCTACAACGTGATCTTCGGCGCTGCGAAACATCAGTAGTGGTTGGGTCACGCGGGCGATGTCCGCCTTGACGAGCTTCCATAACCCGGTCAACGAATGCGCCGCCTTGAGCGGCACCTTGTCGTAGGCGCCCTCGTCTTGGTCGGGCTTTTTGATGTCGTTGGAGATGCCCGGGAAGGCGCCGACGAGATGCTTGACGACCGGGAGTGCGAAACGATCGGGTCGTTCGGAATGCACCGCCGGATTGACCAGCACGATGCCCGCGATGGCATCTGCTTTAGCCTCTGCCAACCGTAGAGTTAGTGATCCGCCCATCGATAGCCCCATGACGAACACCGAATCGCACCTAGCCTGCAATTCGCGGAAGGATCGCTCGGCCTCGGCGTACCAGTCCTGCCAGGTGGTGACGTTCATTTCCTGCCAGCGGGTTCCGTGGCCGGGCAGACGTGGCACGCGCACCGTGTAGCCAGCCTCGGCTAGGTAGTGGGCCCACGGCGTCATCGACTTGGGTGACCCGGTGAAGCCGTGGAGCAGGAGCACCCCCACCGAACCGTTGTCGGCCTCAAAGGGTTCAGCTCCGGGAAGTAACGGCATATCCGCCTCCTGCAGTGTCCTCGCGTCGGTGCATCTTCACGGGTGTCCGGCCCCGACCTGACCTCCCGATAGTGTCACACGCCCTAGGCTGTGGCTGTGTTGTACTGGGTTTTGAAATGGATCCTCGTCGGTCCGTGGCTGCGCGTACTGTTTCGGCCGTGGGTCGAGGGGGACGGCATCCTGCCCAAGCGCGGTTCGGCCATCGTGGCGAGCAATCACCTGTCGTTTTCGGATTCGTTCTTCCTTGCCCTCATGATGAGCCGACGGATTACCTTCTTGGCGAAGAGTGACTATTTCACGGGCCGTGGGGTCAAGGGCTTGCTCACCAAAGCGTTTTTTGCCGGTGTAGGTCAGGTGCCGATCGATCGATCCAGCGGCCGTGCGGCTGAGGCGGCCATCGCTACCGGTGTGCGTGTGTTGCGCAACGGAAAACTGCTCGGCATTTATCCCGAGGGCACACGAACCGCAGACGGGCGACTATATCGAGGTCGCGTCGGTGTGGCTCGGATGGCGCTCGAGGCCCCCGCCCCTGTGATTCCCGTCGCGATGATCGGCACATATGAGATCCAACCGCCCGGACGCATCCGACCGAGCCTCAAGCGCGTGGGTATTCGCTATGGTCCGGCGCTGGACTTCTCTCGATACGAGGGCATGGAGAGCGATCGCTACATCCTTCGTTCGATCACCGACGAAATCGTTTACTCGCTCATGGGTTTATCCGGTCAAGAATACGTCGACATATATGCCAGCAGGGCTAAGCAATTGAAGGCTCAAGATGCCGTGACTGCGGCGGAACCTACTGCAGACTAACTACTCACCGTGGGGTCAGGGGTCGCCCAATGCCCCGCGCGTGCAACGGCGTCCTGCCATCTGCGGCGAGACACGACATCGGGTGTGCCGGCGGGGCTGAATACCGCAGCGATCTTGCGGGTGCGCGCGATTTGATCAAAGTTCTGCCAGACGCCAGAACCTAACCCGGCGAGGAAGGCAGCACCGATACCTGTCGTTTCCAACTCCTGCGGGCGTTCGACGTCTATTCCCAACACATCGGCCTGGATCTGACACAGCAGGTTGTTTGCTGCCGCGCCGCCGTCGACGGCGAGGTGGCGAAGACTGATTCCGGTTTCCGCACGAGCCAGATCAACCACGTCGGCTACCTGGTAGGCAATGCCGTCGAGGGTGGCTCGGGCCACATGCGCGGATGTCGTGCCACGTTGAATGCCGATGATGAGGCCGCGCGCGTGTGGATCCCAGGTGGGAGCCCCCAGCCCTGTGAGGGCGGGAACAAAGACGACACCGCCGCTATCGGGCACCGAAGCAGCCAGGGACTCGACATCGGCACTGCTGGCGATGATGCCTAGACCGTCGCGTAGCCATTGCACCGCCGCACCTGTGACGAAAATTGAGCCCTCGAGTGCGAAGTCGCGTGATCCATCCGGGTGGCCGAGCGCCACCGTGGCCAACAGCCCGTTGGGAGGTGTTTGCAGGGTTGACCCGGTGTTGAGCAGCAGAAATGAGCCGGTTCCAAAGGTGCATTTCGTATCACCGGACCAAAACCCCGCCTGACCTACCAGGGCGGCCTGTTGGTCACCGGCTATGCCGGCGATGGGAATACTCATGCCCAAGAACGTGGCTGCATCGGTGGTAGCAATGTGCCCGTAGGAGGCCACAATCTCTGGCAGGGCAGTGATCGGCACGCCGAACAGGTCGCACAGCGACTCACTCCAACCGCCCTGTTCGATGTCATAGAGCAGCGTGCGTGAGGCGTTGGTGTGGTCGGTTACGTGGTGCAGCCCCCGCGTCATGCGGGCGATGAGGTAGGAATCAATAGTGCCGATGAGAGTTCGACCAGAGATGACCCCGGCCCACGTATCTGGGTCATGATCGCGCACCCAGGCGATCTTGGTTGCGCTGAAGTAGGGATCCAGTCGAAGGCCGGTGATTGATCGAATGTGGGGTTCCTCCCCGGCAGCTCGCAATGCCTCGCAGTGACCGGCGGTGCGCCGGTCCTGCCACACGATTGCCCGGCGCGGTGATCCGAGGGTTTCACCATCCCAAAAGCAGACGGTTTCTCGTTGATTAGTGATGCCCACAGCTGTTATTTCCTCAGGGCTGGTCGCCAATGCAGCACCTACCGCCGCTAGCGTTGCCGCCCAAATCTCGCCCAGTTCGTGCTCCACCCACCCGTCGGCGGGAAAGTACTGCGCAAACTCGCTGTAGCCGCGCGAAAGGATGCGGCCGTGGGAGTCAACGGTCAAGGCGGTGACGCCCGTGGTTCCTGCGTCGATGGACAGCAAAGCCATGCCTAGCACTGTAGTGAACACCCCAATGGGAAGGATTACTTCGCTAGGCTTGGTCATCGGTTCAAGTGATACGAAATGTTGATCGACAGTCGAGGAGAAGAATGCAATGCGGGTTGGGGTACTTACCGGTGGGGGCGATTGCCCGGGACTGAATGCCGTTATTCGTGCGGTAGTTCGCAAGGGCGTGAGCCAGTACGGATTTGAGTTCACCGGGTTTCGAGATGGCTGGCGAGGACCGCTTGAAGCAGACACTGTCGCTTTAGATATTTCAAGTGTCCGTGGCATTTTGCCCCGTGGTGGCACCATCTTGGGTTCATCTCGAACAAATCCGTTGAAGGTTGATGGTGGAGTCGAACGAATCGAAAAAAACTTCGCAGACCTAGGCATCGATGCGCTCGTGGCAATCGGTGGTGAAGACACACTGGGGGTTGCCACCGCCTTGGCCGCTCATGGACTTCCTGTGGTGGGTGTGCCCAAGACCATCGACAACGACCTCAATGCGACCGATTACACCTTCGGCTTTGACACCGCGGTGACGATCGCAACCGAGGCGATTGATCGCTTGCACACCACGGCTGAGTCTCACCATCGTGCACTGGTGATTGAGGTCATGGGGCGACATGCAGGGTGGATCGCGTTGCATTCAGGCATGGCCGGGGGAGCTAACGGCATTTTGATTCCCGAGATTCCCTTCGACATCGATCAGGTGTGTGGCTGGGTGACCAGTCGCTTTGAATCTGAGTACGCGCCGATCATCTGCGTCGCGGAGGGGGCCCTGCCTACTGATGGCGACCTGATGACCAAAGACGCCTCGGTCGATGCTTTCGGGCACGTGAAGTTAGCCGGCATCGGCGATTGGTTGGCATCAGCCATTGAGGCGCGTACCGGAAAGGAGTCTCGAGCGGCGGTGCTAGGGCATATCCAACGAGGGGGCACCCCCACGGCATTCGACCGGGTACTCGCCACCAGGTTCGGCCTGCAGGCCATTGACGCCATCAAGGATGGGGATTCGGGGGTCATGGTTGCTCTACGCGGAACCGACATCGTGCGTGTTCCGCTCGCGGATGCCACCACGGAGCTTAAAACCGTGCCGGTGGAGCGTTACCGTGAGGCAAGTGTGTTCTTCGGTTAGGGGGCCAGACGCGGGCAGGTACCCTACGGGTGTGTCTGAATTTTCGTGGCCGGATCTACCCGCCACTCAACAACCGGTGTGGCCTGATGAGGCGGCCCTACAGCGGGCCGTAGCAGAACTGCAGGTGTTACCGCCACTGGTATTCGCCGGCGAGTGTGACACCTTGACCGAGCAACTAGGCAAAGCCGTGGTGGGTGAGGCATTCGTGCTGACCGGCGGTGACTGCGCCGAAACATTCGCCGCCAACACTGCTGACTCCATTCGTGCTCGCCTCAAGACGGTCCTGCAGATGTCGGTCATCTTGACCTACGCAGCCTCGGTGCCCGTGGTGAAAGTGGGTCGCGTCGCCGGCCAGTACTTCAAGCCGCGGAGTAAGGCCACCGAGACCCGCGACGGTGTGGAGCTTCCGTCCTATCTTGGTGATGCGGTGAATGCCCTTGCCTTTGATGAGGTGGCAAGACGCCCCGATCCGCAGCGACTGGTCAAGGCGTATCACGCATCGGGCGCGGCTCTTAATCTCATCCGGGCTTTTACCCAGGGCGGATACGCCGACCTCAACCAGGTGCACGCCTGGAACACCGACTTTGTCCGCGATTCACCTGCGGGTCAACGCTATGAGCGCATCGCCACCGATATCGATCGGGCGTTGCGGTTCGTTCGGGCGAGTGGAGCTGAGCCGGATGAGTTTCAGCGTGTCGACTTCTACGCGGCTCATGAAGCACTCAGCCTGGTCTATGAGCGAGCGCTCACTCGAATCGATTCGCGTACCGGTGCGCCCTATGACGTGTCAGGTCACTTCCTGTGGGTAGGTGAGCGCACTCGTGGGATCAACGGAGCGCACATCGATTTCGCCGCCACCGTTCGAAATCCGGTTGGGGTCAAGGTGGGTCCAACCGCGGCACCCGATGAGATTCTTGAGGTGGTGGAGCGACTCAACCCCCAACGTGTTCCCGGTCGAGTCTCGTTGATTACTCGCATGGGAGCCCAACAGGTTAACGACGCCCTGCCCAGCATTATTCAAAAGATTGATGCGAGTGGTCATCCAGTTGTCTGGGTATGTGATCCGATGCACGGCAACACCTATGAAGCGCAATCGGGCCACAAGACACGGTCATTTGATGACGTCATCGGTGAGGTGCGTGGCTTCTTTGCGGTTCATCGTCGATTGGGCACGATTCCCGGCGGCATTCACGTGGAACTGACCGGGGACGATGTCACCGAGTGTGTCGGCGGGACGGCCGGGGTGTCGGCGGATAATCTTGCCCACCGCTATGAAACAGCCTGCGATCCGCGCCTCAATCGAGAACAGTCATTGGAGTTGGCATTCCTCGTTGCTGACATGCTGCTCGAGCGCTAAATAATCGTAATCGTCACTGTTGATCCGGCTGGCACCATCGTGCCGGCATTGGGATCTTGATTGATGACCCGATTAAGCGGGGTAAATGGCCCTTCTTGCACGTTGGCCACAAGCCCGAGGCCCTCAATGATGGCAACGGCTTCCTCGCGGAAGAGGTCGATGAGGTACGGCACTTCAACCGGTGGAGGGCCTAGCGACACCAGTAGCGTCACCGTGCCGCCGACCTCAACTTTTTCACCGGTCGCCGGCGATGTGGATATCACTGACCCGGTTGAAATGGACGCTGAATAGTCCTCGGTCACATCAACATTCAGGCCTGCTGCTTGGAGGGACTCGGTCGCCTCCGCGGCACTGATACCCGTGAAGTCGGCAATCACCACCGGCTTGGGACCCTTGGATGTAATGAGCGTTACCGGGGTATCTGCCTTGATTTCGGTGCCTGCCGCCGGATCGGTCCGTACGACCGAGCCGATTGGAATTTTGGCGTTCCAGATGTCTCGAGTTTCTCCGACGGCGAGATTGACCGAGGTGAGTGCTGCCTGGGCCTCTGCGGTTGTGAGTCCCGCGAGTTCCGGTACCTCGAATCTTTGCGGTCCCAATGAGACCACCGCGCCAATTTCGCTTTGCGCGCGAACGTTATCGCCGGGGGCAGGGTCGGTTGAAATAATCAAACCGATCGCCACGGTTTCGCTGAAGACTTCGTCGGCGACGACCAGGGCAAGATCGCTGTTATTGGCGACCGCCTGCGCCGCAGTAACATCAAGGCCCACTACTCCCGGAACCACGACGGTTCTACCGGGTCCCCATGAAAGGAACCAACCGGCATAAGACGCCGCGCCGAGAGCAAGGAGCAGTGTGACGATGCCCACGACAATCGGCCAACGTTTGCGGCGGCGTCTGACGGGAGCAGCACCGATGGGGGGCGCCGGTGGCTGAGCGCGATCGGCGGCTTCGGTGAGTGCTTCGACCACGAGGGTTTCTCGTATGTCGTCGCCGGAGGATCGCGTTGACGCGAGCGGTTGTGGGGCAGGTAAACCGCGACGAACCTGGCGGACGTCTTCAATGAAATCGGCGGCATCTTCGTACCGGGCGGCGGGGTCGCGCCTGGTCGCGCGCATGACCAGGTCATCGACCGCCGGGCTGATGCCCGACACGCGCTGCGAGGGCAGGGGAACATCCGCGTTAACGTGTTGATACGCCACGTTGATGGGGCTGTCGCCGCCGAAGGGCACCGCGCCGGTGAGCATTTCAAATAGGCAAATACCTGCTCCGTAGACATCGGAACGAGCATCACTCGTACCAGCTTCAACGTGTTCGGGAGACAGGTAGGCGACCGTGCCCATCAGCAGGCCCTGCGTGGCGGTCATGGATGTCAGCGCGCGAGCGAGACCAAAATCGGCCACCTTGACGCGTCCGTCATTGGAAATGAGGATGTTTTCCGGCTTGATATCTCGATGAATGAACCCGGCGGTGTGCGCAGCTTCGAGGGCTTGCAAGACCGGCTCAATGATCGTCAGCGCCTGCTCGGGGGTGAGATGACCATGATCGCGGAGCACGTCGCGAAGTGTCCGGCCGGACACGTATTCCATCACCAGGTAGGGCAGGTCGTCCCCGCTGACGGTGCCTTGATCGTGGACGAGGACGACATTGGGGTGGGATAACTGAGCGGCGGCTTTGGCTTCACGGCCGAACCTAGTGACGAAATCATCATCCTCGGCCAGGCCGGCGTGCATGATCTTGATCGCCACCGTCCGGTCGAGCCGGTTATCGATGGCCTGATAGACGGTCGCCATTCCGCCTCGGGAAATTCGCGCGACAATCTGGTATCGGTTGTCAAGGACCCGCCCGATCAGGGCATCTGGCCCTGCTTCGGGCTGCGCGGTCGTCCCCATGCTCATGAGTCTAGGTGCGGGAGTGCGAAATCAGGCGAAGGCGCGGGCTCCTGGTGCACGTTGCCGTGGCACCCGCCAGACTGAGGGGGTGTCAGCGCGAGTAGATACATCTATGACCCCGGCCGAGATCGAGCACTATCTGGCCGAGGCGTCCACCATGATCTTGACGACTATCGGGCCCGATGGTGTGCCCGACCCGGTGGGGATGTGGTTTGTTCTGCGGGATGGCGATATCTGGATGCGTACCTACGGGGCGTCACAAAAGGCGGTCAATATTGCCCGCGACCCACGGGTGGCGGTTTTGGTTGAGTCGGGTGAGAGTTACGCCGAATTACGTGGCGTGCAGCTGACCGGTGTGATGGAGCCAGTGACAGATGAGGACATCATTTGCGACATCGCAGTGCAGCTTCTGGTTAAGTACGAAGGCCTAGCACTTGAGTACGTCGAGGCCGCCCGCGAGGCGTATCGATCCAAGGCACCCAAGCAGGTAGCACTTCGACTGCGGCCGGAACGGACCGTGTCGTGGGACCACCGCAAACTCATTCCGTCATCGTGAGTTGTCGATATGCATAATTTCCTCGCGAGTCAGGACGCGCAATGAAACTGGCCTATCTGGGTGTGCTGGTGTTTATCCTGCTGGCCAGCGGATGGCTTGAGGTGGTTTTGCGGACGAGGGTGTATACGCGCTGGCGTCGTTTGGTTCTGACCCTGACCGTGCCCGTCGCAGTATTTGTGGTGTGGGACATCTACGCCATCGGTGCCGATCACTGGGGATTCAGTGATCAATACACCACCGGAATTCTCTTGGGGGTGCTGCCGCTGGAAGAACTGCTGTTTTTCATCGTGGTTCCGATTGCGGCGATCTTGAGCGTTGAGGCCGTGCGCTCGGTGAAGGGTTGGCCACTGGGTGATGAAGTTCTCCCTGACCTGCCACCGGATGCACATCCCGACTTGCACATCGGGCCGTTGCGATGACCTATACGCAACTAGCCCTGGTCGGAGTCGCAGCCGTCGTACTTCTTGACCTATTGGTGGTCCGGACGAGGCTGTTGACACGCAAGGCTTTTTGGGTTCCCTATGCAATCATCGTTTTCTTCCAACTCGTCACGAATGGTGTCTTGACCGGCTTCCGGATTGTCACTTACAACGGTGACATGATCGTGGGCGATTCAACGCCCATTGATGGACCGCCACCGTTCCTTGGTGAGGGTCGCATAGCCTTTGCGCCGATGGAGGATCTGCTGTTCGGCTTCGCCCTTGTGTTGCTGAGCATCATGATGTGGGTGGTGTGGGGGCGAAGAGGTGTGCAACGAACCCCCATGGCCGGTCCACCCCTATGGCGCGACCGCGCACGAGACGCACAATAACCAGGCTTCGAGCAGTCGCTATGCGACGCGGCGGGCACGAACGGCGCGGATCCATGCTGGCCCAGCCACCGCCAACCGTCGGGTCATGGGCACCCGTGCTCGCTGGCTGAACACGTCGTAGTCGTTTGCTGCTACTTCATCAACGATGCCGCAGTACAACACGCGAGCTGCCTCAATGCACGGCTGTGAATCTGGATGAAGCAATGCAATACCCGCACGCGACTGTTCTTCAAGTGCGCGCACGCGGGCAATCTGTGCGGCGAAAGCGGCCTTGATTTGCGGCGTTGCGACGCGAGACTCGAGCATTTGTCGGTCGACGCCGTGCTCGGCGAGTTCGGCCAGGGGCAGATACACGCGCCCTCGATCGAGGTCTTCGCCCACATCCCGAACAAAATTGGCTAATTGAAACGCGATGCCGAGATCTTTTGCGTATTCATAGGCCTCCGGCGCTCGTGGCTGCAGGATAGGCACCATCTGGAGGCCGATCACCGCAGCAGACCCGTACACATATTCGTACAGGTCCTCATACGTTTCATACTCGGCGACGGTCAGGTCCATGCGCATTGAATGCAGGAACGCCTCGAAGTGTTCGATCGGTATTTCCCAGGTGCGCACGGTGTCCACCACCGCATGGCACACCGGATCATTAGAGCGTCCGCGCTGGACGTCCCGAAGGAAGGCATCTCCCCACGAGCCCAGCCAGTCGGCTTTTTGCTGATCGGTCAGGGTTGAGGAAAGATCGTCGACGATCTCATCGGCGTACCGAGCGAACCCATAGAGGGCGTGCACGAATGGCCGTTTCGCCGGCGGAAGTAGCAGCGTGGCCAAGTAGTACGTCTTGCCATGAGCGGCGTTGAGTTGACGACAGCGCTCATAGGAATCGCGAAGGGTGGGCGCCAGAATTCCCGCGGCGTCTAACTCGCGTGCGCTCATGGCCGCCCATCTTGCCAGGCGGCGTGTTGAATCAGTCGCCCGGCGCGATCTTGTTCAGCCGGAGTCATCGGCATTAGGGCCGATGTTGCGCCCGTGCCCAGGAGTAATTGACGTTCGCGGCTGCTGAGTATCAGCACGAGCCCCACTATGGCGAAGGCTGCGATGATTCCGATGCCATCGGTGAGTTCGAACAGATTATCGGCGGTGGCTAGGGACTCGGCCATGCCGTGGACGGTGAAGCCGGCAATGACCAGGATGAGCCAACGCAGGCCGACAATCGTCAGGCCCGTAGCGGCGAAGAGTGGCAAAAGCCATAACAGGTACCACGGTTGTACGACCGGGCCCAGTACAACGACCGCGGTGAATGCCCAAGCGGCCCCGCGGACAGGACTGCGGCCCTGTGGCCGCAAGGCCAGCCACGCCACGGCGATGAGTGCGGCTACCGTGCCGACCGCGCGAAAGATGGTCACGAACGCATCATTGGTTTCGGCCAGGCCGATTGCCTGACCGATGCCGCCGGTCAACATTCCCAATGCAGTCGGCGGCGACAGCCAGGTGCGTACCTCACCTGGCGTACCGAGGGCTGAGATCCAACCCCACCCGACTCCGGCGATAACGGCCGTGACTGCGAAAGTCAGCGCTGCAACAGCGGCCACCGCGACCCATGCACCCACTCGGCGACCCCAGCCGGCGCGACTGCCCGCCCATAATAGGCCAACAAACGGAAGTGCCAGCAGGCCAATGGGTTTGATGGATGCGGCGAGGGCGATGATGGCGGCCGCGGCTACCGGGTGACGCTCAACGGCCAAGGTGAGGCCCATCACCACGAGTCCAGCCATCAGTGCATCGTTGTGTGCGCCAGCAACGAAGTGCATGATTACCAGCGGATTCAGGGCACCGAGCCATAAGGCACGGGAGGGGTTGATTCCGTGTGCGTAGGCCAGTCGCGGGAGAAAATAGATGATCAGGGCAACACCGACGAGCGCGACGAAGCGGAACACCAGTGCGGCCAAGGCTGGTTGATCGATCGAGAAACTTGCCACACCACGAGAGACCAACAAGAACAGGGGCCCGTAAGGCGTCGGTGTTTCTGCCCACATCGGGTCCGCGCCGTCTTGGAACCATCCGGGCAGTACAGCGACTCCGTCGGCATACGGATCAAAGCCCGACATGACTAATCGGCCCTGGAGGTAGTAGGAGTAAACATCTCGGCTGAACATCGGCGGGGCAATGAGCAGCGGAGCCGACCAGGCGGCGGCAACACCGGCCAAGGTGAGTGGTGAAGTGGTGAGTCCAGCGCTGAGGTGGTGGCCGAGGAGGAGCCAGACTTGCAGCAGCAAGGCCAGACCAATGAAGACCAAGCTGTGGGCCAATAGTTGACCGACGGTGGAGTTACGTAGGGCTTCGACGAGCGGCACGTCGATCACGCCGGTACGTAGTGGCAACCAACCGACGCCAAAGGCTCCCATCGTGATGAGCCCTGACGCGATTGCGCCGGGTAGCCCAAATCGCAGCAGCACTCGACCAGGCTGCTCGGCTACCGAGTGAGGTGACGCCACGAAGTCTTACAGTACGCCTGGTTGTCGTGGGACTAGCGCAGCGCGCGAGAGCGATACATCGGATCCACGCCCAAAACCCGCTCGGCGGCGAGGCGGCCGGAGACCAAAACCATCGGAACCCCGACACCTGGTTGGGTACCCGAACCGGTGAACACCACGTTTTCGCCCCACAGGTTGCCCGGGCGGAAGGGGCCGGTTTGGGTGAAGGAATGAGCGGACGCGAAAGGCGCACCCCGTTCCATGCCACGCTCCTCCCAGTCCAATGGCGTGGTGATGTCCTCGACCTCGATGGCGTCGCCGAATCCGGTATATCCACGTTCTTCCAGTACCGAGACCACGTGGTCTCGGTAGCGCGGACCTTCGGTGCGCCAATCAATGGGCGCGTCCATGTTGGGGGTGGGGAACAATACGTAGTAGATCTCTTTGCCGTCGGGGGAAAGGGAAGGATCTGATGCTGAGGGGTTGGTTACCAGCAGGCTGGGATCGCTCATCAGTCGCTGCTCATCGATGAGCTCGGTAAAGACGCCTTTCCACGACTTGCCGAAATGAATGTTGTGGTGTGCGATTTTTGAGTACTTGGCCGATGAACCAGCCAGCATCAGAAAGCATGAGGGTGAGTACTTCAACCGACGAACCGGCCAGGGGCTGCGCCCTAAGAGATCGCGATATGCAACGGGTAGGTCGGGATTGAGTACAACGGTATCGGCCTCGATACGCTGACCATCGCTCGTGTGAACGGCAACGGCTCGATCGCCACGGGTTTCGATGCTGGTCACCGTTGTGGAGTAGTGGAACTCAACGCCCTTGGCTGCAGCAGCATCAGCCATGGCTTTGGGTACCGCATGCATGCCGCCTTCGGGAAAAAACACACCCGCAACGGAATCCATGTAGGCAATCACAGCGTAGATTGCCAACGCATCATAGGGAGATAGGCCTGCATACATCGCTTGAAAGCTGAATACTCGCTCCGTGCGTGGATCTTTGAGGTATTCGCGCACCTTGGGCGCAAGCTTTCGAAAACCACCAATACCAACGAGTTTGGCTAGGTTCGGGGTTAACAGATCAAGGGGAGAATCGATATTGCGATCGATGAAGTCGGTCATTTCGTAGCGGTACAGATCCGAGACAAAGTCCACATAACGCAGGTAACCCGATGCCTCATCAGGTCCGATGACACGACGAATCTCCTCAGCCATTTCCTGCGGGTCGGCGTGCACGTCGAGAACGGACCCATCGGGATAAAAGGATCGGTAGAGCGGTGATACCGGTTTGAGGGTGAGCCAGTCGCTCATGTTCTCCCCAATGGTGTCGAACGCATCCGCAATGAGATCGGGCATGGTCAAGACCGTTGGGCCGGTATCAAAACGGTAGACGCCATCGTCTGTGTTCACATCGAGGCGTCCCGCACGTCCGCCGGGGACTGCCTCCCGCTCCAACACGGTGACTTTACGACCGGCACCGGCAAGACGCATGGCTGCAGAGAGTCCGGCGAGCCCGGCACCCACGACCACAACGTGGTCGGTAGGCCCGGTAACCGTGCGAGGTGACCGATGGGGCAGCCAGCGGGTAATGGCGTTCATACAGACCTCCTGGTGGCTGCATAGGCGAGTTGGGTCAATACGGCCGGCGCCGGCTGAGCGAGGGCTACCGCACCCAAGGCAAGAAGCGCTCGTTCGGTGAGTTCGGTGATCAGGGTCTCCGCATGAGCGAGAGAGCCCGTCTCCTCAATGATCTCGCGGAGCACATCAACGCCCGCATCGTCGAGGCAAGGATCACCTAAATGGCACCGGATGAGCGCAAGCTGTGATGAGTTAGCCCGCTGCATTGCCGTCGCGATCAACACGGTTTGCTTACCCTCGCGCAGGTCATCCCCAGCGGGTTTGCCCGTTTCGCTCGGGTTGCCAAAGACCCCAAGCACATCGTCGCGCAGCTGGAATGCTTCGCCAAGGGGCAGCCCATAGCCGGTAAACGCAGTAATCACCTCATCGTTCGCGCCAGCGAGGACTGCACCTAGGTGCAGGGGCCTTTCAATCGTGTACTTGGCTGATTTGAAACGAACCACTCGCATGGCGCGATTCACATCGCCGCCGCCGCGGGCCTGTTCAAGCAGGTCGAGATACTGACCAGCCATGAGCTCAGTGCGCATCTCGTCGTAGATGGTCTTGCCTCGGCTCAGGTCAGACATAGGTAGGCCAGCGGTCATTAACAGATGATCGGCCCACGACAGGCATAGATCACCGAGGAGAATTGCCGCACCGATCCCGAATGCCTCCGGTGAACCTTGCCAGGAGGATTCTTGGTGCAGGCTCGCGAATCTGCGGTGGGCAGCGGGCTTTCCCCGACGGGTATCGGAGCCATCCATCACGTCGTCATGAATAAGGGCACAGGCTTGGAGAAACTCAAGGGCGGCCGCGGCGGTCATGGCGGAGTCCAGATCGGCACCACCCGATGCGCGCCAGCCCCACCAGCAAAATGCCGGGCGCAGTCGTTTACCGCCTGCGAGTAGTTCAGACACGGCATCGAGGAGCGGATCGAGATCGTCGCTCACGGCTGTCATGACACGTCGCTGGTCGTCAATGAAGGCGCTGAGGATGTCTTGCACCCGGGAACGCAGCTGCTCGGCGTCAAGCGGTGACGATGAAACAGCCGTATGCACGTCATCAGCCTACGGGGGGACACGCGTGGCGCCAGCCGGAGGTCGAAACCACTACCGCGTAATCTCAGCCCATGGCATCGACCGTTGACCTCGCCCAGCAAATCGCATCCGGGCAGCGTTCGTTTTCTTTTGAATTCTTTCCACCGAAGACCGACGCCGGTGAAGAACGCCTGTGGCAGACGCTGCGCGAGCTGGAAGGGCTACATCCGACGTTCGCTTCGGTCACCTACGGAGCCGGGGGCAGCACCCGTGATCGAACGGTCCGTCTCACAGCTCGAATGGCCGCGGAAACTACTTTGACGCCGGTGGCGCATCTCACCTGCGTAGGTGCCTCGGTCGACCAGATTCGAGGGGTGGTAGCACAGTATGCCGACGCTGGCGTGACCAATGTGCTGGCGCTACGCGGGGATCCGGCCGATGGACCGAGCTCACCATGGCAGTCGACCCCGGGGGGCTTGGACCATGCAGATCAGCTCGTCGAGCTGCTGCGCTCGTGGGGTGATTTCAACGTGGGGGTTGCCGCTTTTCCCGAAGGGCATCCAACGTCGATCGATCGTGACGCTGATGCTCGCGTGTTGGCACGCAAAGCTGATGCAGGTGCGTCATTTGCGATTACCCAGTTTTTCTTTCAGGCATCTGACTACTTTGATTTGGTCGCCCGTGCTCAGCGTCACGGCTGCGCCATACCCATCATCCCGGGCATCATGCCCGTCACGAATATCTCGCAACTGAAACGCTTCGTGGAGTTATCCGGCGCGAGTTTTCCCGCCGATCTGCGGGCCGCGTTCGAGCAGGCAGCCGCCGATCCCGACCAGGTGGTCAAGCTCGGCGTCGAGGTCGCGACGCAGTTGTGTCAGCAATTGCTTGATGAGGGGGCGCCAGGATTGCATTTCTACACACTTAATTCGTCGTTGGCCACGCGTCAGATTTATGAGCGACTGTCGCTATCTATGTCCCCGTCCGGCTAGGTCTTCACCGCTATGAATCTCGAGCAGCTCGGCCCCGCACTGCTGGGGGGAGGTGCTGTCGTATTGCTGGCGGTTCTTGGCGTGCGATTCGCCGGGCGACTGGGGGTCCCGGGCTTGCTGTTGTACTTGGGCATGGGGCTGGCCTTGGGCTGGGCACTTCCCACTGACGAACCCATCGATCCAGAAACCGCTGCAGCAGTTGGGTATGCGGCGTTGGTCTTAATCTTGGCGCACGGCGGCCTCACGACTCGGGCGAGTGCACTGCGACCTGTGTTGTTGCCGAGCATTGCCTTAGCAACGGTGGGTATTGCCGTTAGCGTGGCGGCCGTCGCCGTGCCGTTGATCATGATCTTTGATCTAGATACCCAATCGGCGGTGCTGTTAGCCGCCGTACTTGCCGCTACCGACGCCGCTGCCGTGTTCGCGGTATTACGTAGCACGAATGTGTCAGCCAGACTCAAGAATCTTTTGGAGGGTGAGTCGGGATTCAATGATGCGCCTGTTGTGGTGCTCGTCACTGTCATCGCGTCAGGTGGGCTTGATTCACAGCCTTGGCTCATTCCGCTCCTGGTCATCGGCGAGCTTCTCGGCGGTGCAGCGGTGGGAATCGCGATCGGCTTCGCAACACGATGGCTGATGCCCCGCGTGGCCTTGCCGGCCGTAGGGCTGTATCCGATTGCGATCGTTGCCGCGCTTGTCATGACTTACGGGGTCGCGGATTTCGTTCATTCATCAGGATTCATGGCTGTATACGTGGCCGCGATCTTGTTGGGATCTGCTCCAAATCTGCCGCACCGCAAGGCGGTCATCGGCTTTTCTGATGGGCTGTCTTGGGTCGCCGAAATCGGGCTCTTTGTGATGCTGGGGCTGCTGGCTCAGCCCGATCGACTCCCGGAGTCAGTGGGCATCGCTCTGGTCGCTGCCGGGGTGCTAGTGCTTTTTGCCCGGCCGTTGGCTGCAGTTGTCGCGCTCGTTCCCCTGCGTATTCCCCTCCGAGAGGTGGGGTTTGTGTCCTTCGCTGGGCTGCGCGGAGCGGTACCGATTGTGTTTGCCGCTATTCCCCTCGGTTTAGGCGTTCCGGGGGCCGAGGTTGTCTTTGACACAACATTCATCGTGGTTCTCGTACTCACATTGGTGCAATCTCCGGCGATTCCCTGGGTGGCTCGCAGGTTGAAAGTAGATGAGCCCGAGCAGCCTGATGAATTGGACGTTGATGTAGCTCCGCTCGATGACATGGATGCGATCGTGATCGGTCTCGACGTAGGTGAGGGAAGTCGTCTGATCGGAGTTTTCCTACGTGAGTTGGCACTGCCGGAGGGCGCTGTCGTGTCGCTCGTGCTTCGGCATGGTGGGTCACTACCGCCGCGCATGGAGACGCGGCTCAAAGCAGGTGATCGGTTGGTTGTCGTGGCTCCGCAAAGCATGCGTGGCGATGTTCTGGCCCGACTCGACGAGGTCTCCAGTTACGGACGACTCGGGCGCTGGACGGCTAGTGAGCCTTCTGAGGAAGAGTAGTCAATCGACTCTCCCGATGCTTTCGGCAACAATTTCGGCTGACATTCCAACGAGTGGCAAGCCACCACCGGGATGAGAACTGCCACCAACGAGATAGAGACCGGGAATGGGTGAGATATTCGCCGGGCGCAAGAAGGCTGATCGTGCTCCATTGCTGCTCGAGCCGTAGATTGCTCCGCCTGGTGCGCGGGTGTCATCGGCCAGGTCAGCCGGGGTTCGAATCTGCATCCACTTGATTCGATTGCGCAGATCGGTGCCACGTTCAGCCAAAATAGACAGCACGCGATCCGCATAGCGTGTGGCTAAACCTGTTGTGCGCCAGTTAATTGAGCCTCGGCTGGGTGCATCACTGTGGCGGGGCGCGTTGACTAGCACGAACCAGGACTCATGATCATCATCAGGTCTCATCGCGGGGTCGTTGGGTACGCACGCGTAGATCGTGGGGTCGGTGACCGGTTGGGCTTGTCGGCCAAAGAGTTGATCAAACTCGGCGTCGTATCGAGCGGGGAACCACACGTTGTGATGGGACACACCGGTGGTTCGTCCTTGCACGGCAAGCAGCATGACGAAGCCGGAGAAGGACGGCGTAGCGCGCTTGAGACGACGTTCGGGTTGGCGCGTTCGGGGGTCGTCGAGCAACGACGCATAGAGTTCAGTGGCGTCGGAGTTTGCGATCACGATGTCGGCGGGCAGGAAGTCTCCGGTGGCTGTTCGGACCCCCGTTACCCCGTCACTACCGGTGAGGATCTCGGTGACATCGCAGCCCGTTTCGATGTCAACGCCGATCTGTCGACAACGCTGAGCTAAGGCTTGGGCCAAAGTCGCGATGCCACCACCGAGATGCCATGCCCCGAAGACCTGTTCAACGTAGGGCACGGTGATCAGTGCCGCTGGTGCCCGGCGTGGGTCGGAGCCGCTGTAGGTGGCATATCGGTCCAGTAGAGTGACCAAACGCGGGTCGGCTAGTTGTGCTCGTCCTAGGCTTCGAAGCGATTGCCACGGTGCGACCGTGCGCACGGCGCGCAAGTCCTTCGCCAATGGCGCCAGGGTGCGCCAGCCGTCAAGGGGTGCTTCCAAGAAGGTGCGTCGGGTCAGCTGCCAGATATCACCGGCTCGCTGCATGAGTCGGTTCCAATCAGCCTCGGCGGAACCCCCGAGTGCGGCACCTAATTGCGCTGCCACGCGAGCGGGGTTCACGCCGGGCAGATCGACGTGCGCACCATCGCTCCAGCGGTAGGAAAATGCGTGATCTAGACCTTGCAGGTCGACGGATTCTTCCAGGGCACCGCCGGTCTTCAAGAATAGATCACGGTAGATGGCCGGCAGCGTGAGCAGGCTAGGTCCGGTGTCAAAGACGAATCCATCCCGTTCGAAGCGTGCGAGTTTCCCACCCACCTGTGCGGACTGCTCGAGAACGAGAACATCGTGGCCCTTGGCGCGCAAACGTGCTGCGGCAGCCAATCCACCCATCCCGGCCCCTACGACCACAATTCGCGCCACGTCGGTCAGCCTAGGCGCCGAAGGTTGAGTCGACGTCTACACCTGCCTCTAGCCGAATTACTGGCTAACGGCTGATTGGTCGGCCTCGCCAACGTAGGGTGCCGGCGCGTCGACCGCGCCAGGACATGGCGGTCATGGCGGTGAGAACTGCTATCGATACCGGGTGTGCGAGGGCATCGGGCCAGGTCTTCTCGTGCGTCGCGGATGCCACAGTCGTTCGCGCGGTGACGCCAGCGGCGTAACCGAGGACGCCAAGCGTGCGCGACAGCCGATCAGGGCCGAGCAGGATCAGCAATGGCGGGGTTATGTAGGTCAGGCTGAGCAGGCTGACAACGGCGACGGATCCGGCCGGTGAACCAAACGCCGACCACAGTGACTTCGTGTACCCCGACCACAACTGTGACCTGCCCTCATACATTCGGCAGCTGGCAATATATGCGCCGTTCGCCGGTGCTCCCTTGAATCCGTGTCGCTTCATTAAGCGCAGTAAGCCAACGTCTTCGATGACATTTGCAGCGACGCCACGGTGGCCACCGCTGACCCGATAGGCCCGTGCATCTGCGGCAATGAACTGCCCGTTTGCGGCAGCCAAGGATGCATAAGGCTTTGTCTCGACCGCATCGAGGGGTAACAGCGACATCCACGACCACACAACCAGCGGTTGCACGATGCGTTCGAGCCAAGTTTCGGCGATCATCTGCGGGTACGGCGAAAGCAAATCGAGGGATTGGTCTCTCAGCATCTGGATGCTTGCCGCGATCGCGTGAGGGCGGAATCTCACATCTGCATCGACAAACACGAGCACGGAACCGGTTGCTCGCTGACTAAGTCGATGGCAGGCCCAATTTTTGCCCAGCCACCCTGGTGGGGGAGCCTCATCAACGCCTTCGATGAGGCTCAGTCGCGAGTCACGCATGGCATAGGACTGCACAATCGCTGCGGTGTGATCGGTCGACGCGTCATTAAGAACGAGGAACTCCACGTGTGGCAGATCGATTTGCTGCAGCAGGTCTTCCAGTGTGGGTCGAATTCGACCCTCCTCATTGCGGGCGGGCATCAGCACCGAAACTTTTTCAGCGATGGGGCCGTGTGACTTAAGCGGTGTTCGGACCAGACGCCTATTGCGGATTGTCTGGGCGCAGGCCGCTGCTGCGAGGGTCAATGCCGCCATGCCCACACTGTGCGTTGCGCGTCGAAGCATTCGTGGCCGGAGAGATGGGCGTGTGTTCGGGTTGATCACGGGCGTTGAATCCACGTTTTCCAAGCCCACGGAACGACGACTATGCCCATCGCTACGCCGCCCCACAGGGCGACCCATGGGCGATCGAAGAAGACGAGATTGGCCATGACATTTGAGCCAAAGACCCACAGCAGCATCAAGGTCGGCACGCCATCGTCAGATCGATGCTGCGGCAGGAGTGAGAGTAGCCACATCATGATGAAAGCGGTAAGGAACCAACCTAGGAAATTTGTTATCGGAATGCCGTCAATGCCCGGAAGGCTGGGATTGGAGTTTTCCCAACTCCAATGACCCTCGCTGACCATCTGCGGGTCCAAGAAGAAATCCCACGACATCAGTAACCATGCGCCGATCAGAGCAACAGCAAGTCGGCTGCTCACTAACGCCCTCGTCGCCAGCAGAGCCGGGTAAGCCATCATCGCCCAGGCAAGCGGAATCACGATGGGCACGCCTAGCACTTTGAGTCCAAGTGAATCGGCATAGTCATAGGCGCCAAACGGGAATCCACTTGCCGTGCCCACCGCTTCGGCGATGAGTCCCACTCCCGCGGCTATCGCAAAGTAAGACACCGCCCACATCCACCCGCGGCTTTGCCAGGCATGGACGAAACTAGCGAGGGCGAACGTGAAGACGGTCGTGACGGTGATGGCATCGCGGGCGGAATCGGTCAGGATCCACAAGATTTGACCCACGATGGTGACGGCCGCGAGGCCCCAGGGCAAGAGCGACCATTGGTGCGGCCAGTGGCGGCCTTCTGCATGCGGACCGCTGTAGTACCGGATGCTCACGCTAGTTGTGCCGTCTGCCTAATGAGGTCAACGCTCACCCTTGGCACATCCCACATCGGCACGTGGCCGCATCGGTACAGCGTCTCCCAGCGTGTATGAGCGGGTGCCATGTCGCGTTGCTGCATCCGCGGCGAGGGCAAGATCCGGTCCCGATCGCCGAAAGCAACGGTGATCGGGACGTCCGGAGCGATCAAGGATTCGCGGGTATCAAAGGAGGTGGTCAAGGTGGCCGTATAACAGGCTTCGAAGCCGCGAGCTTGGGTTTGGGCACGAACTGCGTCGACGGCGATGGAGGCGCTGATGGCACGTGGGCGCTCGCTCGCCGATGCCATGAGCGCACCTCGTAAAAAGGGGATAGACATCAAGGCGGGCGCGACGGGTGCGAAGATCTTGGCCGCGCGGTGGTTGAATTCAATGGTCGCGCTTCGAGAGGGGCGCGGTTGCCATAGACCGGCCGGGCACAAAGCGGTGACCGATGCGACGTCCCCCAGGGCCGCCCACTCTAGGCCGATGAATCCACCCAGGGAGTTTCCGACTACGTGCGGACGCGCGATGCCATGCTCAGTCGCGAATTGCTGGACGCTGCGAGCGAGTCCGCTCGGGGAAGCATCGTCGCTAGGTCGAAGTGATGGGCTTTCACCGTGTCCTGGCAGGTCGATTCGCCAGACGGTGAAGTCATTGGCCAGGTGGTCGACGATGGGAGCCCAGGCAGTTCGTGCGGATGCGAGCCCATGGATGCACACCAGATCTGGGCCGCGGCCGCTCACTTCGAAGGCGAGTGATGACACTGAATGATCCCCTCTACCCGGTTGCGGTGGTGAACACGACCTGCACGTTCGGCGTTTACGGCTGACCTCTGCCGAGCCTAACGATTAGGCTGGCCCGAAGTCGGGACCGGTCCTCATGCGCCGGGAAGCCGGTGTCGAGCCGGATCGAACGGTTTGCTGGGCAGGAGGTGGGTATGTCGGGTAAGAAGCGCCCACCGCTGCGCCATCGTCCCGAGCCGCCGCCGCCATTCGAGACACCAGATCTCGTGTCGCCGCAGATGCGCCGTGCCGGTGGTTACGCGTGGCGCCTGGCCGCGGTAGGCGTGGTCGGCTTCGGGGTCCTGCTGCTTTTTGGGCCGGTGCAGACGCTGGCACTGGCGATGTTTTTCGGCCTATTGGTCGCAGCCTGGCTGATGCCCCTCACCAATGTGATGTCTCGAGTCATGCCGCGCGGATTGGCGGCGACGATCTCGATTCTGGTTTTCGTGCTCGCCGTGGGGCTGGTGGTTGCTTTCATCGGCCTATCAACCGCGAGTCAATGGGACGGCATCGCCAATGCCTTCCGGCAGGGCGTCTTGGACCTTGAGACGTGGATGCGAGAGGGCCCGTTTGCTGTCAGTGATGCACAGTTGACCGAGGCCTATGACTGGTTTGTGAACTTCATCCGCGAGTCGGGTGGGTCTATCGCGTTGGGCGTGCTGTCTGGCCTGGGCAGTGTGTTGAGCGTGGGTACCGCGATCGCGGGAGGCTTCTTCGTACTGGTTTTCGCTCTTTCTCAGCCGGAGCGGCTCATCAGCTGGTTTGTTGGATGGCTACCACGACGGAATCGTGTTGTTATCAATGATTCCATTCGTATTGCGTGGGAAGGATTTTCACAGTATTCGCGCGGGGTCGTTTTGGTTGCGGTGACGAACGCGATCGTTGTCACCGTCGTGTTGTTGATCATGGGTGTGCCGTTGGCGATCCCGCTGGGGATTATCGTCTTCTTCGGTGCGTTTATTCCTTACATCGGCGCACCAATTGCTATGTTCCTCGCGGCTTTTGTGGCACTGGTCACGAACGGGCCACTCGCCGGCGTTCTCGTAGTTGCTCTGATCTTTGTGATCGGTCAACTCGAAGGAAATGTCCTGCACCCGTTGATCATGGGGCGCACGGTTGATCTCCACCCACTGGCCATTGTGCTCGTCACTGCGGCGGGTGCTGCCTACTTCGGCTTGATCGGTGCGCTCATTGGTGTTCCTCTGGCCGCTGGCGCCTACGGGGTCATGAAATATCTGCGCGGTGATTTGATCGTGGTTGATCAAGATCTTGAGGACAACGAGGTTACGACCAAGCCAAAGCCGGACGACGAGGGCTAGGCGCGCGCCTAGCCGCCTTCAGTTGTCATGCCGATGCTTGCCGCTTGGCCGCCGGTGATGTGAAGTAACTCGGCGAAGGACGTGGGAAACACCCAGTGGCTGTGTCCGCCTGCGGCCCACACCTGTTCGTACTGATCAAGGCAGGTGTCAATAACGGTCGGGATGGACTCGACGGAGCCCACTGGTGCGACGCCACCGATGACAAAGCCCGTGGCCGAACGCACCTGATCGGCATTGGCTTTCGTGATGGTCGAGTATCCACACACGTCAGCGATCGCGGAGGTATCAACGCGGTGAGCACCCGATGCGATCACCAATAGGGGTGAGTCATCGGCCCAAAAGACGAGGGAGTTGGCGATTTGACCTACGTCAACACCGAGAGTGTCAGCGGCTTCCTTGGCTGTTCGGGCGCTGGCATCGAGGGCACGGATCTCACCGGCGGCACCGAGCCTGGTGAGAGCCGCTTGCACCCGAACTACCGAGGCCGGCACATTGATCGGATCAGACACGCCTTCAGGCTAGTGACCCTTCATTGGTCGACACCAAGGGGGACTTTCAGAGTTTCGAAGTCCACTTTGGAGTTCTGGAACGGGGCTAGTTATTGATGTCGTGAATCGTGCGGGCGAACCCGACCAGCAACGCCGTGAGCGCGAGCAGTCCGGCCGCGATGAGATAGGTCGCGGGCAACCCGTAGGACTCGATTGCCAGACCACTCAGCAGCATTCCGATCGGTGGAGCGGCATAAAATAGGGACAGCTGCAGGCCAAAAACCCGTCCTTGCGCGTCGGGTGCGACGCGGCGCTGGACGAGGGTATTGATCAGTGGTGCCATGGGCCCCCAGAACAGCCCAAGTGCGAAGCCTGCGGCGATCAGCATTGGTAGTGGCGGAAGAAGCGCCATCACCAAGACCGCTATACAGACGCCGAAGAGTGCGGTGCGGGCGATGACCAAGCGCGACAATCGGGCAGTGAGCCATCCGTAGGCGAAGCCGCCGAGTACGCCGCCGGCCGACATCGCCGCGAGCACAAATCCCAAGCCCCAGGGCGAAGAGAGACTTTCAAAGTAGGCGGGCAGAATCACGGTTTCAGTCGGCAGGTAGATCGCTGACAGCACGAGGAGGGCAACCGTCATTGCCCGTAGCAGTCTGTCCCGCCAGACAATGGCGAAGCCGAGTCCGATCGTTGCCCAAAAGCCGCCGAGGGTCTCCCCGGATGCGATGGCATCAGCCCGAGCCTGCTGACCAGCATCGCTCACGCGGAGCAGGGCGATCATGCCCGCGGCAAGGATGAAAGCAATTCCAGGAAGCCAGAACGTGGCGATAGGGCCGAACAGTGCGATCGAACCCGCCGCGACCAAGGGCCCGACAGCGAACCCCAGCGCGAAGATTCCCTCGTGGATGCCATTGAGCCGATCGGTATTAAATCGAGACTCCCTCGCGACATCGACGATGAGGGCTTTGCGACCGGTGTACCCCGCCGGGTCAAAGGTGGCTCCCAGTACCGCCAGGCCGATGATCACGCCAAGAGATAGCCGATCAATAGCCGCGGCAATGGGAATGCCGACAACGGCGATCGCCGACAGGAGATCCGCAACGATGCTGACGGTGCGGCGGCCGAAACGATCCACCGCCCAGCCGGCCAAGGGCGCGGCGAGCGCCCCCGGGGCTGAGGACACCGCAACCGTGATCCCGGCCGCGGCCACAGAACCGGTGAATTCCAGCACCAGCCAGGGCAGAGCCAGCCACACCATCGAATTGCCGAGTGAGGACAGTCCATTGGAGGCCTGCAGGGCAATGATGAGGGACCAGCGTGGCGTTGGCCCGGCTGTTCCCGACCGGGGTGCGGGTTCCCTCAAAGATTCGACGCGAGAACGTCAAGCGCCTCGTGTAGTAGCTCATCAGTAATGCTCAACGGAGGCAGGAATCGCAAGACATTGCCGAACGTGCCAGCAGTCAGCACAACGACTCCGTCGTGATGGCAGGCCTTGGCGATCCGACCGGTCGCTTCGGGGTCGGGGGTCAAGGTGTCTGGATGCACCAACTCGATAGCCATCATTGCGCCACGACCGCGAATGTCACCAATCATCGGATGCCCATCAGCCATGTGCTGCAGGCGTGCCCGCATGATCGCCTCGATCTCGCGCGCCCGCCCGCAGGAGTTCTCCTGCTCCATGGCATCGATTACGGCCAACGCTGCCGCGCAGGCAATCGGATTGCCCCCGTAGGTTCCCCCCAGGCCACCGACATGCACGGCATCCATGATTGATGCGTGCCCGGTCACCGCGGCAAGTGGTAGGCCGTCGGCGATCCCCTTGGCAGTCGTGATCAAATCGGGTACGACGTTTTCGTGCTCGCAGGCAAACCAGTGGCCGGTACGGCAAAAACCTGTTTGGATTTCATCCGCGATCAACACGATGCCGTGTGCATCGGCGTACTCGCGCAATGCGGGAAGATACCCCTCGGCCGGAACGATAAAACCACCTTCGCCCTGGATCGGTTCAATGATGATGGCCGCAATATTCGAGCCGCCGATTTCCTTGTCCATCTTGGTGATTGCCCACGACGCCACCTCGCCACCGCCGTGGGGACCATCGCGGAAGGGGTATGACATTGGCATGCGATAGATCTCGCTGGCGAAAGGCCCGAATGAATGTTTGTAGGGCATGTTCTTAGCGGTCAACGCCATGGTGAGGTTCGTGCGGCCGTGATAGCCATGTTCGAAGGCGACGATCGCCTGTCGACCGGTATAGGCGCGCGCAATCTTGACCGCGTTCTCGACGGCCTCGGCGCCGGAGTTAAACAGCGCGGATCGTTTGTCATGATCACCGGGGGTGAGTCGGTTGAGGGCTTCACACACCGATACGTATTCCTCATACGGGGTCACCATGAAACAGGTATGAGTGAACCGTTCTGCTTGCCGCTGCACGCTTCGCGCCACGGCCGGGTGTGCGTTGCCGATAGTGGTCACCGCAATTCCCGAGCCCAGGTCGATCAGTGAGTTGCCATCTACATCAACGATGACTCCGCCACCGGCTCGGTCAACGAAGACCGGCAGGGTTCCGCCGACGCCGGCCGAGACGGCTGCGGTGCGTCGAGCCATCAACGCAATCGATTTTGGTCCGGGAATTTCGGTCACAAGGTTGCGCGCCTGCAGCAGGTCGGTGCTGATGAGATCGGTCATGGCTCCAGGGTAAGACCCTGGCGGCAACCGGGATATAGCAATCGGTCATCTGGCTGATGATTGCCCTGGGACCTGTGTCACCGGCTGGGCCGAGGAGCGGCACTCGCAGATCGCGGCGTAGCGTCAAGCCATGGCGACACAGCGCGCAAACAGACGGGTCATTATCTGTGGCAGCACCGGTTCGATCGGCACCCAGGCCCTATCAATTTGTGCGCAATGGCCTGATGACTTCCAGATCGTTGGCCTGTGTGCCGGTGGCCAGCAGCCGGAGCTATTGGCCCAGCAGATTGTGGAATTTCGAGTGCCCGCGGTTGCGGTGTCCGATGTCTCAATGATGTCGGCTGTTGAAGCTGCGGTGGGCGCCCAGATGCGCGAGCGCGGGCTTGATTCGGAAGCTCTGAATGTCACGATCACCGGGGGCTCTGATGCCGTCGCTGATCTAGCCGCCCAACCTGCCGACGTCGTCCTGAACGGCATCGCCGGTGCGGCCGGTTTGCGCGCCACATTGGCTGCGCTGGCGGCTGGCACGACGCTGGCCCTGGCGAACAAAGAATCGCTGATTATGGGCGGGCCGCTGGTCGCCTCCTTGGCCAAGCCCGGCCAAATCGTGCCGGTGGATTCTGAGCACTCAGCCCTGGCGCAATGTCTCATGGCGGGAACGAAGAAGCAGGTCCATCGCCTAGTACTCACCGCCAGTGGTGGTCCTTTCCGTGGGCAATCACGCGAGGAATTGGCCCACGTGTCGGTGGCCCAGGCCCTTGATCACCCGACCTGGTCGATGGGTCCATTGGTCACGATTAATTCAGCGACGATGATCAACAAGGGCCTGGAGGTTATCGAGGCGCACCTGTTGTTCGACATCGCCTTTGATCGGATCGATGTGGTGGTGCACCCCCAGTCGGTTGTGCATTCGATGGTCGAGTTTGTGGATGGATCCTCAATGGCTCAGGCAAGTCCGCCCGATATGCGCATTCCGATTGCCTTGGGCCTGGATTGGCCCGAACGTCGATTCGGAATTGCCCCCGGATGCGATTGGAGCCAAGCAACGGCCTGGGAGTTCTTTCCTCTCGATGCAAGGGCGTTTCCCGCCGTCGACGTGGCTCGACGGGCCGGCAACGCCGGGGGTTTAGCGCCGGCCGTGTTCAATGCCGCTAACGAGGTTGCGGTTCAAGCCTTCCTCGACGGTGTACTCCCCTTCACCGGAATCGTTGACACTGTTTCCGCTGTCCTCAACGATTTCTGGGCCTTGCACCAGCCCGATACAGGTCAAGGGAACGTGATCACCCTCGCCCGCGTCCTTGAAGCAGACTCCACTGGTCGCGCCATGGCGACGGCTCGGGTGGGATAATAAGCCTGAGCCGAGTCGTCGGGGCCCTGGCAGACGAGTGATTCAGGAAGGAGCCGGATGCTGGAAATTATCGGCATTATCGGTTTCTTCGCGATCATCATCGGCTCAATTGCGTTGCACGAAGTAGGGCACCTCGTGCCGGCGAAGAGGTTTGGCGTCAAGGTCACCGAGTACATGGTCGGCTTTGGTCCAACGATCTGGGCAAAAAAGCGCGGTGACACCAACTACGGGATAAAGGCCATTCCGCTTGGCGGCTATATCCGCATGGTGGGCATGTTGCCTCCGGCGAAGGGAGCCCCTCCAGGCACGGCTCGCAGCCTCACTACGGGTCGGATGGGTACGTTAATCGCGCAGGCGCGTGAGCAGGCCTTGGAAGACATCGCACCAGGTGATGAAAACCGAGTCTTCTATCGACTGCCGGTCTATAAGCGGGTCATCATCATGATGGGTGGCCCGATGATGAATCTTTTCCTTGCTTTCGTCTTCTTCGCCGCAGTCCTGGTAGGTATTGGGTTGCCTCAAGCCACCACGACCATCGCCTCCGTGGTTCCGTGCGCGCCGACGGTGACTGACCCCACGGGAGCCGCGGGCCCCGATGGTGCCTGCGTTGGTCCCGCGACCCCGGCTGCTGCTGCCGGGCTGACCACAGGCGATGTCATCACTTCGGTCAACTCCGTCGCAGTGTCCACCTGGGATGAGGCATCAGAACAGATCCGATCATCGCCCCCGGGACCGTCGACCTTGGGTATAGAACGCAACGGATCGACCCAGACCGTCGAGGTTGATTTCATTGCGATCACCCGTCCAGTCGTTAATGACCAAGGTGAAGCGACCGATGAGGTCGCAACCACCACTTTCTTGGGCGTTCGTCCGGATTTTGAATATGTCAGTCAACCGATATCCAGCGTCCCGGAACAAATGTGGGATCTCACCACACGTTCGGTTGTCGCCTTGGTGTCACTTCCACTTCGGCTCTACGAGCTAGTCACCGACACCCTGATAGGGGGACAAGAAAGATCGCTCGAGAGCCCCGTCAGTGTTGTCGGAGCCAGTCGATTGGGCGGTGAAATTGTTGCCGCCGACGGTGATTTTCAGGCCAAAGCCGCAACCTTCTTGTCACTAGCTGCCTCGCTCAACCTTTTCTTGTTCTTGTTCAACCTCCTGCCGATTTTGCCCCTTGATGGCGGGCACGTGGCCGGTGCCCTGTATGAGGGGGCGCGTCGGCGCATCGCAAAGATTCGCGGCAAGCCTGATCCCGGCCCGGTCGATGTCGCTCGTCTGATGCCGGTGGCCTACGGCGTTGCGGTCGTACTGATCGTCATGGGCGCCATCGTCATTTTTGCTGACGTCGTCAAGCCGCTGTCGTTGTTTTAGCCGTTCATCGATGGTGGGTATGCCCGCCGATTCTCGCGGGTGCTCAAAGTAGGGGATACTAAGCGGGTGAGTATTGAACTAGGCATCCCCACGGCGCCCCCGCCCGTCTTGCATCCGCGACGGATTACCCGGCAATTATTGCTGCGGCACGACACCCACCCCGTGTACATCGGGGGGGACGCGCCCGTCAGCGTGCAGTCGATGACCACGACTTTGACCTCCGATGTCAATGCCACGTTGCAGCAAATCGCTGAGTTGACCGCCACGGGCTGTCAGATCGTTCGCGTCGCCGTGCCCAGTCAAGATGACGCCGATGCGCTTCCGGCAATCGCCAAGAAATCGGGCATTCCTGTTATTGCTGACATCCATTTCCAGCCAAAGTACGTCTTCGCTGCCCTTGAGGCCGGTTGTGCCGGAGTGCGGGTCAACCCGGGAAATATCAAGAAGTTCGACGACAAGGTTAAGGAAATCGCCCGAGCGGCCAATGACACTGGCACTCCGATCCGGATCGGTGTCAACGCAGGTTCATTGGATCCGCGCCTCATGGCCAAATACGGCAAGGCAACACCTGAGGCACTCGTTGAGTCAGCGCTTTGGGAGGCATCGCTTTTCGAAGAACATGGTTTTGGCGACATCAAGATCTCGGTCAAGCATCACGACCCCGTCACGATGGTTCGCGCTTATCAACTGCTCGCCGCTCAGTGCGACTATCCACTTCACCTCGGTGTCACCGAAGCCGGCCCCACCTTCCAAGGCACGATCAAGTCGGCCGTTGCATTCGGCGCCTTATTGTCCCAAGGGATCGGAGACACCATCCGGGTGTCTTTGTCGGCACCGCCGGTCGAAGAGGTCAAGGTCGGTATCGGGATTTTGGAGTCGCTCAACCTGCGCCAGCGTGGCCTAGAGATCGTCTCGTGCCCGTCCTGTGGTCGCGCCCAGGTTGATGTGTACACCTTGGCCGAGCAGGTGACCGCAGGGCTAGAGGGCATTGATGTTCCCTTGCGGGTGGCGGTGATGGGTTGCGTTGTCAACGGGCCAGGTGAGGCGCGCGAGGCTGACCTAGGTGTGGCTTCAGGCAATGGCAAAGGACAGATCTTTGTCAAGGGTGAGGTAATTAAGACCGTGCCCGAGTCGCAGATTGTCGAAACGCTGATTGAGGAAGCGTTGCGCTTGGCCGAGGAAATTTCCGCGAGCTCCGATGAGGGCGGTGGCCCTGTGGTCTTGGTGAAGTAGCCAGGTTCCCATGACAACTCTGGCACCGGCAACGCGCACGCTGACAGCTGCAGATTCCCCGGCACTGCAAACTTTGCTTACCCGTGATCCGGTGGCGCACTGTTTTGTTGCCGGTCGTGTCGCATCGGCGGGTGCCGACCTATCGCGTGCTGGTGATGCATGGGGGTATGTCGTCGACGATGAGCTGGCCAGTGCACTATTCGTCGGGGCAAATATTGTGCCGATTGAAACCACGGCAGCTGCACGTGCTGCGTTCGCTCAGAGACTGCGACTGACCGGTCGCCGTAGTTCCTCCATGGTTGGTCGTGCCGAAGAGGTTCTCGACCTGTGGCGCCTCCTCGAACCGGCGTGGGGGCGCGCGCGCGACGTTCGTGACAAGCAACCCCTCCTGATGATTGATCGTGCGCCTGCCGTGCCTGGTGATCCGGCCGTCCGTTGTGTTAGACCCGAGGAAATCGATCTGCTGTTACCGGCCAGCATCGCGATGTTCACCGAGGAGGTAGGAGTGTCGCCGGTGAGCGGTGGAATGTACTCGGCTTATCGCTCCCGGGTGGCTGAACTGATTGCCCATAAGAGGTCCTTTGCCCGCATCGACGACGGAAGAGTCGTGTTCAAGGCCGAGGTGGGGGCGGCCACGTCATCGACCTGCCAGATTCAAGGGGTGTGGGTCGATCCGGAACTTCGCGGAAGGGGCTTGTCGATTTCAGGCATGGCCGCGGTCGTTGAACTCGCCCGTCGTAGCGTCGCTCCGGTTGTGAGTTTGTATGTCAATGACTTCAACCGCACGGCTCGACGTAGCTACGACCGAGTGGGATTCCAGGAGGTAGGAAGTTTCGCCACCGTCTTGTTCTAGTAGGCCGTGAAGTGCCGAAAGCTCCACGTCTAACGGCGCGGCCATGTTGTCGCGCCTGACTGGGTATCCTCAGGCAACCAGTTTCATTCCTTCGTTGGGAGACTCCCCTTGCTGCGCATGTCGACGCTGTTTGTCCGTACGTTGCGGGATGACCCCGCCGATGCCGAGGTGCCGAGCCATCGCCTGCTCGTGCGTGCGGGGTACGTGCGTCGCATTGCGCCGGGTATTTTCAGCTGGCTTCCCCTCGGTTATCGGGTCTATCGAAACGTCGAGAAGATCGTGCGCGAGCAGATGGATGCCGCCGGGTTCCAGGAAGTACATTTCCCGGCGCTGTTACCCCGCGAGCCCTTTGAGCGCACCGGCCGCTGGGATGATTACGGCGATACGCTTTTTCGCCTAACCGACCGTCGTGACGCAGATTTTCTGCTTGCACCCACCCACGAAGAGATGTTCACCTTGATGGTTAAGGGTGAGTTTTCCTCGTATAAGGACCTCCCGATTTCGTTGTACCAGATTCAAACCAAATACCGCGACGAGGCCCGACCGCGAGCCGGGGTACTGCGGGGCCGCGAGTTCGTCATGAAGGACTCCTATTCCTTCGATATCGACGACGCCGGACTTGAGCGGTCCTATGCCGCCCATAGGCAGGCATACATCAATACCTTCGATGCCCTGGGCCTGCGCTATGTAATCGTGTCGGCGATGTCGGGTGCGATGGGAGGCTCACGCAGCGAGGAGTTCTTGGCGCCGTGTGAAAACGGCGAGGACACGTTTGTGAGTTGTCCTGGCTGCGGTTATGCGGCCAATGTCGAGGCCATGACGACGCCCGTTCCAGACATTGTGGCCAGCGTCGAACTGCCGCCAGCAGTTGTTCTCGACACTCCCGATACTCCGACGATCGAAACACTCGTCGATATCTCCAATGCACGTGTCGAATCCGCCCGAGCCGATCGACCGTGGGTGGCTGCCGACACGCTCAAGAACGTGGTGTTACAGGTGACCGATCCAGACGGCACCACGCGTCCGCTGGTCGTCGGTATTCCCGGTGATCGTGATGTTGATCTCAAGCGACTCGAGGCCGCTTTGGCTCCGGCTACCGCGCGACCGTTTGAGGACGAAGACTTCGACCGCCACCCGAAATTGGTGAAGGGCTATATCGGTCCGCAGGCACTTGGCACCGAGCGTGGTGTCGAATTCCTGGTTGACCCAAGAGTGGTCGACGGCACCGCTTGGATCACCGGGGCTAATGAGCGGGGGCGACATGTGTACGGCCTGGTCGCCGGCAGGGACTTCACGGCAGACGGTGTCATTGATGTTGCTAATGTGCGGG
>Ga0129324_10000049_pt1 | contig 76676 bp, 69 predicted proteins | sample CPBDNA_7_FD_96879 | JGI IMG/M metagenome (GOLD analysis project Ga0129324, IMG submission 96879) | Freshwater to marine salinity gradient microbial communities from Chesapeake Bay, USA - CPBay_Spr_15_0.2_DNA | ecosystem: Environmental > Aquatic > Marine > Coastal | place: USA: Chesapeake Bay... | reverse complement strand
TGACGGAACAAACCGAACGTTTACTGCACCAGTTGCCGAAGGAACCTACACCTACGTCCTGACCTTTGATGGTCAAACGAACGCTTCATGTGTTGATACGGTGAAGGTTGAGAAGCCGGTGGTAGATGCTCCAGTTTGTGTTGCCTTCACAGCAACACCAACTGAGATTGTGAAGGGTGAGTCAATTACTCTCAACTGGGAAGTGCTCAATGCAGTAACTCTAGGTCTAAACAATGGAATTGGCGATGTTACTGGTACTACAACATTTGGTCCAGTGAGCCCAATGTCTAACACGTTGTACGTTCTTGACGTAATTGGTGTAGACGGTACTAAAGTGCAGTGTGAGGCACCGGTCAAGGTAACTGATCCAGTTGATCCAACTAGCCCAGCGATTAGTATCATCAAACGTGATGCAATTGATAAAGACGATACACAAACTGTCGAAATGGGTGGAACAGCAGCATTTGAAATCATTGTTACGAACTCAGGGGACGAAGATCTTGTGAACGTGGTTGTGACAGATGTGCTTGAACCAGCTTGCGATAAAACTATTGGGTCACTAGCAGTCGGGGCGTCAGACACATATACATGTAACTCGACCAATGTCCTTAGTGCATTTATCAACGTAGCAGGTACTACTGGAGATTCGGCTGTAGACGGAGAAACAGTGACTGATACCGACCCAACTATAGTTGAGGTAGCAAATACAACAACACTAACATGTTCTGATATCTCAATTAGCGCTTCTGGTACCTCAGTCAGAGAAGGAAGTGATGTGACTCTAGAATGGGTATCTACTGGAAACGTTGGTTCAGTTTCTATTGATAACGGGATTGGCTCAGTTGCCCTAACTGGAAATCGATCGGTGCGAGTAAACGATACAACAACCTACAACTTCACCATTAATGGTTTCAGTGATTCAGAAAGTTGTCCAATCACGATCTCTGCTACTACAGGTGGTGGAGGAGGGGGAAGTAGTTCTCCACGATGTGAACTGGAAATCTCAGACTCTAAAATTAATCGAGGCGATGAAATTACTCTAACTTGGGATTCTACCCGAGCGCGAGAACTTATTCTGACAGACGATCGAGGAAATGTAATAGTGACAACCGAAGATCGACTAAGTGACGATAAGGAAGAGCTGTTTGAAGGTGAAATCACTCTTACCCCAACGCGAGATACAGAATACACATTACGAGTAGAGCGAGGATCACGAGACCGGGAATGTACTGTAGACGTAGAAATGGATGATGAGATTGTATTGCTACAAACTCGAGACCAAGCGCCACTGGTAACCGGAATTTCTCTAACGCAAGTACCGTACACAGGATTCGAAGCGGGATCAGTAATGACATTCATGTTCTACGCGCTACTTGTAGCTTGGGCGCTGTACATCACCTATGTCCTTGTTATTCCAAAATCTATGCTGCGTTCAGTACCAGTACTGGTAACTCCACGAACCACTTCAGACTTGATGACAAGCGCCGAAAGTATCCGGCCTGATGTATTTGCTGCTTTGCCAACTAATTCAGTCGTTGCCTCAAGTGCACCTACCGCACCAGCACCAGCCAACCTTCCGGTAGCACAAACTGCTCCAGTTGCGGCTGTCGCAGAAACGGTCGAAGTTGACACAGAAACTGTTGCAACAGAATTAGAAAACGAAGCGCATCTGCATCAAGCACTGCTATCAAGCGGAGCAGTACATTCATTGATCGCAATGACTACTGATGCTGATCGATCACAAACTCTAACCAAAGTGATTGCAGACGCCAAGGGTACGTACCCACTAGAAGACGGTTGGGTAGTGATCAATCAGGCCCGGCTGACTGAACTGACAACTGTACCAGTAGTACCAGCTACAACTGAAGTAACAGGAAACGGTTCATTAGCAGAAGCTATTGTGACTGGGAATGTGGTTGCTTCGTACGAACTGATCGGAGATCGACCAATGTTTGCCCTAGCAGATGCTGCCGCTGATCTTGACACTCTTTACCGTAACCGAAAGGGAGCAGATGAACGTGTTTCAGATCTTCTCATATCAGCCACGCAGGCAATGACTGATCAACAGATTGCAGAAATGATTGCTGCCCTAACTGGAGCACTTGACGGAACATACACCGACGAAGCTTCAGCTGTGAAAATGGCAATTATGAAAGCAGTGAAGGTGGCTGTCTAAACAGCACAACAACAAAGAAAATCGGCATCACAGGATGCCGATTTTCTTTGTTGTACACCTCTCTGCTTTCTACATGGTGCTTCGTCATTTAATTCAACGGAAAATCAGTACATATCACAGCAGCCGAAGTTGAGTACGCAGACAGTCACCCCATAGAAATGATATCGATCAAATTACTTGACAAAATGAATTAAGTCTGTTACCCTAGTTAAGGAGTAGAGGAATTACAATTCCGTGTCTTGTCAACCCAAAATACCTGAGGAGGTATACAATGACATACATAAAAATTAGCCTGGCACTTATTGCGATGGCAGCATTGGCTGCTTGTGACCCCAACGGAGCATATCAGCCGCGTGAATTCAATGGAGCTGGCGGTCCCGGAGAAGCTGGCAACAGTTCGGCAGGTTCTGGCGATTCATCAAATGGTGGTTTTGGTGGCGGAGTCGCGTCTGCTGACGGCGCACCCGGCGAAGCTGATTCCGGAGCCACTGGAGCCGGCAACGCTGCTCCTGGTTTCGGCGGCAACGACGGAGCTGGCAACAGTTCCGCAGGATCAGGTGATTCAAGTGGCGGGGGCGTTGCCTCAGCCGATGGCGCAGCAGGTGCCGCCGACTCCGGAGCCACTGGAGCCGGCAACGCTGCTCCTGGTTTCGACTAGATCTTAATCTAGTGGTGAGGTGCGACATAGTTCGTACCTCGCCACCTCTAATATCCTTATGTGCTGATGTAGGTAAGAGTATTGAGAGGTTACAGTTAATTGTCTCACAAAATAACCCAGCCAGTGCCCTAGGGCCCCGGCTGGGTTATTTTGTACACCTCTCCACTTCTTTATACGTTAGCCTCCGCAGCTAATTTCACTAGCAAGTCATCGATGGTCATTGCTATTGATTCACCAGTATCACGTGATTCAACTGTAACTGTGTTATTAGCGATATCTGTGTCACCAATGATCAAGAAATATGGGAGTCGATCTTTTTTTGCATTCCGGACTTTTTTGCCCATAGAGTCATTGCTGATATCAATTTCGGATCGGAAACCTGCAGATTCTAGTTTGTCATGCACGGCTTGTGCGTACTCGTTGTGTGCTTCAGCTACTGGAATGACCGCTATTTGCTGTGGTGATAGCCACAAGGGGAAGTTTCCGGCAAAGTGTTCGATCATAATTGCCATAAATCGCTCTAGTGATCCGGCAATCGCACGGTGAATCATCACTGGTGTTTGTTTGTTACCTTCGTGATCTACGTACTCTAGTTCGAATCGACCTGGCATCACAAAATCAAGTTGTGCAGTAGCTAGTTGTCGCTCGCGCCCAATCGCGTCAAAGAACATGAAGTCGAGTTTTGGTCCGTAGAACGCAGCTTCACCCTCCACTCGCTTGTAGGGGAGTTCTAGTCGCTTCGCGACATCTTCAAGCATTGCTTCAGCCCGCTCCCAGCCATCTCTTTCACCAAGACACTTTTCTGGGTTTTTAGGATCACTAACCGATAGTGAGACCCAAAATTTCCCTTCTTCATACATGCCCAGTGTCTGATAGAACTCTTTGATGACGTGCACGATTGCTTCTACTTCTTGATCAATTTGATCAAACGTACAAAAGGCATGACCATCATCCTGGGTAATACTGCGTACTCGACCGAGTCCGATAAGTTCACCAGCCTGCTCATCACGGTACACCATAGTGGTTTCGGCGTACCGAATTGGTAGTTCTTTGTATGATCGAGGCTTACTGTTAAAAATCTGGGTGTGGTGCGGACAGTTCATGGGCTTCATCACAAACTCAGCGTCACTTTGACCTTTGACCTTAAACAGCTCGTCGCCGAATTTTTCCCAGTGACCTGATTTCTTGTACAGGTCGCTTTTTGTGATATGAGGAATAGTCACTTTTTGGTAGCCGTATTTTGCCTGGATTTGCATGATTTTATCTACTACCAGGTCACGCATGAGTGTGCCTTTGGGTGTAAATAAAGGCAGTCCAGCCCCTACTAGTTCTGAAAACGTAAACAGATCCAACTCCTTACCAAGCTTTCGGTGGTCTCGCTTTTTAGCTTCCGCGATTTGCAGTTCGTACGCAACCAGCTCTTCTTTGGTGTCAAACGCAATTCCATAGATACGGGTGAGCATTGGGTTTTTTTCATCACCGCGCCAGTAAGCGCCAGCGATTTTGTCGAGCTTAAACGCATCCATAGCAATTTCTTCTTTAGGATTTTCGACGTGACCACCTCGACATAAGTCGGTAAATTCACCGCAAGTATAGAGAGTAATTTGCTCACCCTTCTTTTCGATTTCGTCGATCAGTTCAAGTTTAAATTCGTTCCCAGCAAATCGTTCGCGAGCGACGTCAGCAGTGACTTCTTCGTGGGTGAATTCAGTCCACTTATTGATCATCTTTTTCATCCCTTTTTGGATACTTTTGAGACCATCTTCGCCAGGTGCATCTCCTGCAGAGAAATCGATATCGTAGTAAAAACCATTATCGATCGCTGGCCCCAGGGTCAGTTTAGCGTGTGGGTATTGTTCCAGCACCGCTGCGGCGAGCAGGTGGGCAAGAGTGTGTCGTTTGTGTTCAAGTTGTTGGTTCATGTGAGTTAGATCCGTACATTGGTGCTACAGCTATCAGACTCAGCGGCTTCGCCTATGGTAGCCGGCTGCAGATGCTTCGCTAGATAGCCATAGCACCAATGTACTCGTTACGTTAGGATAGGAAACTAAGTTGACCACCAGCTGTCTTTTGTAGGGAAACATCTGTAGTGCCGTAGGCGCGAAGCCGTTGATTCTCAGAAGATTGCTGGTGGTCGACGTGCGTAAACACTATCCACTAAGCTAATAAATAATAAATCGCCCAAGTGAATATACGAAAATATCGTAGACTCACTCGGACGATCAATGTGTGAAATCGCGGTTCCACCGAGTTTCAGTTTGGTATGCCAAACTGCACTTCATTATCAGGTTAGGGGAGTGAACCCGCGTAGGCTGGTAGTTGGTAGCTACCACAATCCCTGCTTGTTTGTAATAGTAGCCTGTAGGGCAGAGTGTTGTCAAACAAATAAATCATGTGAAGAATCCATTATGACTACGATTTTGTTAATTCCTACAAATTATAAGACGGTTGTCTTTAGAGAAAGAGCAGCAGTGCACCTAAAATATAAATTGGAACAATTATGATCAGCTGTCCAGCTATAGTGTAACCCGTAACTGCTAGAGCTCTTTTCAAAAAGCTGTCAGATATGAGCCAGCCACGGTATGAATATGTGTCATCTGTTGGTCGAGGTATGTTGGTTGTTGCTGGTTGAGTGTTATTTTCCATAATTATATTTAACTATTTTTGATACATACATACTATCCTTGGTTGTGTATAGAATTTATACTACCACTTCTGGTGCTGGTCCTAACCTCTTTATCTTGTCTACCAAAATACTAGGCTCATCATTGCGGATGTTGAGTTTACCTTTGACGGCGATACAGGTACCAGGTACCAACATCTCTCGGTGCGCCTCGAAACACTCGGGGAAGGTGACCATTTCGATACTACTGTCCTTACTCGCCATTTTTACAAAAGCCATTTTGTCACCTTTTTTGGTGATCAGTTCACGCACTGATTCGATCATGCCCGCGGTGACTAGACTTCCTTTAAATTGTAGAATCTTCATGGTCTCGTCCTCTGTGACGGCCGTAACCACATCTTTGACAGCGGTTCGTTTTTCTAGATCCTCGGTAAAGGCGTCGAGCGGATGGCCAGAGACATACACTCCAAGCAGATCTTTTTCCCAGATCAACTTCTGCTCCTTGCTAATTTCGTCTGTTGGATAGAGAGTGAGTCCTCCGACTTCTTCCATACCCCCAAACAATGAGTCTTGGTTAGCTTCTTTTCCAGCTACTTGCTCTTTGTTGTAGGCAAGTAAAACATCCAGGTTTCCATAGAGCATGTCGCGAGTTTCGAATCGATCAAACGCACCAGTACAAATGAGTGCCTCTACTGATTTTTTGTTGAGTCCTCGGTCATGAATTCGCTGCAAGAAATCTTGCATTGATTCAAACGGCCCATTAGTTTTACGTTCATCAATGATTACCTCGGTAATTCCAGCTCCAAAGTTTTTGATTGTGGTCAAACCAAAACGAATAGTCTGGGTTCCAGGTACCACTGAAAAGTCAGCGAACGATTCATTAATGTCTGGTGGAAGCACGTCGATACCCATGCGCTCGCACTCGTGAATCGAGTCATAGATCCGATCAGTGTCACCCGAGTCAGCCGTGAGTACTGCTGACATGTATTCCACTGGGAAGTTAGCCTTCATGTAGGCGGTTTGGTATGCCACTCGGCCGTATGACGCAGCGTGGGCTTTGTTAAATCCGTAGGCAGCAAACGGCTCGATCAGTTTCCATAGTTGCTCGGCTTTCTGCTCGGTCATGCCGTGCTCGATAAAACCGCTGAACAGTTTCTCTTTTTCTGCAGCCATTACCTCGGGCACCTTTTTACCCATCGCTTTACGTAGCTTGTCGGCCTCGAGCCAGCTGTATCCAGCTAGCTTGATAGCCGTCATCATTACGTCGTCCTGGTAGGTGATCACCCCGTAAGAACGATCGATGATTTCTTCTAGTCTCGGGTCGAGATAGGTCACTAGTGACGGATTGTGTTTACGTTCAATATACTGCGGGATCATTTCCATCGGTCCAGGTCGATACAGTGCTACCATCGCGTTAATGTCGTGAATGGTTGATGGTTTTAGTTGTTTGAGGAACGACGTCATCCCGGTACCGTTGAGCTGGAACAGCCCCATCGTCTCGCCGCGGGCGAGCATTTCAAACGTTTTAGGATCATCGAGGGGGATGTCTTCAATGTCGACATCGATATTACGAATCTTCTTTACTCGCTTTACTGCGTCAGCCAAAATCGCGAGGTTTTTAATCCCGAGAAAGTCGAACTTGAGTAAGCCAACACCATCTTCACCCACACTATGCATTTCGTACTGGGTGACGTATTTACCAGTTTTCGAGTCGGGCTGGATGGGGACGTATTGATTCAAAGGGACGGGGGAGATAACAACGCCGGCGGCGTGCACCCCGATGTGGCGTACACGACCTTCGATTTGTTTGGCGAGATCAATGACTTCTCGCGATTCAGCGTCTTTTTTGTACAGCTCTGCGAGTTCTTTTTCTTCTTGCATCGCACGCTCGATTGTCATAGGGAACCCTTGAGCGCCCAAGGGGATGAGTTTCGATATCCGGTCACCAGTACTGTATGGGTGTCCAAGTGCTCTCGCTACGTCACGCACCGCCGCTTTGGCGGCCATGGTTCCAAACGTACCGATCTGAGCTACTTTGTCTTCACCATATTTTTCTTTAGCGTACTCGATAATTTCATCCCGCCTATTGTCGGCAAAGTCCATATCAATATCGGGTGCTGACGGACGCTCAGGGTTCAAAAAACGCTCGAAGGGGAGTTTATATTCTAGTGGGTTTACGTTGGTAATCCCCAGCACATAGGTCGTAAACGAACCTGCCACCGAGCCACGAATAGTCGTGAGGATTCCTCGTTCACGAGCCTCTCGCAGCAGGTCGCCCACTACAAGGAAGTACTTGGCGTAGCCTTTTATTTTAATCACGTCCAGCTCAAAATCGAGTCGAGCTTTTAGCTCAGGATCTTGTGGATCAAGTCCGCGCCATTTCACACCTTCCCAGGCAGTGACGTGTAGCTCGTCATCTGGCTCACGCCCACTTTCGATGATGTAATCCGGAAATACCCAGGCGTCCATCCCGAGGGTGATCTCGACGTTGCACTGATTGGCAATTTTGACGGTATTTGAAAGCGCTTCTGGTGTGTCCTTAAACCACTCTTGCATGTCGGCCTGAGTCTTGAAAGAAAAGTCCTCGGCTCCGTCATGGTCAGACGACGTGTCGACGACACCACCACTTTGAATCTTGATCATCGTCTCTCGAGCGATGCGATCTTCTGGCTTCATGTAATAAATATCGTGCGCAGCGACTAGCGGTGTGTTGGTTTCCGCGGCTAGGTCCCTGATCAGTTTCTGGTTACTTTGGTGACCAAAGATTTCTGGGTGGTGGCTGATTTCGAGATAACAGTCATCACCAAAAGTTCGTTTATACCAGTCGAGTCGTTCAGCCGCCCGCTCTGGTAGCGAGTCCTTGAGCGCCTGGGCTACTTCACCGGCAAATGATGGAATGATACAAATCAGGTCTTCTTTATTTTTCTCTAGTAATTCATCGTCGATACGCGGCTTGTAATAGAAGCCGTCAACGTTGGACTTGGTTACTAGCTCGATCAGGTTTTGGTACCCCTTAAAAGTTTTGGCCAGCAAAACTAGGCGAGACCGTGGGCGGTCGGTTGGGTTTTCTTTATCAAATCGGGTACGTGGCGCGAGAAATGCATCAAGCCCGATGATCGGTTTGATACCTTCGTTCTTACAAGCCTGGTAGAAATCAATCGCACCATAGAGCGCGCCAGCATCTGTGATCGCTAGCGCATCCTGACCATCAGCTCTAGCGGCCTTGGCTAGTTCCTTGGGTCGAGGAACTGCGTTTAGGAGGGAATACATACTGTGCGTATGTAGGTGGACAAATTTGGTCTGCAATGGCTGGATAGAAGGCGTTTCTGACATTGCAGACAGTATAACATTCGCTCAACATCCCGTCAGATTGACACACATCAAATCCCAGCGGATTTGTGTTCTGCTCAGCGACTGGTTCTGTCGTTGTGCTAGCGCACCTAAAGGAACGGCAGACACCAGCTCCAGTCGCTTGCGCAAGGTCAATCTGACGTGATATCTCGCTCACAATGAGAAAAGGGCCCGAAGGCCCTTTGATATTGCTTATTGTTCTCGAGCGATCGCAACTCGTTGCCTGAGTCCAATTTTGCAATCTTCACGTTGCTCATCTGTCAATTTGACTGATCTATCTGAACCTCGACGTTTGAATGCCTAGTTTATCATACGTTCCATGCAGTCAACCAGTCTGTTTTCTGACTGTGTGACGTGATCGGAAGCACTGATTGATTCGGCAGCTTGAAGTGCAGGTGATGCAATTCGACATTCTCGTGTCATGTACTTCTCCTTCTGCTACAATCACACTACAAAACATTCTATGAAAAGTAAATGGATCGTAGGAGTAGATGAAGCCGGTCGTGGACCGCTAGCAGGGCCGGTTACGGTTGGGCTGGTTAAAATTCCAGCTGATTTTGACTGGGACTTGGTGCCAGGGGTACGGGATTCGAAAAAGATCAGCGAGAAAAAACGTGAGGTTATTTATAAACGGGTCATCGAACTGCATATACAAAAGAAACTATCGTACGTAGTGAAGTCAGTCTCGGCTGCGTCAATTGATAGTAAGGGGATAGCGCCAGCCATCAGACGCTCGATTGAAGCTGGTATTGCTGATCTAGAATGTGATCCAAAAAATACTTTTATAAAGTTGGATGGCTCACTGCATGCGTCCGCCCAATTTGAACAAGAAACCATCATCAAAGGTGATGATAAAGAAATGGTGATTGGCTTAGCGTCCATAATGGCCAAGGTCACACGAGACCGGTACATGATTGACCAAGACAAAAAATACCCAATGTATGGCCTAGCTCAACATAAAGGCTACGGCACCAAAGCCCACCGCGAAGCCATCGCACAGCACGGTTTTTCACCAATTCACAGGCAGAGCTATTGTAAAAACATAAAAATGTTGTAGAATACATGTGTGCACATCCAAAGTAATTGAAATATTTGTGCATTGAATAGGAGGCACTATGAGCCAAAAAAAGAAACTTGTTGATCTGTGTGACGGTTGTACTGATAACCGTGACCCACTTGACAGTGAAAGAAAGGTCTACTGTTTGAGTGTATGTAAGGTGGTTGACCGAGTCGTTAAGCACATTGATCCGGGAGATAAGAATCGGGATAAGCACTGCCCTCAGCGCAGTAAGGCAATAGGATAAAGTCATCGCTTGCAAGGGTGACTTAGTTCATTAGTTCGGTCAGTTTGACCAGTAGGGCCGGAATTTAACATTCCGGCCCTTATATTTTACTTGCCTTTTCCATACAATTTGTTATAGTTCTGGCCACTAATTAAATTTATCTATGGTAATTCGAATGCGACATACGCGGGCTCATACAAAGAACCGGCGTTCACACCACGGGCTAGAAGCGCCAACTTTGGCGACCTGTTCTAACTGTGGTTCACACCACCGTCCACACCACATGTGTCAAGAATGTGGCTTTTACAAAGGTCGTTTGGTCATCGACATGAAAGCAAAATCAGAAGCTCGAGCCGCCCGAATGACTGCTAAAAAAGAAGCGATCAAAGGACAGCAAGCTGATGAGTCTGCAGAAGACGTAAATACTATTCCCGGAGAAGGATCAGACGTTCCACCAGAAAACGTCAAGCCTGGTAAATCAGAAGTTGTAGCTGCTCCAGAAATGCCTAAAAGCAAAGCAGCAACCCCCAGAAAAGAGCAGTCTGCTTAATCCCCAAAACACCGCCTGCAGCGGTGTTTTGTCTCACACAGTCTGGTAGAGTTATAGACAGTAATAGTTTAGTACATTTCGCAGTATGGCAAATCGACATTTATCCCGCAGTATCGTTCTCCAGTCACTTTTTGAGTGGGATCTTAACGGATTAGAAAAAAAAGCCGTGCACGAAGTGCTCGAACGAAACGTCACCGAGTTCGCACCAAACAAAACCGACACCCCGTTTATGGAGAAGCTCCTAGATGGTGTGATGGCTAAACAACCAGAGCTTGACCTCGTGATCGAAAAAGCTGCTCCAGAGTGGCCAATCGACCGAATTTCACCAGTTGATCGTAATATTTTGCGCCTCGGCCTGTATGAGCTGCTGTTTGCAGACCGTAAAGAGGTGCCAGCCAAAGTGGCGATTAATGAAGCTATAGAACTTGCTAAACAGTTTGGTGGCGATAATAGTAGTCGTTTTGTTAACGGCGTGCTTGGTGCTGTCTACAAAGAAATTGGTGAGCCTGGCAAGGATGATCAAGGCGTCAAACGAAAAAAACATGTGCCATTTGAAGAAATGCCTATCCAACGTTTGGCTGGAGCGGTTGTATACGCAGAGCACGAAGGGCAAATGTACCTGGCACTCGTGCATGACATCTTTGGTCACTGGACCTTAAGTAAAGGCAAGATTGAAGAAGGTGAAACAGTAGAAGAGGGTGCCGCTCGAGAACTGAAAGAAGAAATTGGTCTTGATATCACCATCGAAGCTGAGTTAGGAAACAATGAGTACGTAGCGAGTAATCCAGAGTTGGGTAAGGTGCGCAAGCAAGTGCATTACTACCTAGCGTCTGCACCATATGCCGAGTTGGTCCTAGAGCAAAAGGGTGGTCTAGATGATGCAAAGTGGTTTAAGGTAGCCGAAATTCTCGAACTTAATTTTTACGAAGATATTCTACCGATCGTAACCAAAGCCATCACGATGCTAGTTGGCAGAAGCGGAAAATAGTGCTATTTTCCAACTATAACGAGATTACCTACATGGCAGACTACGAACCAAATACTGATTTAGATAAATTACAATCAATCATCGGCGCTACCTTTACCGATCTTGATTTACTGCGTTCAGCAGTCACACACCGTTCGTACCTCAATGAACACAAGGAAGTAACGTGGGATCATAACGAGCGTTTAGAGTTCCTTGGCGACGCTGTACTTGAGTTAGTAGTAACTGATTTCCTCTACAAAAAGTATCCCGAAAAACCCGAAGGAGAGCTGACGGCTGTGCGAGCGGCGTTGGTTAATACGGTTTCACTTTCGGTGGCATCAGAGCAATTGGGCGTTAATGAGTTTCTGATGATGTCAAAAGGCGAAGCTAAGGATACGGGTCGTGCCCGGCAGTATATTCTCGCCAATACGTTTGAAGCCTGTATCGGTGCACTGTACATGGACCAGGGATACGATGTAGCAGCGACATTTATAGCTACTAATTTATTCCCCAAGACGGACGGGATTGTCAAAGGTCGTCTCTGGCAAGATGGTAAAAGTCGGTTCCAGGAACTAGCCCAGGAGCACGCAAACGTGACCCCTACCTACGAAACAGTTGCGCAAGAAGGACCAGACCACGATCGAGTATTTACCGTTGGTGTCTATCTCAAAAAAGAACAAGTTGCCGAAGGTGTTGGAAGGTCGAAACAAGAAGCTGAACAAGCTGCCGCTGTTAAAGCCTTGCAAGTAAAAGGTTGGGATGACAACTAGCGTGTTAGAATAAATAGTAATGAATAAAGCAGTCCGTGGATTTACCTTGATCGAACTGATAGTTGTGATTGCTATTATTGGTGTTTTAGCCAGCATCGTTTTTGTTGGTGCAAGGCCTGCCGGTGAGCAATCGCGAGATACTCAGCGTCAAGCAGACTTGCGGCAAGTGCAAACAACGCTCGAATTGTATAAAAACAGATATGGCCGATATCCAGAAGGGTGTAACCCTGCAGGATCATGGTCTGGTCAAGCTGGTTCCAGTTACACGTGCGGAACCGCAAACGAGCCCTATATTCTTGGTGATTTAGGAGAAGGGCGACCCTTTGCTGAATTTTTGGTCAGTCTTCCCAAAGATCCTAAGCTGAACAGCAGTAATTCCGGATACGTCTATACTACTAATCTTGATGGCTCGGTGTATAAATTCATGGCCAAAAACACTGTTGAATCAGAAATTGTCACAGTTGACCATCCGTTTAAGAGTTGTGCTGCAGGGTGTTCTTCAAGTCATTGTCAGTCTGCCAATAGTCAATTTGAGACCTCGTATGCGGTATGGGGCGGCCTTGATAACAGCGACCCCTCCGATATTAGAGATAATACAGATCAAATTATCTGTAACATACAGTAATGATAGCGGGATAACTTACAAATGTAAGTTGTAGTCGGGTGGTACTATAAAGGTATGAAAAACGTGCAGAGTCGATTCGGTTTTACATTGGTTGAAGTACTGGTAGTAATTTCTATTATCAGTATTTTAACTTCAGTTTTGTACGTAAACTTTAATGCCGCCAGAGAAAACTCGCGTGATCAAGTTAGGAAAACTGATCTAAAACAACTGCAGCTCGCAATCGAATTATATAAAGCGCAAAATGGCAGCTACCCTGATAGTTGTGGTGGTGGCGCCGGTAATACATTTTATGGGCCAGGGCCAGCGGCAGGCGCTGGTCCAAATCAAGCTCCCGGTGTTTCGGGTAACTATGCATTGTGCTCAACTGATGATTGGATCGTTGGTTTAGTTCCCGAGTTTATCGCTGAGCTTCCGTCAGATCCAACATCTGAGCTAGATGGTGGCCGCGGCTTTTACTACCGATCCAACGGTGACAGTTACAAGATTTTGGTAAAAGACTCAGTTGAAAGAAATTTTATTACTTCATATCAGCAAGAGTTCGCCCGGTGTCCAAGGCTTACAGGGGCTAACTTCTGTAATTCTACCTCAGACCTAGCTAATGGTAGCGACGATACCTATGCAATCTATTCATTTGGTGCTGAGGACTGGTAGACATGTATTTGAAAGAATTAACCATCAATGGATTTAAATCCTTCGCTAAAAAAAGCGAGCTTGAATTCTCGACCCCGATTACTGCCATTGTGGGGCCAAATGGTTCTGGTAAAAGTAATGTTGCAGAGGCCTTTCGGTTTGTGCTGGGTGAACAGTCGGTGAAGTCATTGCGCGGTAAGCGTGGTGAGGATTTAATCTGGGGAGGGTCAGATGCATCAGCGCGAGGTAATCGGGCTAGTGTAGAAGTTTTTTTTGACAACTCGGCGCGTGATTTTGCACTTGATTTTGATTCCATTACCGTCGAGCGGGTCGTGCACCGTGATGGGCAAAATGAATACAAGATCAATGGTTCCGTGGTGCGGCTCAAAGATGTCCATGAATTGTTGGCTGGTGCTAATATCGGGTCGACTGGGCATCATATCATCTCGCAAGGTGAAGCCGATCGTGTGATATTAGCCGGGCCAAAAGAGCGTCGCGAAATGATCGAGGATGCTCTTGGACTAAAGGTGTACCAAATCAAAAAACAAGAAGCAGCCCGCAAGCTACACAAAACCGAAGAAAATATCACTCAAGTCGAGTCACTCAGGCGAGAGGCAGCGCCGCATTTAAAATATTTAAAAAAACAAGTTGACCAAGCAGAGCGATCGCTAGCCGTGCAGGCTGAACTCAAGACGGCGTATGCAGAATATCTTAAACGAGAAGACGTGTACCTGGCACTGCGTACCGATACATTGACCAAAGATAGACAGCCTCAGGCCATCAAACTAGAAGAAGTTGTAGAAACAATCAAACAACTCAAAAGCACCCTAGCTGCAAGAGCAGATGAGCAAGATACGAGCGAACGAGATGCCGCTGACCAAGCTTTGCAAGCAGCGCGTGGGGAGCGTTTGCGGGTTGAGCGCGCGCTCAGTACGCTCGAAGGTCAGGTCTCACTACTGTCTAACCGAATTAAGGCAGTAGCTGCAAAACCAAGCACCTTACCGGCTTTGATCGACCGCAGTAAGCTAGAGTCACTCGTTGACCGAATTACCGCCGCCGCCAAAAAAGCGTTTGGTAGCGATGATGCTGGAGCCGCAGAGCGAACGTTGCGTGACGTACTGCAGCAGCTCGCACAGTTTATTGATCGGCAAGAAGTCATCACTCCAGAGGTTTCAACAGATGATGCAGCAGAGCTTAAAAAGTTAGAGCAAGAGCTCACTAGGGCACAAGCGGCTGTTACACAAGCGACGCAGGTCGAACAGGTCGCGATGCAGACTTTGGCTGCAGCTCAAGAAGCTCTGGCAGCAGAATCAGCGCAAAATCAAGATGTTGAACGGTCACTCTTTGCCGCCCTTGGTCAAGAGCGTGACCTGCGTCAGGCGCTTGCAACCATTGATACGGAACTGCAGGTCCTTGAACGAGACCGTGTCGATTTTAAACGTGAATTACAAGAAGCTGTCACTCTCATCGGTCGTGGCGCGATGGAATACTTTACCTACAAGGTGCAAGATCAGTCCGAACAAGATGTGTCTGATGTCCAAATTCTAGAAGAGGATCGCTCAGCGCAGCGTGAGCGCCAGCGGTCACTTGAAAAACTAAAAATTAGACTAGAAGAGCTTGGGGTCGGAGCAACTGAAGATTTGCTTAAAGAATACAAAGATGCTCAAGACCGGGATGCGTTTTTGGCAAAAGAGTTAGAAGACTTGCGTTCATCGGTTCATAATTTAGAATCGCTCATCGCTGATATGGATGCGCAGCTGCAAGAGCAGTTTGTAGCCGGGATTGATAAAATTAGTACAGAATTCAATCGCTTCTTTGCGTTGATGTTTGGTGGGGGAGAAGCTGTGCTGGAACGAGTCAAGCTTAAGACTGTCAGTGATGAAGACGAGGAGTCAGAGCATAAAGAAGAAGGAGTTGATCTAAAGGTTTCATTGCCAAACAAGCGAGTGAAAGGGCTGCAGATGCTTTCAGGTGGTGAGCGAGCTCTAACCTCAATTGCGCTCATTTTTGCTATGAGTCAGGTCAATCCGCCACCGTTCATCATTCTAGACGAAACCGATGCAGCTCTCGACGAGGCGAACAGTCGCCGGTACGGAGATATGATCGAAGCGCTAGCGCAAAAGTCACAGCTAGTCTTGATCACGCACAACCGCGAGACTATGAGTAGAGCTGGAATACTCTACGGAATAACCATGGCTGGGGATGGAATATCCAAAGTCTTGTCGGTAAAATTTGACGAAGCGGCCGAGAATGCTAAATAGATTGTTAACTTAAAATCCGACCCACCAGGGGTCGGATTTAAGCTTGTAGTTCAATCTTTATTCCGGCACGGTCATCTTTCGTAGGCTCGGATGTTCACACACTTCTGCTAGCTCGCACTCCCCGCCAATGCTCAATCTAAGCGTACCGGAAACAGAAGTAACTACTGCACCAACTCAAAGTCCAACTGCCGCTCGTCCTTGTCGGCCCGGAGCAGCTTTACTTTAACTTCGTCTCCAAGACGGTAGATCTTGCCAGTGTCTTTTCCTTTGATGCGGTACTTGCTCGCCTGGTGTTCAAAGTAATCGCCCTTGATACTTGATAGCTTCACCATCCCGTCTGCCAACGTGTCTACTTCTTGTACGTAAATACCCCAGTCGGCAACTCCACTGATAACACCAGTGAACTCTTCACCAATTTTGTTCATCATGTATTCTACTTGTTTGAATTTGATTGAATCTCGCTCTGCTGAAACGGCTTCCATTTCGCGGAATGAACATTGGGTACAGATTTGCTCAAGCTTACTTGATTCTTTTGGTCCAACTTGAGTTTCATCTAGGTGCTTGCGTAGCAACCGGTGAGCCAACAGGTCGGGGTATCGTCGGATCGGGGAGGTGAACTGGGTGTAAAAATTAAACGCTAACCCAAAGTGGCCAATGTTTTTGGTGGTATACACCGCCTTGGCCATGGTTCGAATAGCAGCTGTGCTGATCAGGTTTTGTTCTGGTTTACCTTCGACTGCCGCCATTAGCTGGTTGATTGCCTTAGCGCTTACGATACCGTTGTTGGTTTCAAAGTCATAGCCAAGCGCTCGTACAAATAATCCTAGCTCTTCGATTCGGTCAACGTTGGGATTATCATGCACACGATAGACAAAGGTCAGGTCGGTCTCTTTTTTCTTGGCTTGTTTATCAACCCAAGTCGGTACCTCTCGGTTCGCTAGTAGCATGAAATCTTCAATCATCATCATGGTTTCAATGCGATCTTTTTTGTAGGCGCGGATTGGTGCTCCTCGTTCGTCGAGCTCAAATTTTACTTCTGGTTGCTCGAAGACGACTGCTCCGGCGGCGTAGCGTTTCTTGCGCAGCTTGCGTCCAAGGTTCATCATGGTGTTGAGTTCAGCGTAGTATTCACCTGCACCATCATCGAGCACCTTTTGCGCGTCTTGGTAGCTAAAGCGCTTGTCAGAATGAATGACGGTTTGACCATACCAAGCATCGACCACCTCAGCTTCTGGTGAGAGTTCAAAAATAGCTGAAAACGCTAGTCGATCTTCATCTGGGCGTAGGGAACACAGGTCGTTTGAAAGGATCTCTGGAAGCATTGGGATCACTCGGTCTACCAAGTACACTGACGTGCCGCGTTCACGAGCCTCTTGGTCGAGCGGGTCACCTTCTGTCACATAGTGCGAGACGTCTGCAATATGGATACCGACAGATGTATTGCCGTTGGGGAGTGTTTCGAGTGAGAGGGCGTCATCAAAGTCTTTGGCGTCGTGCGGGTCGATAGTCATAGTGGTGACACCACGGACATCACGTCGCTTGGGGTCAGCTAGTGCGTCAGCAAAGATCTGGTCTTGACGGTCATACAGATCCTGCGCCGCCGTTTGGACTGACGGCGGGAAGTTGGTGGTAAACCCGCCAGAACGGATGATGGCTTGCATCTCTGTCTCGTGGTCGCCAGCGCGCCCGAGGATTTCAGTAATTTTAGCAACCGGGTCAGTATGCGGACTGGTCCAGCTCTCGATCTCGATTGCCACTTTCATTTCGAGGTCGTTAGTGGTTGCATCAGGCAAGAGCGGGCGAATATGGATGCGGTTGTTGTCAGGTGATAGGTAACGTAGCATTTTTCCGTCCACTTCTTTTTCCTTCACAACACCGATCAGCTCGCGGTGGGCGACATAGGTAACTTTGATAACCTTTGCATCTTGGCGTCGTCCGAGTACGGCTGGCTTGAGTTCAATCTCGACCGTGTCGCCATCAAGCGCAAACCCGAGGTCATCTTTATTAACAATAATATCTTCGGCATAGTCTACGTGTTTAACAAAGCCGGTACCTTTTCCGCGGACAAGAATCTGTCCTTCAATAGTTTTGGTCATGCATCACAGTTTATCATTGACTAGTATGAGTGGCTATAGTAACTTCAAAAAGGAAACGTAATGCACATCATTATGTATGCTATGGAGGTGAAATATGGAGCCGACTGATACTACACACAGCAGTGTCCAGGCTGGTGATGAAGGGTCTCTCGCTCATGAGAAACTGGAGGCAGCTATTATCCGCAAGGTTTCTACACTTCGCAAGGTTCCTTTGGGAGCTGCGTACATCACAATACAAGACATCTTGCCTCCGCTGGCTGTTCCTCTAATGATGCTGGAGTACGCCGTTTTGAGGCGGTATACGCCCGAGGGCTACATCCGTACATACATTACCGGTGGCAGTCTCTGGTTAACGTTTGGCAGGCGAATGAAGTGGAACCCTTTGAGGAGGAATGCCGAATATACTCTGGGGCAAATTTTACGTTGGTTGCACGCAGAGGGGCTCCGCTACGTAGTAGTGCAGTCTTCGGGCAGTGACCACGTAGTTGTGAAAGCTATCGATAGTTTCAACCGCTCTCTCGAACAATCGACTCATGCAGAAATCATTCGTCAACGCAGTGTTATACGGGATACCTAAAGCCAAAGCCACATCAAGGCTAGATGTGGCTTTTTAATTGCCTGGTTGTATCTATTGACCTTTTTACTTAATCTGCTATGCTAGCGCCACTATGTTAATGATGCGTCTACAGAGAGTTGGTCGAAAGAACGACCCTGCCTACCGTATTGTCGTTACCGACAAACGGACTGGTGTTAAAAGCGACAAGCATGTCGACCGAATTGGCTCATACAATCCAAAATTGAGCACTATTATCCTTGATAAAGATAAAGCCAAAGAATGGCTTGCTAATGGTGTCCAGCCGTCAGTCACCATGCACAATATTCTGGTATCAGAAGGTGTATTAGACGCAAAGAAAATTAACCCGCTACCAAAGAAGTCACCTATCATCGATCACGAAGCGATCAAGAAGGCTGAAGAAGAAGCTGCAGCTAAGGCAGAAGCTGACAAAGCAGCAGCCGAAGCAAAAGCAAAAGCAGCTGAAGAAGCGGCTCCAGAAGAGGAGGTCGCCGAAGAACCAGCTGTAGAAGAAGCGCCAGCTGAATCAGAGGAAGATAAAAAGGATTAGGTACAAGTGTAAGAGGGCAGAGAGGCTGCCTGAAGAAACTAGCTTGATAGAGATTCTTTTGCACGCACCGGCATTGACCAGGGCGTGCGTTTCTCGTATTATTTTAAAAGCAGCGCACAATACAGTGTCGAATGCTTATACATAACGATAAGACATGAATATGGAACAGCACGAAGATAAGCAATTTCTTGAACACGTCGTAAAATCATTGGTAGATTTTCCTGAATCAGTGAGTATCAATCGAACCGTTGATGAAATGGGTGTGCTACTGACACTCGATGTCCACGCCGACGACATGGGCAAGATTATAGGCCGTAGTGGTAATACTGCAAAGGCCATTCGAACACTCTTGCGAGTAGTTGGTATGAAAAATGACGCGCGGGTTAATCTTAAGATCAACGAGCCAGAAGGTGGGCAGCGAATGGATGCCGAAACAGCCCAAGTTATGCAGGAGGACAATGGAGGTTCAGCTGATACAGAAAAATCACTCGACGACGCAATTGCGGATTTGAAGATTTAGTAGTCATTCGCCATTACTATGAAGCGAACGTAAAATTCTCAGCAGAATTTTACTCCAGCTTCGGTCGCAACTTTCGCAAAAGAACCAAGACACATGTCTTGGTTCTTTTGCGAAAGGCTGGCTTGCGACCTGCAGATGCTCGCTCCACTGCAATGACTCCTTCATTCTGTTGTGCTACAGTTTTTGAATGCAAGAAAACTTTTATTTAGGTTCAGACTTTGATGTCACAAGCGATCAACCAATCAATTTTATAGAAACTAGAATTCATGATCTTTCGCCATTTTCAGCTCATGAAGTTGAGATTGAGGGCGTTGTATATAAAACGGCAGAGCATGCATACCATGTATTAAGAATGGTCCCAGAAGTCAGGTCAGCCATAGCTGCTGCAACCAGTCCACTAAATGCCTGGCGAGCAGCGCAAGAAGCAAAAGATCAAGGGCAGCTGTTGCCAGATCACGACAAAGACGCTTTGATGGAAAAGATATTTAGAGCGAAGCTTGAACAACATGACGACGTGAGGCGAGTTCTGAAACTAACAAAAGATAGAGAGTTACTAAAAGTATTTAATCTTGATTACTATTGGGGTACTGGTGCTGATGGATCGGGAGAAAACAAGATGGGAAAACTTTGGATGAAACTCCGAGATGAGTTACAGTAGTCGATATGAATTTCCACGTTATCACCTTATTTCCAGATGTCTGCCGAGCGTACACAGACGCGAGTGTTTTGGGGCGGGCGCAGAAGACTGACAAGGGGAAGGGGGCTAAAGTGCGAGGGAAGAAAATCGAGGTTAATTACTACAACCCACGAGATTTTGCCAACAATAAACATAAGAAAGTCGATGACAAGCCTTATGGTGGTGGTCCCGGGATGGTCATGAAAGCCGAGCCGGTACTCAAAGCTTGGCAAAAAGCCGTCGGCCGCAAAAAAGATCACAAGAAGGTCAAGACCCTTATCATGTCACCGCGCGGGACGGTCTTTACCCAAAAGCTTGCCATGGACTATGCAAAAAAGTACGACCATCTAGTGCTCATCAGTGGTCGCTACGAAGGGATCGATGCCAGAGTCAAAGACGCTCTCAAGGCTGAAGAAGTATCAGTTGGTGATTATATTCTCACCGGTGGCGAGCTGCCAGCCTTAACGGTCATAGATAGTGTTGCTCGCCAAGTGCCAGGAGTCCTTGGTACCAAAGAATCACTAGAAGATGATCGAATTACCAGCGGTGAATGTTACACCCGACCAGAAGTCATCGAGTTCAAGAAAAAGAAGCTGCACGTTCCCGAGGTGTTCTTGCAGGGGAATCATAAAGAAATCGAGAAGCGTCGCTCAATTAAATAGTCTCTCTCAGTACTCGACTAAAGTCTTGTGGACTTTGATCAATCGTGTCTACAAGCGCTTGGTTGTTGGCTGGAATGACTGTTCGCTTGGCAGTGGGGTCTATCAGTCCTTGGTCTTGTAGATAGTCAATTGATAATCCTGGTAGGTTATGAGAAATATGATAGGGCAGTGAATCAGGGTATTTCCGGTTGATTACTTTAGCTAGTTCGTTAGTACAGTTAGACGTCAGGGTGTTATAGAAGCGAGGCTTGGATGCGGTCAGGTGGGTTTCTTCTGCCAGCGCTACCAACACAGCGGCTGATTCATCTGGCGTGAGATCAAGTGGATACAGCTCAACTTTTTGATCGAGTAGGAAAGCGCGGACACCGACGTAGTCACGTTCGGTACCCCAGCCATAGAGTAGGTCATACTGGCGGAACATTCCTTTAGTAAATGAATATTCTTCCTTGGCTTCGCGCCTGGCTTCAATCGAAAGGGTGTAGACGCTGCCGTCAATAAACTCAAACGATAGAAAGGTGTGCCCAAATGCGGCTATGTCAGAAAATGAAGATAGTCCAAACCAGATTTGTTTGAGTTGGCTTGGGTTAACGGTGACAAAATCAATCCAGTCTTCACGTAGGACACTGCTGGTGCTGTGATTCCAGTTGCGCACATTACTCAGGGTAATGCTGTCGCTCTCGACAATCGCATCGGGGGTCCGGGCTGAAAACGATTCCCATTCCCGGTCGTTAGCTGGTGACAATGTAAATAAGTAGATACCAAAGCTGAAAATAGAGATTAGTAGGATTAAAAGTAGTTTCTTCATATCAATAGTATACCTAACACAATAGAAAAAACGCCCAGTGGGCGAATTTTCTGTTGTTCATACTAGCTTCTGCCTGCAGCTAAGACTGTAATCACGTTTCAACTCATGATACTAATCTTGTATTACCGCTTGTTGAAATGAGGTTGGGTACTGTCAGTCTGACATCGGCCTTTTTGAGCCCCATCAGCTGCTGTCCAGCATCCTCGCGTAGAGGAAGTGGCCTCAACGGGTTATTCTACGAACTATCGTTGAGCTTTTACTCAACTACCTAAAATATACCATTTGCATAATTAATTTCTTGGCAGCTATCCACTACTGATAGGGCTTCGTTTGTCACATGCGTTGCTTGCAAACATTTGATCTACCTGTATAATGCCGCCTACATACGCAGTGATGCGATTCTCGAATGTGTTGCGATTGAGGGGAATTGTTCAAAGCGGAGGTATATTCACACGTCAGTGATGATTTTATTATTCCGATAGAACAGTACAAAAATTGAATAAGCGCCCGGGGCGTGGATTTTGTTTTATCTGTTATGTCACCAGTATAAGTCGCAATTTATATGGAACAAAAAGAACTATCAGTTGGGCAGATGCCGCAACGAGTGTTTGCAAAAGCACACGCGCCGCGCATTCCGCTGCCAGACCTCATCGAGCCACAGCGTGAGTCGTACACGTGGTTTATCGAAACCGCTTTAAAGGAAATTTTTAAAGAGTTTTCACCAATCTCTGACTATTCAGAGAAAAAGTTTGAAATGTCTTTCAAAAAGTACGAACTAGGTGAACCAAAGTACACGCCAGAATTCGCCAAAGGAAACAAGCGAACCTATGAAGCGTCACTGCGAGCGACAGTCGTTCTGAAGAACAAAACGTTCGAATCAGAAAAAGAACAGGAAATCTTCATGGCGGATGTGCCTGTGATGACTGCTAACGGAACCTTCATCATCAACGGTGTGGAGCGAGTAATCGTGCCACAGCTAGCTCGGTCATACGGTATTTTCTATACCGCCAACGACGTGAAAGGTAAGACAATGTTTGGTGCCAAGATCATCCCAGCCCGAGGAGCCTGGGTAGAAATTGAATCTGAGGCAGACGGTATCATCGTCGTCAAGATCGACCGCAAGAAGAAGTTCCCAATCACTTCGCTACTACGTGTACTGGGCGTAGAAAAAGACGCTGACATCATCAAGCTTGCTAGCGGCGTCGAACGAGGAGAAGAATACATGAAGGCAACCCTGGAAAAAGATCCAGCCAAAACCACTGACGAAGCATATATCGAAATCTACAAGCGACTACGTGACGGAGACCTCGCAACGGTCGACAACGCACGGGAATTTGTGAAGTCTATTTTTGCTCCAGAGCGATACGACCTATCTGAAATTGGACGACATCACTTTAATGAGCGAAATGGTCGCCCTGTTACTGCTAAAGCGACAGCGGAACGAACTGTGTCAATCGAAGACATGCGATTAATCATCGAGCACATCGTGGTATCTAATCATGATATCAACGCCAAGCCTGACGATATCGACCACCTAGGATTTAGGCGTGTACGATACTTTGGTGAAATGCTCCAGCAGCGAGTCCGAGTCGGTATGACGCGGATGAAGCGAAATATCCAAGATCGAATGAGTACGATCGAGGCTGAAACTACGCTCCCAATGCAAATCATCAACCCACGGCCGCTCCAAGCAGCTATTAAGGAGTTCTATACTACTAACCAGCTATCGCAGTTTTCTCAACAGCAAAACATTTTGGCTGAGGTGGAACACCTGCGAACACTTTCAGCGCTTGGTCCTGGTGGGCTAACTCGTGAGCGAGCTGGGTTTGAGGTTCGTGACGTACACCCATCTCACTACGGCCGACTGTGTCCAATTCATACTCCAGAAGGTCCAAACATTGGTTTGATCCTCCGTCTTTCAATGTACTCACGAGTGAACCGATTCGGTATCATTGAAACGCCGTACATGAAGGTTGAAAAAGGGAAACTGACTGATGAGGTCACTTACTTTAACGCGCACGAAGAAGAAAAGTTCACTATCGCTCACTCAGCGATTGTGGTTGAAGATAATGGCAAGATTAAACCTGATTTTGTCGAAGCTAGGCAAAAAGGCGAGCCTCGTCTAGTAGCTCGAGAAGATGTTGAGTATATCGATATCGCGACCAACCAACCGTTCTCGGTAGCAACCTCGATGATTCCGTTTTTGAATCACGATGATGCCAACCGTACATTGATGGGTTCAAACATGCAGAAGCAGTCGACACCGTGTGTGATTCAAGAAGCACCGATTGTGGCGACTGGAGTAGAAGGAATGTCAGCGCGAGACGTTGGACGTGTGATCTACGCACATGACGCAGGTGAAGTAGTCGAAGCCGACGCGCAGCAAATTGTAGTTAAAGAAAAGAACGGCAAAACTCGATCTTACGAGCTAGCACAACTGCAACGAACTAACGACTTCTCGGCGTTTCAGCACCGACCGTCAGTATCTGTGGGTGACAAAGTAAAACGAGGAGATCTGTTGGCTGATACGACGTCAACCGATAATGGTCAGATTGCAGTTGGGCAAAACGCTATGGTGGCATTTATGTCATGGAATGGTGCTAACTACGAAGATGCGATCATTATCTCTGAACGACTAGTAAAGAAAAGTAAATTCTCTTCAATTCACCTTGATGAGCTTGAGGTGGCAGTTCGAGACACTAAGCTTGGTCCAGAAGTGACCACGCCTGACATCCCTAACGTGTCTGAGCTGAAACTACGAAACCTCGACGAAACTGGAGTTATCCGTATCGGAGCCGAAGTTCGACCCGGTGATATCTTGGTAGGAAAGGTGACGCCAAAAGGCGAAACGCAACTGACTCCAGAAGAACGACTATTACGATCTATCTTTGGAGAAAAAGCGAAAGATGTAAAAGATACATCTCTGCGACTAGATGCTGGAAAGCGCGGTCGAGTAATCGGGGTCAAAATCTTTACTCGAGAAAATGGTGACAACCTGGAAAGTGGCGTAATCAAAAAGATCCTCATTACTGTCGCTCAAGTACGAAACGTATCAGTGGGTGACAAGCTAGCAGGACGACACGGTAACAAGGGGGTTATCTCACGAATCCTACCCGAAGAAGATATGCCTTATACGGCTGACGGAACACCAGTAGACGTGCTACTGACACCGCTGGGTGTACCATCGCGTATGAACCTCGGGCAGATCCTCGAGCTACACCTTGGAATGGCAGCCAACACACTTGGCTATCAAGCGATTGTTCCTCCATTTGCTGGGGCTGACGAGAACGATGTTAAGGCTGAGTTGAAAGAAGCTGGACTACCAGAAGATGGTAAAATCCAACTACGAGACGGTCTGACAGGAGAAGAGTTTGCTGAACGAACAGCGGTTGGATACATGTACATTCTGAAACTTCACCACATGGTGGAAGACAAGATTCACATGCGATCGATTGGTCCATACTCACTTATTACTCAACAGCCACTGGGCGGAAAGGCACAGATCGGTGGACAGCGATTTGGAGAAATGGAAGTCTGGGCACTCCTTGGATACGGAGCAGCCTACACGCTTCGTGAAATGCTCACCATCAAGTCTGACGATATCATTGGAAGGTCAGCGGCATTTGACGCCATCGTTCGTGGAGAAAAGATTAGTCATCCACACACACCAGCTGCATTTAACGTTCTATTGAATCAGCTGCGTGGACTAGCGCTTGATGTCAAACTAGAGCGCGAAGACCGACCACGACGAAATTATCAGGAAGCTGAATCAGCGTAATAATTGCTTATGTCTAACGAATCAACCTTCAAAAAAACTGACTTCAAAAAGCCGCCAATGATCCCAACAAACTACACCAGTGTTGGACTCAAGTTGGCCGACCCAGAAACCATCCTTGATTGGTCATGGGGTGAAGTAACCAAACCAGAAACAATCAATTACCGAACCCAGCGCCCTGAAAAGCACGGTCTCTTTGATGAACGCATCTTTGGTCCGGTGGAAGACTACGAATGTAGCTGTAAGAAGTATCGAGGAATCCGGTACAAAGGAATCATTTGTGAAAAGTGTGGTGTTGAAATCACTCGAGCAATCGTGCGACGAGACCGAATGGGACACATTGATTTGTGTGTACCAGTGTCTCACATCTGGTTCTTGCGCGGAGTACCGTCACGAATTGCAATGATCTTAGGCATTACTGCCTCTTCAGTCGAGAAGGTAATTTACTTTGCGGGCTACATCATCACTAATGTTAGTGAAAGTGATCGAGCTCGTATCATGAATGAGCTGGATACTGAATACAAAACCAAGCTCAAGACATTGCAAAACGAAGAAGCACGAGAGGCACTCAAGACACGAGCCGATGACACAGCGAAGGAAATCAAGTCTATTCAACAAGGAACTGTGCTTGATGAAGCTACCTTCCACAAGTTCTCAATCAAGTATTCAACGTTGTTTGAGGCTAAAATCGGAGCGGAATCAATCTACGAACTATTTAAGAATATTGACCTCACAACCTTGGTCCAAGAGCTCGAAGAGCGATACACCAAAGCTGGAGCAATGGAACGACTCAAGATCGACAAGCGATTGACCTTGATCCGCGGCATGCTACACGCTGGTGTTCGACCAGAATGGTTATTCCTTACTCGAATTCCGGTGGTTCCACCAGCAATCAGGCCTATGGTTGCTCTCGAAGGTGGACGGCACGCCTCTTCTGACCTCAACGACCTCTATCGTCGAGTAATCAACCGTAACAACCGACTTAAGAAGTTGATCGATATTCAAGCGCCAGACGTGATCTTGCGTAACGAAAAGCGAATCATGCAAGAGGCGGTTGACGCTTTGATCGACAACTCGATCCGTCATGGAGGCGGTGCGTACGCATCAATGAGTCAAGCGCAACGCCGACCGCTCAAGTCACTATCTGATTACCTAAAGAGTAAGCAGGGGTATTTCCGACAGAACCTACTTGGTAAGCGAGTGGACTACTCTGGACGATCAGTGATTGTGATTGGACCAGATCTAGCACTTGACCAATGTGGACTACCAAAGCACATGGCACTGGAACTCTTCCGACCATTTGTGATTGCCGAACTACTCAAGCAAGAGTTGGCCTACAATATCCGTGGTGCTGGCCGTTTGATCGAAGACGGTGTTCCAGAAGTATGGGCTATCCTCGATGATATCGTACACAAGAAGTACGTGATGCTTAACCGTGCGCCGACTTTGCACCGTCAGGGTATTCAGGCCTTCCGTCCAGTACTAATTGAGGGTAACGCGATCCAGGTACACCCGCTGGTATGTACAGCCTTTAACGCTGACTTCGACGGTGACCAGATGGCGGTTCACGTACCTCTGTCTGACGAAGCGCAGTTGGAAGCCAAGATGATCATCTCTGCCAACAACAACATCCTCAAGCCTGGTTCGAGTGAGCCGGTTGTGTCTGAAGGATTCAAGGATATTGCTCTTGGAGCCTTTTGGATGACTCGAGAAATCGAAGGTGCCAAAGGTGAAGGTAAGGCATTCTCTTCACCAAACGATGCTATTAATGCCTACGACTACGAAGTAATCGATTTGCGCGCTAAGGTAAAGGTTCTAGCAACTGATACTGCTAAGTACTCACAGTACGAAGGCGGAATCTTTGAAACGACGGTTGGTCGACTACTGTTTAACTCGGTCCTTCCAAGCGATCACTCGTTTGTAAATGAGCAACTTGGTCAGCGAGAGTTATTCCAAATCATTATCGATTTGATCGATGAACAAGGAACGGAAATCGTTCCAAAAATGGTCGACAAAATCAAAAAGAACGGATTTAAATTTGCTACTAAATCAGGAACGACCTGGGGAATTGATGAAGTGGTGGTCCCACTAGAAAAGCCAGCCATCGTAGAGGCGGCTCGAGTAGAGGAGTTTGAAGTACTCGGACACTTTAACGAAGGACTACTCTCACGAGACGAACGAAAACGACAAGTGACAGCCATTTGGACTAAAGCCAAAGATGCTATTGAAAACAAGGTGGAAGAGCAACTAGAAGTGAATGGTTCTGCCTACACGATGTGGAAGTCAGGTGCTCGAGGTTCGATTCGTCAAATCTCACAGATGACCGGTATGAAGGGGTTGATCTTGAACACCCGAGGTGAAACGATTGAAGCGCCGGTTATTTCTTCATTTAAGGAAGGACTATCACCAATGGAGTACTTCAACACCACTCACGGTTCACGAAAAGGACTAGCCGACACAGCGCTTCAAACTGCCAAGGCAGGATATCTGACTCGTCGACTCTTTGTGGTTGCTCAAGACGCGATTGTGACTGAAGCCAACTGTAAGACAAAAGCCGGAACAGTGATTAGTAGAATTTCAGCTTCTGGTATCGAAATTGCGTTCTCAAAAGCGATCAAGGGACGAATTTTGGCAGCTGATGCAGTTGATGCTAAGGGTGTGGTGATCTTCAAAAAAGGACACCTGCTAAGCAGGCGGGATGCCATAGCAGTAGAAGCAACCACCTGTGAATCAGTCGAAGTACGTTCACCGATGACCTGTGCGACACTTCGTGGAGTATGTCAGCAGTGTTACGGAATCGACCTTACAAACAACCAACTGGTTGATATCGGAGAAGCGGTTGGAACCATCGCAGCTCAAGCGATTGGGGAGCCAGGTACACAGCTAACGATGAACACCAAGCACAAAGCTGGTACCGCGACGACAGAGGGTGACGTAGCGCAGGGACTTCCTCGAGTAGAAGAAGTGTTTGAGAAACGACAACCAAAGATCCCAGCGGTTATTGCTAAGTACGCCGGTGTTGTGACTGATGTGCGAACTGAAGGTCGAGAACGAATCATCGTTGTTGCGCCAGACATGACAGCTACAGATGCACCAAAGAAAAAGGATGCCACTGAATACACTGTTGACTACCGTCGGGTAGAAGCAGTTGTGAAGGGGGATACTATCGCCCGTGGTCAACTGTTGACTGATGGATCGGTCTTGCTACCAGAACTATTTAAACTAGCTGGACAAGAAACGACACAAGATTACATCATTTCTGAAGTGAACAAGATTTACGAACTGCAAGGTGTGACTATCGCTCGTAAGCACATCGAGCTGATCGTCAAGCAAATGATGTCACGAAAGAAAATCACCGAACGAGGAGAATCACGATTTACTCCTGGTGAAGTCGTAGAGGAATGGGTAATCGAAGAAGAAAACGACAAGCTCAAAGCCGAAGGAAAAGCGATCGCTAAGGGAGACCGATTAATCATGGGTATCACCGAAACCTCACTAACGCGAAAATCATTCCTTTCAGCGGCGTCATTCCAAAACACCACTCGAGTACTGATCAACGCAGCCGTTCGCGGTAGTGAAGACAACCTCGCTGGTCTGATGGAAAACGTGATCATCGGAAAATTGATTCCAGCCGGTTCAGGCTTCAAAGGAAGCAAGAAGTACGACATGATCAAAGAGATGCAGGATCAGCAGTAAGCAAATTAGTCTATAACAAAAAGTCGCCCTCTGGGCGGCTTTTTGTTACGTGCTGAGCAGGCTGTAATATATTTAGCTCCATTTCTATATTTCGCGTATAATAGGCGGACTATGTCTGACGCTGTTCAACAAATCAAGGATCGTCTGAGTATCGTGGATATTATTTCGCCGTACGTTGAGCTTCATAAGGCTGGAAAAAACTATAAAGGCAAGTCACCTTTCTCGGCCGAAAAAACTCCCTCATTTTATGTCTCACCAGACCGGGGGATGTATTACTGCTTTTCAACCTCACAAGGGGGCGATATGTTTAACTTTATCCAAGCGATGGAAGGGGTTGATTTTAAAGAGGCGTTGCAGCAGTTGGCTGATAAAGCCGGGGTAGAGCTCGTCAAAGAAGATCCTAAAAAACGCACACAGCGCGAACGCTTCTATGCTGCACTTGATGCAGCTGTAAAGTTCTATCAAGCTGAGTTAGAAAAAGAAACGCAAGCGTATCAGTACCTCAAAGACCGAGGAGTCACAGCTCAAACAGTTGCTGCTTGGAAGATTGGGTATGCACCTGGTCCACCAAAAGGTGGCTGGCGCGAGGCTAAAGATGCGTTGGAGGCCAAGCAATACACTGCTGAAGAATTACTAGCTGTTGGGCTGATTAAAAAAACTGATGGGGGTAAAGAGCCCTTTGATGTTTTCCGCGACCGCATTGTATTTCCTATGAATGATAGCGGTGGTAAGCCAGTAGCGTTTTCGGGGCGCATTTTGCATCCAGATGATAAGGCACCCAAATACGTTAACTCACCAGAAACCGCCCTCTATAAAAAGTCTGAGTTACTGTTTGGTTATGATAAAGCTAAGACGGGGATTCGGTCACTCGGCTTCTCCCTCATCGTAGAAGGGCAGTTTGATGTGGTGATGTGTCACCAGGCTGGGTATCATAATACTGTCGCCGTGTCAGGAACGGCCCTGACCTTACATCACACCCAACTACTACAGCGACTATCAGAAAAAGTAGTTCTCGCCCTTGATGCTGATCGGGCGGGTATCGCGGCTATGAAAAAAGGAGCTGAGTTAATGCTTAGTAGAGGAATGGACGTTAAGGTTGTCGAGCTGCCTGAAGGTAAAGACCCGGCAGATTTAATTCAATCAGATCTTGCTCAGTTTAAAAAGTTGGTTGGCAAGTCGGTGCACGTGATTGAGTTTTTGCTACATGTACTCAAGCGCTCTGAGAGTGACGTTCGAACGCTCAAGTTAAAGGCACGGGATGAAATTCTACCGTTTATTTTGTTGCTACCAAATCGTATCGACCAAGAGCATTTTGTTAGTATCATTGCCAAAGAAATCGGTAGTACCAACGAAGCCATCCGGTTTGAGGTTGATCGATTGCGTGATGAACGCCAGCTACAGCCAGCTGCATCCACTAATCCTGATGTGCCAGAATCGACTGCTCCCGTTAGTCAGATCAAGACTGATAGTGCTCGCTCCGCGTTCTTGTATCTGACTGCGATGTCTTTGGTGGCTGATGCCACGGTAGTGGAAGTCATAAACACTCAGCTGGAGCAGTATGTACCAGAGCACACATTTACTATTTCAGAATCAGAAGCGGCCGAGCTCAGTTTTAGTTTAGAGAACCAGATCGAAAAAATGCCTAAGTTAGCGCTTCAGGAAGATGTTGTTTCTAAACTGAATTTACTGCGAACGAAATTATTGCAGCAAAAACTTACTGTACTACGAGCTCAGATGCAAGCCGCCGAACAAAACCAGGATACCGCCGCGTCACTCGAACATTTGACTACTATTCAGACTGTCCAAGAGTTGTTGCGCAAATCACTATTGACAGTCGAAATCTTTGGTGAAACAGGCTAGACATTTGGCTATACTTCTGTATAGTACTGGTCACATGGCAACCACCAAAAAGAAGGCCACAACAAAAAAAGAAGTCAAAAAAGCGGTCAAAAAAACTGCTCCTAAAACCACAGATAAGGTCACAAAAAAAGCTCCAACAACCAAAGCTTCGACCACCACAACAACTCCAAAACCGGAACCTGTAATTAAGAAGAAACCCTCAGCTACCGATATTAAAAAAGCCGCTTCGAGAAAAGCGGCTAGTGACGCTGCCAAAGAAGTAGCGGCCAAAAAAGCCGGACCCAAAAAACCAGAAGTACCTCAAGTAAAGCGCAGCAAAGCTGAGCGAATTTTTGATGCCAAATCAAAAGAATTGATGCAGCTTGGTAAAGAGCGTGGATATGTAACATACGATGAACTATTACGATCATTTCCTGAAGTCGAAAATAATATCGAAATGCTTGATGGGCTGTATGAAAAGTTTGGTATTGCTGGCATCGATGTGTTGCAAAGCGGTGGAATGCTCGGGGACGACCCTAGTACTGAAGTGTTGGCCAAGAAAAATGCCTTTAAACGAAGCGATAGTGGATACGATTCAATCCAGATGTACTTGCGTGAAATTGGTCAATATCCACTTTTGAATGCTCATGAAGAAAAGGTGTTAGCTAAGCGCATCGAAGAACAAGACGAAGAAGCGCGCAATCTATTGGCACGAGCCAACTTACGTTTGGTGGTATCGATCGCCAAAAAATATGTTGGCCGGTCACCGGATTTGACGTTACTCGACTTGATCCAGGAAGGGAACCTTGGACTATTCAAGGCCGTAGATAAATTTGACTACACTAAGGGATTCAAGTTTTCAACTTACGCTACCTGGTGGATCAGGCAAGCAATCACTCGTGCTCTAGCTGATCAGTCACGAACAATTCGTATTCCTGTCCACATGGTAGAGACGATGGCTAAATACAAACAAGTCTCACGTCGCCTCTCGCAAGACCTTGGTCGAGATCCAATGCCAGAGGAGATCGCTACTGAAATGCAGGTAGAAGTTGAAAAGATCTACCAAATCGAAAAGATCTCCCAAGACACTATTTCACTCGAGCTACCAGTAGGGGATGATGATGATCGGTCACGACTGTCAGACTTTATTGCTGATGATAAAATTACGTCACCCGATCAAGAAGTGTCGCACAGTATCTTGACCGATCAGATTACCGAAATTCTCGATACCCTCTCAGACAAAGAACGAAAGATCCTTGAAATGAGACACGGACTACTCGACGGGACCTATCACACGCTTGAAGAAGTTGGGAAAGAGTTTGGGGTCACCCGAGAACGTATTAGACAGATCGAAGCCAAAGCGCTTGAAAAGATTCGTCAACACGAAAAGGCTCGACGTCTTAAGTCGTACTAGAGAGCGAATTACTTTGTTGCGTTTCATAAAATAGTCGTCACCGTACACTTGTACGTCTCGTACTATTTTATTCACTCGCCGTGCACTTCATCTCACTAGTACGCTTGAGTATCAAAGTAACAAAAATCACCCATTTGGGTGGTTTTTGTTATACTGTCTTTATGTCACAATCTCTTACCTCACCAGCCTTTACTGCTGCTTATAAACAGTTAAATAAAGCCCAAAAACAGGCGGTAGACACGATTGATGGGCCGGTGATGGTCATAGCGGGCCCAGGAACAGGGAAGACGCAGATACTAACCCTTCGGATTGCTAATATCTTGCTTCAGACCGATGCTGCGCCAGAGAGTATCATCGCGCTGACGTTTACCGAATCTGGTGCCAAAGCGATGCGTAAGCGGCTGCTTGGTTACATTGGTACGGCGGCGTATCGGGTAGAGATTTCAACCTTTCATGCCTTTGCGCAAAAGTTGATCGCCAGGTACCCCGACGCGTACCCCCAGATTGTCGGTGGGCAGCCAGCAACGGATATCGACAAGATTCAAATCATTGAAGCCATCCTTACCGACAGTGCACTCAAGACGTTGCGACCAACTGGGAATCCAGAATACTACGTCAAGCCACTGATGGGGATGTTGAGTGAACTAAAGCGCGAATATATCACCCCAGATCGTCTAAGTGAACTAGTTGGAGAGCAAGAAAAAGCTCTACTCGAGATCGAGCAGTACCACGAGAAAGGTGCCCACAAGGGCAAGGAGCGCGGCGAATACAAAGACGCTGTCAAATCCATTGATAAAAATCGGGCCTTGCTGCAGGTGTATCGATTGTACGAGGCGTCGCTTCGTGAGCGTCGATTGTATGACTTTGATGACATGATTGTAGAGACGGTTGATGCCTTGTCTCAAAATGAAGATATGCTCCGTGACCTGCAAGAGCGCTTTCAGTATATTTTGGCTGATGAACACCAAGACGTGAATGGGTCACAAAACCGAATTTTAGAACTACTTGCAAATTACCATGAGTCACCTAACATTTTCGTTGTGGGGGACGAGAAACAAGCCATCTTCCGCTTTCAGGGGGCATCGCTCGAGAACTTTTTATACTTTGAAACCCACTTCAAAAATACTACCGTAATTTCATTGACAGAAAACTACCGGTCTGGACAAGCGATCCTAGATGCTAGTCATGATTTGGTCGCCGTACAAGATGGTCCATTGACCAAGTTGCGAATCCCACTGACGGCTGCCGCTGTACCAGACTCATCAGTTACTGTTCGAGAATTCACTCATCAAGCAGTCGAAGATAGTTGGGTTGTGACCACAATCGGGCAAGAAATAGAAAGCGGTGTAGCTCCCGAAGATATTGCCGTAATCGTCCGTAGCAACCGTGAAGTGGAAGATATCAGTGCCGCTCTGCGCACAGCTGGTATCAGTGCTGTTGCCTCAGCCGAGAGCGATATATTACATCACCCGATTACGCACACTATCGAGCAACTATTACGAGCAGTCTCAAGTAGCGATGAAGGAGCATTGTTTACCGTCTTACATGGTTCGTACTGGGGAGTGTCACCAACCGACATCGCCAAGGTCTGTGCGGCGCAAAACTATACCCAAAAGCTAAGTGAGATAGTGGCATCATCTGACCGGCTGCATGCAATCGGGGTAGAAGATGTGGCTTCGGTGCAGCGGGTTGGTGAAGTATTGCAACATGCTCGAGCCAAGAATGGAATTGAAGCACCGCATCAAATACTGGCCCAACTCCTGGACGAAAGTGGTCTCAAGGAGTATGCGCTGCAAACTGATCCGTATGGGGCAGCACGGATCATTCGCCGCCTATATGATGAAATAGAGGAGCTGGTCAAGCGTGATAAAAAAGTAGTACTAGCCCAAATCACTGAAGTTTTGGCTCAACGACGCTCATACAACCTCTCGCTATCAGCCCCATTTGTTTCAACTGATATGAATGCTGTGCAAGTCATGACAGCTCACAAATCAAAAGGGCTCGAGTTTAAGGTTGTAGTTGCGCCGCATCTCATTGACTCGGTGTGGGGTGGAAAAGCACGTCGCGAGCTGTTTAAGATTCCTCGCTCCGTTCCAATTGCTGCCGATGCTCAAGATGATGAGAAGCGTTTGCTATACGTGCTGATGACTCGAGCAAAGCATACGCTATACCTCAGCTCTAGTGAGCTTAATGCTGATGGTAAGCCGTTGTCGGTATCACGACTACTGTCTGAAATTGAGAATACGTTACTGAAATCTGTATCAACAGATGTTGAGACTAAGTCATTTGACCCTCTGGCAGCCATCAAGACCTCACCGATTAAGAATACCGTTGATCCAGAGTTTGTCGCTGAGCTCTTTAAGGTGCGCGGCTTCTCGGCGACATCTCTTAATAATTACCTGCGCAGTCCGTGGGAGTATTACTTTAAAAACTTGCTACGAATCCCGCAAACCCAGCCAACACACCTGCTGTTTGGTACGGCCGTACATGCCGTATTGCAGCGGGCAACAGCCGCACACACCAAAACCGGCACACTGCCAGCCGATCAACAGCTGGTAACTTGGCTTGAGCAGTCACTGGCGACGATGCCACTTAACACCCTAGAGTATACAGAGCTACATGCTCGGGGGTTAGAAATAATTTTGCCTCATGTTTCTACACTCGCAGAACGCTTGCCAGCAAAAACCGAAGAAGAGTTCTCGATCTCTGTAGAGCTAGAAACGGGTGACCCAGCCATCCCAAGCATTCCGCTCAAGGGGAATCTCGATCGGCTTGATTTTGATTCCAAGGGTAATCTGCAGCAAGTAGTTGATTATAAAACTGGTAAACCAAAGTCACGTAACGTGATTGAAGGGAATACACAGTCGTCAGATGGGTCGTACAAACGTCAGCTGGTATTCTACGCGCTACTACTCGAACTGTATGATGATGACCGATATCGTTGCCATACAGGCGTACTGTCGTTTGTCGAATCCGCAGCAGCCGGCAGCCTAAAAGAAGAAACCTTTGTCGTGACCAAAGAAGAGGTGCAAGCGCTCAAGCAAGAAATTATCGCCGCTGCTGGGGAGCTTGTAAACGGCAGCTGGCTCACACAAACGTGTGAGCCAGCTGAGTGCGACTATTGTCACCTGTTGTCTTAGTTTTGTGGCTCTTCGGTAGTCGCAGTTTCGGCTGCTACTGCTGGATCAAAAGTACCATCGAGCTGCTCGAAGAGGTTTTCTACAATCCCTTTCACAACGTCATAAGGCTGCGCCCCATTGATGACAGCTTGCTGGTTGCCAACTTTTATAACTGTATATGGAGTACCTTGGGCTCCAGCAGCCAAACCATCAGCCATGTCCGCCTTGAGGTCATCAAGCATCCGATCACTAGCGACACAGTCATTGAATAGCGCCCTATCTACGCCAGCTGCTACTGCAAACTCAGGTAGTTTGGTGATATTGGTAAACTCAGAGTCTTGTCGGCTTTCAAAAATGATATCTGAAAAAGTCCAGAAAGCGCTGTTCCCGCCAAGATCACCGACACACAGTGCTGCTTCGCTTAGGTTCGTTGCATTTGGGTGCAGGTCAACCAAAGGAAATTGTCGATACACCCACGCTAGGCGTCCAGTCACCCCATACTCATCAAGGATCTGATGCATAGTGACATGGAATTGCTTACAAAACGGGCAATCGTAGTCAGAATATTCAATCATGACGATGGGAGCATTGGGATTCCCGAGGATGTAGTCATTCTCAGAGACGGCTCGAATGGTGCTGGCAGCTGCCGGTGCTTCAGCGGGGGCCTGTGCCACTGGTGCTGGCGAGTCACTGCCACTAGTAAAGAATATAGCAACGGCAATCATGGCAAAGCCAATAACGATTGCTAGTGGGATTGCAGCTGATGATTCTTGTTGCATGTTAGGTTCCATAAATAAAGTTCTAATTACTTGGTTACAAAATCAGTATATCATGCATTTAGCCGTGCTATACTCGCTCTAATGGAACTATTAGACGTTATCATCCTGGGGTTTGTCCAAGGAGTCACTGAGTTTTTACCAATCTCATCTACGGGTCACCTGGTCTTGGTGCGAGAGCTACTCGTTGTAGATGGAGTTAATGCGCTGGCGATTGATGCGATTCTGCACTTTGCGACCACGGCTGCGGTGATGATTTATTTTAGGCAAGACCTGTTGCGCTTATTGCAAGTGGCGATGCGCCGGCTGAGTCGGTTGCCAGTAGAGGAGAAAGACATGACGCTTTTATACGCCCTACTAATTGGTACGGTCCCGGCGGTAGTGGTCGGAGTACTGCTCGAGCCAGTGGTATCGACGTATTTACGTACCGCAACCGTAGTGGCAGTGATTCTGTTTTTTGCATCACTGTTCTTTTTGTACGCGGAGTGGCGCTACTCGGTTGCGCCACCACGCGGCCGCATTACCCTCAAGCGCGGGTTTCAGGTAGGGCTGTTCCAAATGCTGGCGCTATTGCCCGGTATGTCGCGTTCAGGAGCGACAATTGCCGGAGGAATGCTGGTCGGGTTGACGCGGCTTGAAGCGACGCGCTTCTCATTCCTGTTAGCAATTCCGATCACACTCGGGGTGGGAACCAAAATGACTCTAGATTTGATGCAGGAAGAGGGAAGTGTTGACTGGATGTTGATTTCTGTTGGAGCTGGGGTTGCTTTTGTGACTGCACTGGTTGTAATCCATTTCTTCTTAGCGTTCATTCGTAAGTACACCCTATGGCCATTTGTCTGGTATGGCATCATCCTGGCCGGATTTGTCGGGTACGTAGCCCTGATTTCGCAGGGTTGACTTTAGCTAAAAAGTATGCATAATGCTTAAACTATCTAATTAAGGGTAGGACATAAAATATTGAGGACGAGCAAATGAAATTTTTGTCTATTACGTTGCCAGCATGGACGTTTGCAACTATTTGCATAGTCGTACTAGCAGGTTAAAAGGAGAATGACCATGAAGCAGATCTTTGCAGCAGTTATTTAATCTGTCGTAAAACAAACCGCCGCGCATCCGAATCTGGATTGCGCGGCGTCCTATTTTTATATTTAGAAAAGTAAGCTGTGAGTCATCGCGGCGTCCTCTCTTTCTTCCCAGTGTGCGATATTAAGAGGTATTTCTTTTTTGCGGTGGCCGTCTTTAAATTTGACATGACCGTGTTTGCGAGCGTATTCAAATATATCCTTGGTTACCTTAACGTCTTGTTCGCAGTATTTCATGATTTCTTTGATTTTGCCTTCACGCCACCAACGCACCGCTTGTAAGCCATCGGCCGACTTTTTTGCACCCAATGTCGCTTGGGCAATACTATCCAGTCGCAATCGTCGACCCAGTGATGCTTTAATATCTTCGAGCAAGTCGATACTTTTGATTTGAGTCAGGTCACCGGGATAGTACTTATTGAGGAGGGGGATATCAAAGTGGTTGCTGTTGTACCCCACGAGTGCATCGGCTTTTTCAATGATCGGCCATAAGTCGTCGAGGTTATCGATACTTACTGTGGTATATTTTTCGGTCCCATAGTCATATACAGTACCAACCGAAATGTCTAAAGCCGTTGGATCACTCGAGCCAACTTCTTGAAAAATATTTTGGGTTTCGAGGTCAAAGACAACGTAGCGCATGATTAGCTGAGTTCGATAAGGTGCGTCATAAGTTGCTCAATTGTACCAGACACTTCATTGCCAGATTCGAGGTGCTTCATGGTGTAGGTGCCTGAAGCAACCTCATCGGAACCAACAGTGATCGAGTAGATAACCTTGGCTTCAGCGGCTGCATTAATTTTTTTACCGATCTTTCGCTCACTATTGTCGACGCTGCAGGATAGTCCGGTAGCTCGGATGTCTTGGGCGATTTTGAGTGCGGCTAGATTTTGGTCTGGACTCATGGGCAAGAGCGCTAGTGCAGCCGACGTGTAGGTAACCTCTTCTGGCATCAGGTCGTGAGTGATGAGAAAGTCTTTCATGGTGACATCACCAAAACCAAACCCAATTCCAGAAATAGGTTCACCACCAAACAGTCCGGTCAGGTTGTCGTAGCGCCCGCCACCGAGGAGCGAACGATTGTTTTCTGGGTGCGTGTCTTTTATTTCAAAGATCGTACCGGTGTAGTAATCAAACCCACGAGCAAGCGAGCGGTCGATGTGCACGTTGTTGATACCTAGTTCCTTGAGGGTGGCAACCACGAGGTTGTCTCCTGGGTCTTCTGACTCAATCATGGTTTTGACCGTTTGTGCCAGCTCTGGATTAGCGGTGATCTTTGTAAGTTCGCTGAGGTATTCTTCCTCAGAGATTTTGTCTTTTCGGTCGTTGAGTCTGGTTACTTCAGTCACCATGTCAGCGTCAGTAATACCGATGGCCGCATACGCGTGTTGCATAGTGGCCCGGTTGTTGATCAGGATCTCGAACATATCTTCGGTTGCACCAAAATCAAGGAAGATTTGGTGTGCTAGCTGAATAACTTCGACATCGGTTGTGAAGTGGTTTGATCCAAAAATATCGGCATTGAGCTGCCAGTGTTCGCGTAGGCGTCCGCGCTGCGCTCGTTCGTAGCGAAAGAGGTTGGGGATAGAGTACCACCGCACCGGGTACGATAACTCACGGCGCTTACCAGCCACCATGCGAGCGACTGTAGGGGTCATTTCCGGACGCAGGGTAACTTCGCGGTCCCCGCGGTCGGTAAAGGTGTAGGTTTGGTCATTGACCATCTCGGCGTTCTCAGCCCCTTTGGCTTTGTAGAGGGCAGATGGCTCGAGCACTGATGCATCATAGCGTTCAAAGCCAAACCGCTCGGCAGTCTCGCTCCACATATCAAAAATATACCGTTGCACGGCCATATCGCTGGGGTAAAAGTCTCGTACGCCTTTGTATGATTGGGTAGAAAGTGGTTCTTGCATGGGTATGATTGTACGGGAAGTTTTTTGGCTAGTAAAGGAGCGGTAGCCCTCAGGCGGACTGACATTGAGCATCTGCGGGGATTGTGCGCCAGCAGTAGTTTATGAACGTCCAAGCACGTGAAAAATCAGTCTGCCTGAGAGTTATAGCGTTACTTATTGGTACAGTTCATCTGGGGTTACATGCAGAGCTTGCATACGGGCGTCCATGGCTTGTTGGATCTTGGCTTGTAGTCCGCGCGGGTCGGGCAGGCCGGTAGAATTAAAGTTACTTTCGTGCGCGCCAGCGGTCTGAGCTTTGAGGGTACCAAAGTTGAGTAGGGTGGGAATAATACCACTGACTTTGTATTCGATGTCCTGCATTCGCTCCAAGCGAAACACGCTAACATTGCGATTAAAAAATCTCACTTGATCGACCAGAATAATCCTTCGATCAGTAACCACCCATAGGTCGAGGTAGTAATGAGTCCAGATAGCAAAGCCACCAAGTAGTGACAGAAGTAGCCAGACACAGATAAAAAATGCGACGACATTGGCATATTCTAGAAGGTTCACTCCGACTATGCTCATGGAATCCGGCAGTATGCTCAATACAATCAATACTATAAATGGTAGTAAGACTAATACAAACGTACCAAACAGTTCGGCCGTGATAACAAACCAGTGCTTCCGAACAGTGGCAAGTACCTCTTCACCTGGTTCAAGTTTAATTTTTTCAAATAACATACGCTAGATTGTAAAAGCCAGGATCGTCATAATAAACATCAGTGGTAGGGTTGTTGCTAGGTACGTAACACCGGTAATCCAATTTACTTTGACATTGGTTCCATACTGCTGCCAGTGGTAGTACAGGATCGCGGTAAAGATCAGGTAAATCGCTGCAATGGCATAAAATATAAATAATACTCCGTCACCAAGTGAAGGTATTGATTCTATTGGGGGAGTGAACTGCACGCTGGAAGGAGGCATAGGATTATTGTATCACCAAGATTGAGTAACGCTCGATATCATACTGGTCAAGACAGGTTGTAGCATTGAATCCGTTGTCTCCAGCTATTTTTTGAATTGCAGCCGATTGTTCTGGTTCGTGTTCGATCCATAGTTGACCGCTTGGTGATAAGTGATTTTTTGCTTGTTTAACTAACTGTGCGATTATTTCTAACCCTGCAATACCACCGTAGAGTGCCAGGTGTGGCTCGTGTGATTTAACTGAATCAGTCGCTCGATCGATTGCTGGATCAATGTATGGTGGGTTACTCAATATGAAATCGTATTTTCTGTTAGCCGGAATACCGACAAATAAATTTGAATGGTAGATCTGATAACGGTCAGAATCAATCTGGTTTTCTTCACAATTTTTCTTGATGGTAGGGAGGAGTCGTTTGCTCAGTTCACTAAAATCAACCTGTGCATTCGGGATTGCCCTGGCAACCGCGACACCGATGCAGCCACTGCCGGCACAGAGGTCGAGGATTCGTGGTGCGCCTGCAGACCACCGCCCACTCGACTCCTCATCTTCTTCGCCGCCCCAGCCAAACCCGCCCGGCGATAGTCGCTCCTGCGCTAAGTCTGACAGATCGGACTCCTGGGGTTTTAGTGTGGGTTGAATTGATTGCTGTTGCTTAATTATTGTTATGGCTTGATCAACCCAAAACTCAGTTTCGACCCGCGGAATCAGCGGGTGACTATCGAGGTGAATCGTACAGTTCAAAAAGGGAACATGCCCAATCAGGTATCCAAGCGGAGTCCCGAGCGCCAGCGCCTTGCAGTCAGCAAAAAACTCATCGGTTTTTACACCGTCATATTTCTCCTTAAGTAACCACTGTTCTTCTTGACTTTTCATGTATTTACTTGCAATATGCGTGAGTAACGTAGTTCTGTCAAGGAGACGAAAAGATGACTAATGATGTAGTGAACCGTTATATGCAACCGGTTGAAGCTTATGATTCTGAAATAAACGATTCCATCTTGCCGATTCTGGAGGCTGCAGCAAATGCTGCGCAGATACGGTATGACCGTATGCGGGCTGACACAATAGCTGCGGTTGAAGGGCGGGTGTCGATCGCAGGGCCGATTACTGAAAAGGAATTCTATCAGCTTTTTGCCGCACTTGACCGCCTTTCGGAAGAAGTTTACCTTTGTGAAGAAGTTGGTATTGACCAAAGCTCGATGTACCGCTGGCTTGATCAAACAAGCGCGCCAGATCATTGCGATCGGCAGAAGACACTGACTGACATCCTTGCATGGGTCAAAGTCAGGTCTAAAGCGACTGGATTACAGGTTGTGGCCAGGATTGTTCAAGATCAAGGCTGGGAAGATGCCTATCCAGAATTTCCCCAGACGCAAGCGATTTAAGTGCTCATTTGGTCGTATGATGAAAATCATGCGGCTTTTTTTAATATTCAATTTTTCGGTCAATATTCACTTTTCTTCTTGACCTTTTGTACAATATCTCTACTATGCAAAATGGATATAGAAACCTCAGGGAGAAGTGATGAACATTGAATCTGTCGGGATTTTTGATCTTCAGCAAGGGGATGAACCTTTCCAGTACTTGTTTGAAGATAGGTATCAAGCCTTGAGAATTACAAAACGTGGTAAACCTCTTGCTGTAGCATTACCATCTAATGAGTTGGTGATCAACAAGGACTGTTGGCTATTGCTACCAACTTGTAATATCTCAGAATTTAGAAAAAAGAGGAGTAAGGTTTTAAAGCTGGTCTCTGAAGGTTTCTTTATACGAGTTACTAGAAATCAGTGTCAGTATTTTAGCCTAGTTCCGGCTGAGTGGTTCTTTGATCAGCAAGAATTGGTTCGAGCTGCACGATGAAAATCGTGCGGCTTTTTCTTTATCTCAATTAAATCGGGTGTATACTGTTATTCATATATGTCTACACCAATGCTTGAAATCAAGAACCTGACCAAGGTTTATGGAACCGGGAAAGATGCTAAAACTGCTGTGCAGGATCTGTCGCTAACTGTTGAACGAGGAGCGTTTTATGGGTTGCTCGGCCCAAACGGTGCAGGGAAGTCGACTACTATTCACTGTATCACTGGTATTGCACAGCCGACCTCGGGGACTATTACTGTTGATGGGGTTGATGTGGTCAAGGATTATCGAAAGGCACGCACTAAAGTCGGTCTTTCGCCACAAGAATTCAACGTTGATATTTTTGCTACTCCAGCCAAGCTGATGGACTACATGGGTGGATACTACGGTATCACTAAGGCACAACGGTCTGAACGAATCGAGCAACTGATAGAGCGGTTTGATTTGCAAGAGCATCGCGATGTGAAATTTCAGAAGTTATCAGGTGGGCTCAAGCGGCGGGCGATGCTCGGGCGAGCATTAGTACATACGCCTGACCTATTAATTCTCGACGAGCCGACGGCAGGGGTTGACGTCGAGCAGCGTAAAGATCTGTGGGTATACCTACAGGAAATGAATGAGCGCGGCAAAACAATCATCCTTACTTCTCACTACCTGGAAGAAATCCAGTACTTGTGCAAAGAAATCGCAATTATTAACCACGGCAAGATCGTGGCACAAGGGACAAAAGAAGAATTTATGAAAGGCGGGAAGTCGGTTGAGGAGGCGTATTTGGAGATTACTAGGGAGGATAACAAGAAAGTTAGTAAGTAATTTTTCCGGGCGCTCCAAGGCCGCTAGGCCGGTCTTACCCTACAAAATCACTCACTAACTTTCTCTTATATATTTCACTATGAACACAATTGGACTATACACAATGCTCAGGCGGGAAGTAGAGCGCACCTTGCGACTGGTGATTCAGACGTTGATTGCACCGGTGGTATCGGCAACGTTATACATCTTTATATTTGGTTCTGTGATCGGGACCAAGATTGATGATTTTGCTGGAGTACCATACATATCGTTTGTCTTCCCAGGGGTGCTTATGCTCTCGATTATTAATGCGTCATTTTCAAGCGCTTCATCAGCCTTGTATTTTATGCGGTTTACCCGGGGGATTGAAGAAGTGCTGATTGCCCCATTCTCGTACCTAGAGATGTTGGTTGGGTTTGTTAGTAGTGCGATTGTGCGGGCGTTGATGGTAGCTGCGTTAACTCTTGGGGTGGGGCTAGCCTTTGGTGCTGTACAGCTGGTGAATCCTTTGATGTTTGTGTTGTACGTATCAGCCATAGCGGCGATCTTTGCGATGTTGGGGATCATCGTGGCCCTGTGGGCCGAAGGGTTTGAACAGTTGCAGGTACTTAATACTTTTGTGATAACACCGTTGACGTATTTGGGAGGAATCTTTTATAGCATCACGATGCTGCCAGCGTTGGCTGCCGATATCACGAGATTTAACCCCTTCTTTTATTTTGCTGACGGAATCCGTAGCAGTATGATTGGGTACAGTGAAGCAAACTCGGCAATAGGGCTGGCCGTGACGCTGGGGTTGGTGTTACTACTGGGTACAATTGTGACGCGACTTTTCCAGAAGGGATGGAAGATCCGATCGTAATGTGATTTAATTTAAAAGATAATGGGTTCTTATAAAGATGCGGAGGTACGAGATTGTTAAGTGAACAAAGAAGATGTAGACATAAGCTTGTTCTAAATCGAGTGACTACTGAATTGTGTCAGTACGGCAGTTTTTCTGAATGTCATCAGATATTGAGTTTTCAGATCTGTATGAGAAGCTTTATGGTTGATGCGGAAATGGACTGTATAGACAGGGTATGGAAGTTTTTAGGTCACGCAAACCATAAAATAATGCTTGCTTGGTCGGACAGAAAAAACCACCCTGATAGTGCTCATAGGCGGCAGGTCCTAGAAACTATTATGGTAGAGCTGGAAAAAACATTGTGACCCATCCACACAGCCCGGCGAGGTTTTCTCGTCGGGCTGTTATTATATAAGCAGTATGAATCCCGTTAGAGTTTATTATCAACCTTGTATAATGACTCAACGACCTATTAGGTACGGGTACATCAGTAGTCACTTATTTTAATCAATAAACTCTAACGGGATGAAATCAAACACTAAACTGTACGAGACTGCAGCGGCGCTACTAGCTAGCGGAAAAGGAATCTTGGCAGCTGACGAGAGTGACGGAACAGCCGGCAAGCGGCTCGATATGGTGCGACTCGAAAACACTCCAGAAAACCGACAGGCTTTCCGAGAAATCTTGTTTACCGCACCAGGAATTGAAGAGTTCGTTTCAGGAGTCATCATGTATGACTCGTCGATTCGAAACGAAACCAAAGACGGTACACCATTTACCGATGTATTGATCGCTAAAGGCATTATTCCTGGTATTAAAGTAGACACCGGCGTTAAAGATCATGAGAACTTTAAAGGAGAGGTAATTACTCAGGGTCTCGATGATTTGTCAGATCGCTTTGCTGAGTATTACTCTATGGGTGCGCGCTTTGCGAAGTGGCGGATGGTAGTAGATATTGATGGTGATGATACTCCTACCTACGAAACGGTCAAAATGAACTGTATGCAAATGGCTCGCTACGCGCAGATAGCGCAGGCAGCTGGGATTGTACCTATCGTCGAGCCAGAGGTGATCCATGCTGGAGACCATTCGCTGGCGAAAGCTGAAATGGAAACCACTCGAACGTTACAGATTCTGTTCCAGACACTACAAGAGTATCGAGTCGACCTTGGTGGCTTGATACTTAAGTCATCCATGGTACTAGCGGGCGACAAGCACCCAGAACAAACCTCAGCTCAAGAGGTAGCGCAAGCTACACTGCGCACCTTCCATATGAGCGTCCCGCACGAGTGCGCTGGTATTGTATTTCTCTCCGGCGGGCAAACTCCAGAGCGGTCTACTGAAAATCTTAATGAGATTGCCAAAATGGGATCTCAGCCTTGGCCGATTACATTTTCGTTCTCTCGTGCACTTGAGCAGCCAGTGCTCGATGCCTGGGGAGGCAAGCCTGAGAATGTTGATGCCGCTAAAGCAGCTCTGCTAGAAGTGGCTAAAAATAACAGCGCTGCGAGTTTGGGGCGAGTGTAAAATAAACAAGAAACCGGTGCCCTAAGGGCACCGGTTTCTTTTTATGGGAGGTATTGCTTGGTTGCACTATCACCTAGATCAAAACTTGTGAATTCGAGCTCTAGCGATATCTCTCTAGGAAAGGTCGAATCGAGAGCGAAGTAAACAATAGCCCCAAAGGGGCTTTGTTAGTCACGAAAAACTGCCCTAAGAAGGGGCAGTTTTAGTGTAACTCTGTAAGCGTTCGACCAGTTCCAGGAATCGTCGGCCGGCTCTCGCCGCCGATTCGGAACAAAGTAAACAATAGCCCCGATGGGGCTTTGTTATAGGCTGGGCTGAGCGTTGGGTGTCGTGCTGTTGCAGAGCTTGCTTGGCGTTTAGACTTCGAGCTCCAGCGATATCTCCCTAGGAAAGGTCGAATCGGGAGCAAAGTAAACAATAGCCCCGAAGGGGCTTTGTTTACTTTTTCTGGACGTAGACGCAGTGAGACTTAGCTACTGGGTTGAATTTGGTGGTTTCGTACTTCTTTCCCGGGTCTTTCTTGTTTTTGTTATTAAACCGTGTGTAGTACACGTGACCCTTTCCAACGCCATTAGCGTCGCCTTTACTTACCAACTTTACGAGTAAATCTTGTGACATAGTTGCGAAATACTACCAAACGGCAAGAAATTGTCAAACTTCTGTACAGTGTTTGCACTCTATCAACAGGCAAAGGGTGATTACTTTGACTGTTGGTTTGCACATGCGTGCTAGAATATAAATGTCTAGCGCATCCGTGATTATTAATATTGTCTGACTTTGTGCAAATGAAAGTTCTAACCTTTAGTTGGGAATATCCACCAGCCAAGAATGGTGGTCTAGGTGTCGCCTGTTTTGGCCTCACTAGAGAGCTCCTCGCCAATGGCGTAGCAGTGACTTTGGTGCTCCCAAAAACCCAAGAGACGCGCGGAGACGCGCGCGTTTTATTTGCAGATACTGAACGGTTGGTAAGGATGGGTGAAAACGCAGATCTTTTATTTGGTCCGTACAATCAGGCTTCTACCATGATTGAATCTATCATTGGCTACGATGCGACCGGTCGACCAATCTATCATGCTCGGTCAATCTTAGAAGAGGCACACCGTTTTGCGCACCAAGCTGCTTTGATCGCTAAGATGGAAGATTTTGACGTGATTCACGCTCATGACTGGACCTCTTACTTAGCTGGTGTCGCAGCCAAGGTCGCTAGTGGTAAACAGTTGGTGCTTCACGTACACGCCACTTCTTTTGATCAAGCCGCCAGCGACGATGTCGACCCTAGTATTTTTAAAATTGAACAAGAAGCCTTTGAGTTGGCTGACAAAGTCGTGACGGTGAGTAATTTTACTCGAGACATAGTCGTCAACAAACACGGGATTGATGCTGGTAAAGTCGAAGTGGTACATAATGGCTGTGATGCTGAAGAGGTTCGTGAATTGGAGCCGACGCTGGTCGAGCTCAAGCGACAGGGTAAAAAAATTGTCCTGTACCACGGTCGGATCAGTATTCAAAAAGGAGTTGATTACTTTGTAAACGCTGCGCGCAAAGTGGTTGATGTTGATCCAGATGTGGTGTTTGTTATATCTGGATGGGGAGATATGATCACGCAGGTCATCGAGCAGGTTGGTGCTATGGGGCTCTCCGAAAACGTCCGCTTCGCAGGCGCTCTGTGGGAAGAGGATCGAGATCGGATGTACCAGAGTGCTGATCTGTTTGTGATGCCGTCGGTATCTGAACCATTTGGTCTCGTGCCACTTGAAGCGCTCCAGCACGGGACTTCATCAGTGATTAGTAAGCAGTCTGGTGTGGCCGAGGTACTTACACACGCCCTCAAGGTTGATTTTTGGGATGTCGATGAAATGGCAAATCAAATTCTCTCAGCGTTACGTTATCCGGTGGTACGCGAACAAATGGTGCAAGAGGGCAAGATGCAGTTGCTTGGTATGTCATGGAAGATCGCTGCACAAAAAGTGAAGCGTCTGTACCAACATCTGGTACAATACGCAGTATCATAGCTTATGCTTACCGTCTGTCCTTATTTTCACGTTCACCAACCATACCGGGTAAAGAAATACCGGGTTTTTGATATCGGAGAAGATACTGAGTATTTCAATGATGCTAGTGGGACTGATCTAGATAACCGATTTATCATAGAGAAAGTCGCCCAGAAATCCTACCGACCGACCAACAAGGTCCTCAAAGAGCTGTTGGATAAACACCCTGAGTTTCGGTTCAACCTGTCTTTTTCTGGGACAGTGCTAGACCAGTTTGAAGCCTACGCGCCAGATGTGCTCGAGTCGTTTCAAGAGCTGGTTGCAACTGGACGGGTAGAGATTCTGGCTGATACGTATCACCACTCGCTTGCATTCTTTTATTCGGTACCAGAGTTTAAACGCCAGGTACAAAAGCACGAACGCCGCATCAAGCAGTTGTTTGGCGTTAAGCCGCGGGTATTTCGTAATACTGAGTTGTCGTATCGTAATGACCTTGCTAAATGGTGCGAGGACAATGGATACCTCGGAATCATGTCAGAAGGTTGGGAAAAGTACCTCGGCTGGCGCAGTCCTAACTACCTGTACCATCCACCTGGCTGTAGCAAAATCAAGGTGTTGTTAAAGAATTACAAATTGTCTGATGATATTGCGTTCCGCTTTGGTAACAAAGAGTGGGCAGACTGGCCGCTATCAGCTGATACGTATGCTAACTGGATAAACTCCTACCACGGTAATGGTCAGACGGTGAACTTGTTTATGGACTACGAGAGTTTTGGTGAACACCAATGGGAAGATACTGGGATCTTTGAGTTTCTCAAAGTCGTACCAGAGATGCTCATGCGACACCCTGATACAAGCTTTAAAACTGCTACCGAGACTGTTAAAGCGTATGATACTGCCGGAGAGTATGACGTGCCAGACATTCTGACTTGGGCAGACACCGAGCGCGATCTAACTGCCTGGATCGGTAATGACATTCAGCGTGATGCAATCAAGGCCGCCTATGGCATGGAGGAAGACGTTATGAAAACTCGTAAGCGAGACTTGATCGAAACCTGGCGGAAGCTTCAGACATCGGACAATTTTTATTATATGTGTACCAAGTGGTCCAATGATGGTGATGTCCATGCGTACTTTTCACCCTATAAGTCACCCTACGATGCGTACATCAACTACATGAATGCGCTCTCTGATCTCAAGCTACGCGTCGCTCATGTGCTCAAAGAGAAGGAGGTAGTGCCTACCGCAACAGAAAATGATGCAGAAGCAACCAAAGAAACCAAAGAAACCAAAGAAACCAAAGAGACCAAACCCGCACCCGTCGACCAAGCAGACCCACTGCCTAAGGATGACGTAGAGGATGATCTTGCGTCACCACCTCCTACAGAGCCAGATCCAGGTTTCTTCAAAAATGCCTGGGATCGCTTAAAAAAGATTTTCCCAGACGTGTCGCCCGAGCGGAAATCGACATGATACACTACTAGTATCTTTATTCATTTGTTCTTATGTTCTTGATCTATGCCAACTAAAAAAGCCCCAGCTAAAAAGTTAGTTAAAAAAGCAGCAGTTAAAAAGCCAGTAGCAAAAAAAGTTGCTACCAAGAAGAAGCCAGCAGCCAAGAAACCAGCTACAAAAAAGGCTGTGACTAAAAAAACCTCAGTCAAAAAGACTAGCAAAAAAGTTGCAAAACAGCCGGCAAAAGACCTATTGTACGCTTCAGATGAGCAATCATTCTGGGTGACAAACGGTGAGATTCTAAACAGTCTTATAGCGTTGCACACTGCGCTTGATGATATGCCTAAGGACGTATTTGAATTCCATGCCACAGGAGACCAGAACGATTTTTCGGTCTGGGTAGAAGCCGTGTTGTGTGACGCTGATTGTGCTGCTGATCTCAAGAAAGCCAAGTCACAAAAGAGCGCCAAAACCACTGTTGCAAAGCACCTTAAGCACTACGCAAAGTAGCATGGCCAGGTCCGTTACCGTCGGAAACGGAAATGTGCTGGTCGGACTTGACGCTTGCGGGCAGGTGCGAGATTTGTGCTACCCGTTTGTAGGGGAAGCTAACCATGTCAGTGGAGCAAGTGGAAACTATGTGCACCGGATTGGAGTATACGTCGATGGACAGATGTCGTGGCTCGATGATCCAGCCTGGAAAGTGACTATAGGCGGAGAGGAGCATACCTGTGTTGGATCTATGTTTGCTGAAAACACATCACTTGGTATAACGCTAGCTAGCCGAGATACTGTTCATAATGAACAGGATGTTTTCTTACGCAATTTTATTATTACTAGCACCAAAGGCGACGCTCGAGAAGTAAAACTATTTCTAGCTCAGCAATTCAGAATTTCTGAATCTAGACGCGGTGATACCGGACTGTATGACCCAAGAGTCGGTGCAATCATGCACTACAAAGGTCAAACAACCTTGCTTGTAAACGCTATGATTGAAGGAGTGCAATTTTCTGAGTACAACATTGGTTTGTTTGGCATTGAAGGAAAGGAAGGGACGTGGCTTGATGCAGAGGATGGTACGCTCGAAAAGAATCCAATCGAACACGGTTCGGTTGATTCAGTGTTAGCGCTCACCTGTACTCTGATAAGTGGAGAAAGTAAAAATGCTCACTACTGGATCGCGTGTGCTAATTCAGTTACTGAGGCTCACGAACTCGATGCTCTTGTACTCGATGAAACCCCTGACGCTCTAATTACTTCAACCGACGCCTACTGGCAAGCGTGGCTCGGCAAAGAGTCAAGAGACATGACTGTGTTGCCGGCGTCTTTGCGGACACTCTACAATCGATCGCTCATGATCATGCGAGTCCATACCGATAACCGGGGTGGAACGATTGCTTCTTCAGACACCGATATGTTGCACCATGGTCGAGATACATACAGTTATGTGTGGCCCCGAGACGGAGCGATGATTAGCCTGGCCTTTGATCAAGCAGGCTACCGAGACGTCACTCGAAGATTTTTTGAGTTTATGGCCAAGTGTCAAGAACCTGCCGGATATCTGATGCATAAGTATCGTGCTGACGGAGTGCTCGGTAGTTCATGGCACCCATGGATGATTGACGGAGAGGCTCATCTGCCAATTCAAGAAGATGAAACCGCTTCAGTATTGTTTGCTCTCTGGAAGCATTACGAAAAGTACAAGGATATCGAATTCATAGAAGATCACTACAACAGCTTCATCGAGCCAGCAGCTGAATTTATGTGTGAGTACATTGAACCCTCCACAGGTCTCCCACAGGCCTCATTTGACCTTTGGGAAGAAAAATACGGAACTTCAACCTACACCAGTGCGAGTGTGTATGCTGGGCTTATGGCTGCAGCGAAGTTTGCGCAGTTGCTTGGCAAGGTGGGTCCAGCAAGGGAATTTGAAGCGGTCGCAGCCAGAATTAAGGCTGCCATTGGGGAGGTATTGTTCGATACTGCGTCTGGCTCGTTTGTAAAGCATGTGTTGCATAAAGAAGACGGACTAGAATATGACCGCGTAATCGATACTAGTAGTCTCTACGCTCTGCAGTTATTTGAAGTATTTGAGCTCGATGATCCAAAGGTCGTCAGTATGCTTAAGGTTGTCGAAGAAAGACTGCTGGTAAAAGGCGCTAGCCATGGTTTTGTACGCTACGAAGCAGATAACTACTACAAGCAGCACGACGCAGCTAGTCCTAATCCGTGGGTGATCTGTACGTTGTGGATCGCTCGTTACTATATCGAAGTAGCTAAAACCGTAGAAGATTTGAAGTACCCGTTAGAGCTGCTCGAATGGACCTCATCACACGCCAGTAGTAGTGGAACTCTGTCAGAACAAATGCAGCCAGACACCCGCGAGCACCTTAGCGCCTCGCCATTAGTATGGAGTCATGCTGAGTTTGTTCTTGCATCGCTAGCATATGTAGAAAAGGTGGAAGAGTTGGAGAAATGAGACGTAGCAAACCCCAAGCGAACTTAGGGGTTGCTTGGGGTTTTATTCGAAGTGACCACCGTTGTCAGCGATGTCGTCGGCAATGCTGTCGGCACAATCAATGCACCAGCCAGCGTTGTGACCAAGTGAGCGTCTGATCCGAAACCCAACAGGGGAATTTATCGGCATAGTCACACCGTCACTATCCCACAGCTTGGTAATGGTGATTTCCATCGTAGCGTGAGCTTGCTTGTCGCAACACGTGCACAGAAGACCTTCTGGAGCCAACTGCTGCTCAGAGACTTCAGCCTCGAAAGAATATTCTTTATCGTGCTCCGAAGTATGATGTTGTGTTACTCCAGCTCCAAAATGATGTGCCTGCGCAGGTGAGTACAGACGCGCCAGAGCCTCACCACTGAGTGCTGACTGGAGTGTGGGTTTGCCATTTGTATCGTATGTAATGTTCAATTCTTGCATTGGTTCTCTCCTGTATATGCAATAGCTTTATGCGATGTATTATACACCTTTTAAGCTATATGTCAATACTTGTACGGTGAATCGACCAAGCTAGGCTGGGGAGGGGTTCTGCTAGTCGTTCACCGATTAGTTTAGCTAAGGTGCGCATATAGGTGCCGCTGCTGGCTGTGCAGGTAAAATGGGCGACGGTGTACAGCTCAGGGAGTGAGTTGTCTGTTTTGATTTTGTCCCAGTCTGCTCTCACATCGGTTCGGCGGAAGTTTTTACCAAGGTTTTTGCTTTCTTCGGTGACCTCCGGAATAGTGTCGATTTTAGCTCGTGCAATGTCATACACATCGGTCCGGGATTTAGTTTCGATAGAATCAAGGGTAAGGGAGTAGATGGTCGACTTTTTGGTAGGAATGTCGATTTCGTCTAGTCGACCTTCGAGGGTCCATAGGTGCAAGGGTTTTCCTTGGACAGTCCGGCTCGAAAAATGAGGGTAGGGGAGTTCGACTTCACTGGTTAGGTTGCTGCAAATTTGTGTGAGTTGTTCCTGTAAATTTTCAGGTGCTGTAAAGACAACTGATTCCAAACGACCGAGTACATCATGTGTGTCAGACCCAATTCCAAATAGAACTGAGAATTCGTAGGTTTTATCGAGTGCTAGGTACTGATCCTTCTTTTTACATTCCTCACCAATAAGTACGAGCAGTTTCCCCGACGCCATTGGATCGAGGCGCCCAGCGTAGGTGAGTGGCACATCAAAATACTCCGGGTTTTGCATCAACCGCCATGATTCCATCGCTGCCAGCGGTGTTTCGCCAACAGCCTTTTCTACTATTGCGTATTTTGGGAGTTCCATTAATTCGATCGTAGCATAAATAGTTGATTAACCCAGTGGATTGCCACCCAAAAAGGAATTGAGGATCAGTAATAATACAAACCCTCCAATCGCTAACAAAATAAATTTCATATACAGATTATTATACACAAAGAGCTAATATTGACTTGTGCATGTTCTTGAATCAGAAAAGTAGTGGCAGTTTGAATGGGAGTGACTTACTCTTAGGGTGTCCAACCAACTTAAACTTATGCAGGTTCGTCAACTTGACTCGGTGTCTCATGGGTGTACTATGCAGTCGCAAAGACTCCCGATTTCTTCTACGTACTCCTGAGGATTTGCATTGTAAAGCAAATTGAATCAATTTATATGACTGTACTCGACCAAGTTCTCGAAGCGGAACAAGCAAGCGAAGCAGCTGTCACAGCTGCGCGCGAAACTGCTGCCAAAACTATCGCTGACGCCAAAGTAGCTCGCGAAATGGCTATTGCTGAAGCTAAGACTGCTGCGCTGGCAACGGTTGATAAAGCGACAACAGAGGCCCAGAAAAAAGCTGATACAGAAGCAGCTTCAATCCTGGCTACAGCTCAAAAAGAAGCTGACGCTGTAAAAACAGCTCTAACTGCCAAAGCTGCCGAGCTAGAGAAAAGTGTGGTAAACGCATATAACGCTGGCTAGATAAATATATGGCTGTCGTAGAAATGCAAAAAATCCGAGCAATTGTTCATCAACCTGACGTTGATGGATTTTTGGCGTGTGTACAGCGTCACGGTGCTATAGAGTTTACTGCCGTCGGAGCTGAAGGAAAGTTGTTTGATCTGTCAGGAGCGGCTCCACACGCTGCGCTATTTCCACGAGTGCAGCACGCACTAGGTTTCCTCTCAACTTACGAAGAAAAACGAGGGTTATGGCGATCGCTTCGTGATGGAAGTCTTACAACTTACACCGAAGAAGCAATCAGAAAGCAATTGGCTGACACTGATTCAATCGATATGATTGTGCGTGACGCAGAAGCGATCCAGGTAGAGCTGGCTGAGAAAAACTCCCAAGTACAACTTCTAGAGCAACAACGAGAACTACTAAAGGTTTGGACGCCGGTAGTTAATCGGCTGTGTGATTTTGACACTACTAATACTACTTCGATTTTGGTTAGTAAGTCAGCAGAAATCAAGTTGCCGGTTATCAATGTACTTGAAGCAGCACTGTCGGATAAAAATGGTGAATATGCTACTGAGTTATATGGACAAAATGTATTGCTAACAGTGTGGCGTAACGACCTAGAAGCCGTACAAACAACACTTAGTGAATCTGGTCTAACAATTGTTTCTCGTCCAGAAGGGATTGAAACAGCTGAAGTCACACTCACTGCAGTAGAAGAACAACTAGCAGCTGCAAAAGGTGATCAGGGTCAGGTGCATGATCTTGCAAAACATACTGCACATACTCACCTACATCAACTACGGATAGCTGGGGAAATTCTAGAATGGGAGCAAGGACGATATGCAACTTTAGCGTCTGGGAAGCGAACAAGTAGCACAGCTGTATTTGAAGGGTGGTTGATGGCTGATCTAAAAACAGCAATCGAGTCTGACCTACAGGAACACAATATAGCCGCTCTACTCGAAGAAGTTGCCGCTAGTGCTGACGAAGTGCCTCCAGTTGAAATTAAGAACAACCGCTTCTTACAACCATTTGAGGTTGTGACACGTCTATACGGAATGCCAGGGCACAAAGACCTCGATCCGACACTCTTCCTGGCTGGGTTCTTTTTCCTTTTCTTTGGTCTTTCGTTGACTGATGTTGGGTACGGAATCACACTGATGGTGGTTGCCACAATTGTACTGACTCTGTTTAAGGTAAGTGACGGTGTGCGAACATTTATGAAATTGCTCCTATTTATGGGGCTTGGATCAGCGCTACTGGGGATGTTATTTGGTGGGTATCTTGGAATTCCGGCTGAAGCGCTACCAGGGTGGCTGCAAGCAATCCAGATTTTTGACCCGATTGGAAACCCTCTTCCTGTGTTCTACCTTGCACTATCGCTGGGTGTATTCCAGGTGATGGTTGGAATGTTAATCAAAATCTACAGCGAGTACAAAAACGGACAACTAATCGATGGCCTACTCGATCAGACACCGTGGTTGTTCTTATTTACGCTTGGAATCCTGTTTGTTGGGATCGTGACTGGATATGTAACGTTTATAACTACTGACACAATCGTTAAGCTGGTATACCTAGGGTTTGCGCTTGTAGCTATTACCGCTGCTCGTAATGCCGAAGGATTGACGGGGAAACTGATCGCAGTTCTAGCCGCTCTGTACAACGACACAATCGGATACTTCTCTGACATTCTTTCTTACTCGCGTTTGCTTGCTCTTGGTCTGGCGACATCAGCCCTCGCTTTTGCAGTGAACCTGATCGCTGAAATTGTCAGTGGTACACCAGTAGTTGGACCAATCCTTGCGATAGCTATTCTCATCATTGGTCATGTATTTGCGCTGGTGATTAACACGCTTGGTGCATTCATTCATAGTGCCCGTCTACAGTTTGTCGAGTTTTTCGGCAAATTTATCTCAGGGACCGGTCGGTCTTTCGCTCCTCTAGCTCGAAGCAAAAAACACGTTACCACCCAGATGGAATGATCTGGTTCAGGTAGTGATTAAAGAACACAAGAGACTTAATTAACATTTATTTAACAAACATATTATGGAAACAATGATTGGAGTAGGACTAGTATTTGCCGGAGCAGCTATCGCAGCTGGACTTGGGTTTGCTGGTTCAGCAGTTGGAATGGGACACGCAGGGCAAGCCGCTGCTGGTGTTCTTGGTGAAAAACCACACCTATTTGGAAAGATGCTACTGATGCAGGCGCTTCCAGGTTCGCAGGGTATTTACGGGCTAGTTGGAGCATTCTTGATCCTCAGTTTCTCAGGCATCCTAGGTGGAACAGGTGCGGTTGAAATTAGTACAGCGACAGGGATACAGTTCCTTATGGCTGGACTACCAATTGGAATTTCTGGATATTTCTCGGGAATGTTCCAGGGATTAGTAGCAGCGTCAGGAATCTCAATGATTGCAAAAGATGAGAGTAACCTTGGTAGTGCGATCATCCTTTCAGCGATGGTAGAAACATGGGCAATCTTCGGAGTCCTCATCAGTTTCATCCTTCTGGTATCAATCGTCTAGTTATATGAGCACACAAGCATTACTAGAAAAGATCGAAACAGCTTCAGCTCAGTCAATCAAAACGATTGAGGCAGAAGCAACCGCCGCAGCAGTAGCTATCAAGGCTGAAGCTGAAGCTTTGGTTGCAAAGATCAACACTGACGCAGAAGCGACAGCTACAAAAGCCGCCGCTGCAGTTGAACGAGCAGCTTTGGCAAAAGCTCGTCAGTCAGGGAAGCTCTTGGTACAAACAGCTCGCCGTGAAGCGTTTGATGCCGTCATGCAGGCTGCTAAAAAAGCTGCAGTAGGCGATGACGCAACACAGACCCAAGCGTGGGCTGACAAACAGGCTTCTCTCGAGATGCACTTGTCAAAACAACTTGGCTAATTAGTACACATTATGAACACGTCTTACGTTTACAGCGCCAGCAGGCTTAACACATTGGGTACTGATCTACTCTCACAAACCGATATGGATCGGCTGATGGTTGCTGCGCCTGGTGCAGAACTTGCACAAGCACTTAAAGAGACCTACTTGGCACCGTACGTGCTGCAAGTACCAAACGAAGACGTGGCCGAAGCAATTGAAGCGACACTGGTTGAGGCAAAAAAATTGATTCACCGGATTGCACCTGAAGGCGATCTGTTTCGAGTGCTGTGGGTGCAATACGACATCCATAACTTGCGTGTGTTTGCAAAAGCGGCCAAAACTGGCAAGTCGTTTGATGAGGTGGAAACGTTCACTTCAAAGCGCGGGATTTATACTCCGGCTTACTTGCATACACATGCAGTTGACGGAACCCTTAACCGGCTACAGATTGACTGGCAAACAGCCTATGATGCTGCTATGCGTCATGTAGAAGCTGGAGAGTTGGACAAAGTAGACGGTGTGTTTGATGAGTTGTTGTTCACAACCATTAAACAAACGGCACAAAGACATGGTGATGCATTCATCAAACGTTATGTTGCAGCTGTGATTGATATGTACAATTGCAAAGCAACATTGCGGCGGTTACGTCTTGGGATTGCAACTATGCAACCAGAATTTGTGTCTGGTGGCACGTTTGCAGCTAGCGAGCTAGCAAGTGCTGACGCTGTTACCGCTGCGTTTGAAACCTTATCGCCTGGCTTCTTTGGTTCTGCAATCGAATCATACAACCAAAGCGGAAACACGAGTGAATTGGATGCTCAAATCGACAACTACCTGGTTACAATCACCCGGTCAGCTGCGGTTGATGTGTTTAGTTCTGCTTCACTTGTGTTGTATTACTTGCGTGCTCGTCAGGCTGCCACCAACATTAGAACTATTGTCGTTGGGCGCAACAGTGGCATGTCAACTGAATCTATCAAAGCTAATCTACGAACTGCCTATGTCAACAACTAATCACTACCGTTTGGCAATTGTGGGACCAACTGACATGGTGTCAGGGTTCCAGGCGTTAGGAGTAGAAGCATACGACGCCACTAATCCTGCCGAAGTACTGCAACAGCTACGAGCAATCAAGAAAATTAGCAATGATCCAGCTGACGAACGAACCTACGCAGTAGTGTGCGTGATCGAAGACGTGTTACAGGGTATCGATCAGGCAGAGTATGCCAAAGCGGTCGAGGGAGCACTACCAGCAGTCGTTGTACTGCCTGGTCCAGCCGGTGCAACTGGAGTTGCAATTGAGCGACTGCGACTGCTGGCTCAAAAAGCCGTTGGGTCATCCCTCATCTAGAAGCCGAGTTCAGAAACTCTGGCAGCAGCACAAAAACCATTTTGGATTGCTGCCAGAATTTCTGGGAAGAATTAATTATCAAAGAGGACTGAAACCAAATACAAGTAGTACAGTTCGAGGCGTAAGCAATTTTGTGAGAGAATCGTAGTCAACCTACGGTGACCGAGCAAAATTGTGTAGCAACAAAGAAATGTGCTGATTGGATTCTGGTTTTAAAAGAAATTTTTATTATGACTGAAGACAAAGATCAAAAAGCGGGAGAAATCATCCGCGTAACTGGACCGCTTGTTCGGGCAACTGGAATGAGTACAGCTAAACTGTACGAGGTTGTTCGAGTGGGCGAGGAAAAGCTCATGGGTGAAATCATCGAGCTACACGGCGAAACAGCCGCTATTCAGGTATACGAAGAAACAGCTGGAATCGCTCCAGGTGACCCGATTTACCTAACAGGCCGAACTATGTCAGTTGCTCTAGCACCAGGACTACTTACATCTATTTACGATGGTGTGCAACGACCGCTAGCAGCAATCGAAGAAGCGGCGCAAAGTCCGTACATCAAACGAGGGATCGAAGCTGATCCAATCGACATGTCAAAGGCATGGGACTTTAAACCGACTGTAAAGGTTGGTGATACCGTTGGCGAGGGTGATGTACTTGGAACTGTTCAGGAAACGACTGTGATTGTACACAAGGTAATGGTGCCCCCTGGAATGTCAGGGACTATCGAGTCTATCGAGTCAGGTTCAAAAAACGTCACTGAAACCATCGCTGTTGTAAAAACTACTGAAGGTTCAGAATCTGTTTCTATGCTTCAGTACTGGCCAATTCGAGTTGCTCGTCCTAAAGCTGCAAAAATCTTCCCAAGTGTGCCACTTCGAACTGGTGGTCGTTCAATCGACACATTCTTCCCAATTGCTAAAGGTGGAGCTGGGTGTATTCCTGGACCATTTGGAGCCGGTAAAACAGTGACTCAGCAGTCTATTGCTAAATACTGTGATGCTGAAATCATCGTGTACATCGGTTGTGGTGAACGAGGAAACGAAATGACAGAAGTTCTAACAGAATTCCCACACCTACTTGATCCAAACACAGGTGAGCCGATCATGAAGCGAACAATCCTCATTGCGAACACATCAAACATGCCAGTGGCTGCGCGTGAGGCTAGTGTGTACACCGGAATCACTATCGCAGAGTACTACCGAGACATGGGATACAACGTCGCCCTGATGGCTGACTCGACGTCACGTTGGGCAGAAGCGATGCGTGAAATTTCAGGTCGACTAGAAGAAATGCCGGGTGAAGAGGGGTACCCAGCGTACCTATCGTCGCGAACGGCTGAATTCTACGAACGAGCCGGAATGGTGCGAGCACTTGGAAGTGATGGGCGAGAAGGGTCACTGACAGTAATCGGTGCAGTGTCTCCTCCAGGTGGAGACCTGTCTGAGCCAGTATCACAGTCGACACTACGTGTGACTAAAACGTTCTGGTCACTTGATGCCGGACTGGCGTACAAAAAGCACTTCCCATCAATTCATTGGTTAAATTCGTACTCACTCTACACACCAAACTTTGAGAAGTTTTGGGCGGAGGAGGTTGCTCCGGATTACAGCGAATACCGAACCAAAGCACTCGAGCTCCTTGGACGAGAAGCATCACTACTTGAAATCGTACGATTGGTTGGTATGGAGTCACTGAGTAACGAGGAGCGATTGGTGATCGAAGTATCACGAATGCTACGAGAAGACTTCCTCTTCCAAGATGCATTCTCACCAGACGATGCCTACACACCACTTGATCGACAATACGGAATGCTCAAATCGATGATGACATTCTACGAAGCTGGATTGCCTGTGGTAACGACTGAAGACTTTGATTTTTCTACCTTTTCAAAGATCGATTCATACGCTCAAGTTGCAACCCTCAAGGATCAGCTGACTTGGACAAAAGATGACTTTGCAGCCTTCCAGGACAAAGTCCGAAGTGAGATTACTGGCCTAGTAGCTAACGCTGCCTAACTCCAAAAATATGAGTAAAGAATACAAAACAGTTTCTGATATTGCCGGACCACTAATGATCGTGGAGGGTGTTGAAGGAGCTGCCTACGAAGAGCTGGTAGAAGTAAACGTACCAGGTGAAAAAGCACCCCGATTTGGAAAAGTGCTCGACACGAGTAAAGGAAGGGCAGTGGTGCAGATGTTTGCCCCAACAGCTGGAATGACAACTGAAAATACGTCAGTTCGTTTCAAAGGCGAAACCCTTAAACTGGGTGTTAGTTCAGACATGCTCGGCCGAGTATTTACCGGTACCGGTGAAGTAGCCGACGGTGGACCAGCGATTATTCCAGAAGAACGTCGGGATATCGCCGGAGATCCAATGAACCCATACTCACGTGAATTCCCAGATGACTTTATCCAAACTGGTATCGGTTCGATCGACGTAATGAACACGCTCGTGCGTGGACAGAAACTACCGATTTTCTCAGGAGCTGGACTTCCACATGCTCGCCTTGCGGCTCAGATCGCTCGTCAGGCAACCGTGAAAGACGGGGCAGAATTTGCGATCGTGTTTGGAACCCTTGGAGTTTCGTTTGAAGAAGCAGAATACTTCCGTCGAGAATTTGAAGAAGCTGGAGCGCTCGAGCGATCAGTACTATTCATCAACACTGCAGCCGACCCAGTGGTAGAACGTATTTCAACTCCACGTATGGCGCTGACAACCGCTGAATACCTCGCGTTTGAAAAGGGGATGCATGTACTCGTGATCCTTACAGACATGACCAACTACTGTGAAGCCCTGCGTGAAGTGTCAGCAGCCCGAAAAGAAGTTCCAGGACGTCGAGGATACCCAGGGTATCTATACACCGACCTTTCTACCCTCTACGAACGAGCCGGAGCGGTGAAGGGGAAGGAGGGAACTATCACCCAGATCCCAATCCTTTCGATGCCGGATGATGATAAAACTCACCCAGTACCAGACCTTACAGGTTACATTACCGAAGGGCAGTTCGTGATCTCACGAGAGCTGTTTGGTAAAGGAGTGTTCCCACCAGTGGACGTACAAGGTTCACTGTCACGACTCTGGTCAGCCGGAGTAGGGGAAGGAAAAACACGAGCCGATCACAAAAACCTCAAAGACCAACTCTTTGCGTCATACGCAACGGGTCGAGAAGTGAAAGAGTTAGCGGTGGTGCTTGGAGAAGCGTCACTCGATGCAACCGACCTCGCGCACCTCAAATTCGCTGATGCGTTTGAGCGAGAGTTCGTCGGACAAGGTGAATACGAAAACCGCAGTGTTGAAGAGTCTCTCGACAAAGGCTGGGAACTACTCAAAATGCTACCACGGACGTCACTCAAACGTGTAAAACCAGCTGAAATTTATCAGTACATTGGTAAAGAAGTGGTAAAATCAGAATAATGAAAAAACGAGGTGCAATTATCTTTACTAGCTTTATTTTGATATTTATCATCGGCATATCACTACAGTTAGATCACTATGTTGCCAATGCACTTTTCCCAGTATGTAATGAAGGTAGTTGGGGTATGCAAAAGCAACAGTGTACATGTCGAGGTGTTGTTTACAATGCAGCACCAAACGTTCATGATTATTATAAAGATGTTTGTATCGGAATAATTACTAAAAATCAAAATGGCAATCCTTAAAGTCAGTCCCACCCGTATCGCACTCCTGACGCTCAAAAAAGAGCTCAAGACAGCAAAGAAGGGTCACAAACTACTCAAAGACAAGCGAGATGGACTCGTGAAGAAATTCATGGCGATCATCTATGAAGCGCGGGACGTTCGCGAAAGTGTCGAGGCGCGCCTTGGTTCTGCGTTTGATTCATATACTCGGGCTAGTGCGATGACCAACGCAGCATCGCTTGATACGGCATTTCTAGCACCAAACGCCAAGATCGACCTAGATGTAAAAATCAAAAACATCATGTCTGTGAAAATTCCTGAATTTCAGATCAGTAAATCAGGTTCAGCGTTCTCGTACGGAATGCTGGAAACCACTGGTGACCTCGACAACGCGATGGTTAAATTTGACGAAGTGTTTGTCGATATACTTAAGCTAGCAGAACTGGAAAAAGCAGCCGAAAACCTAGCTGAAGAAATCGAGAAAACTCGCCGGCGTGTATCAGCGCTTGAAAACGTCCGGATCCCAAATTTTGAAGATACAATCAAGTTCATCACCATGCAGCTTGATGAACGGAATCGAGATGCAGTCGTATCCACCATGAGAGTTAAAGCTATGATCGTAGCCAAAGAAGAGCAAACTGCCTAAATTGGCGAATCTGTACTGTTTTCGCGAGTTGATCTTCGTCACCGTGCGGTTGCACGACTCCTTGATCAAATCGCTGCAACCAGCACATCTTCATCCAATTTATACAGTTTGTAGAAATGAAGGGGAGAGAAGTGACGTAAAACAGCCCACCTAAAGTTAGAGACAGAAACCCGTTGTTTGCAGCTAGTAGCGCTACTGTAATATTGCTCTAACTTTAGCTGGGCTGTTTTTGCTGTTGGGGTACTAGTCATAATCTACAGAATCACCCCCTCCATCTGTTCATAGATATTCGTTGAACTGTCTGAACCTCACTTTGCTGTCAGACTTACCTGCTCACTTTTTTCTAACTCCATCCAGATCGATGTAATGATCTCGGATAGAGTTTCACCCCCCCCTAAGCCTCGTTAATCAGCTACAAAGAACATCCCAAACATTCCCATGGCTCCTGATATTGGATCGTCTGAATGGTTGGTGTATGTTGCCTCGAGTCGTAGCACATCACCGGCTTCAATGACTATATCTTCTTCCTTGTGCTCGGTTTGATAGTGGTATGGATGAGGTGAAGATTTGGTTGTTTGGTAACTTAAGATATTTTGACCATTCAAAAATATGTCCAATTTTTCACCACCTTCCCAGCCATGAACGTGACCACCGGCATACACTATGCGGCCTGGCTTGGAGAACGTGTATACAAATGGGTCGTTTGCGGTGTAATCTTGACCTATTACATACTCGTTGGTGTTGGCTGGGACAGTAAAAATAAAGCTGTCATTATCACCAGAGCATGGGTTATCCGTCAGTTCTAGCCTTATATATTCGGCTTCCGTAAGACTATCGACTTCATCGGCCGGGGCTAGTGTGAGCTCAATTGAGCCTTGCACATTATGTAAATCTTCTGCGTCTGCTGTTTCGGGATTATGGAACATCACATCGAGCTGAAGCGGTGCTCCAGCTGGTACAAAGACCGCATGTCCGTCAGGTAAACTAAAGTTATTTTGGTACATTGTGTCGCTCCCAATTGATAGCATATCTCGCCAGTAGATACCTTCACAAGTAACACTTCGCACATCTGGTCTAAAAATGTTTGCGTGATGCAGGTTATAGAATTCTGCATTAGATACGTTAAATGTTTTTCCTGTGATCCAGAGGTCAAATGGCACTACTACTTGGCCAGAATTAACAGTTATATGACCAGCATGGCCCATTCCTGGGGCAGATGGGTGTACTGGTAAGGTCTCAATTGCAGCCGTCGAAATAACTATCTTTTCAGCGCTCACATGCGTCATGCCGGCATTTGTAACGTCTACCGCAGTACTGGTATGGTCGTGCTGATGCACATCCTCGCTTGGTTGTGTGGTGTGATGCTGATCATCGGTTGTCACCACAGCTGCTTGGTCTGTGGTGCGTGAGTCGTGTGTTGATGTGATATAGATCACTCCAGTACCAACAGCAAGCACTGATGCAAATAAAATCAGATTGGTTGCGCGTGTCATAGGTCAATATAGTAGCATGTGAGTGAGTGTGTGAGGTGTATTAAACCCGAAGCTTACAAATATTGTGTTTGCAATAGTAAAAAGCACTTGGCAGCGCCAAGTGCTTTTTACTATTCCGTAGTGATTTAGTTATTGATCAGGTCAATCTCTGCTTCAGAGGATACTCCTGCGTCAGCGTCTAGCACTTCTTCGTCCCCAGTAGCTTCTTCGGTGTCCATTTCTGCTTCAGAAGGGTTCACTTCGTCAGTGGTGGTTGCTCCTTCTGCAGAGTCTACTTCTTCGCTACCATTCATCGCTGCTTCTGTCTGGTCTGCTGCTTCTTCAGTCTCTGTTGTTTCTGCTTCTGCAACAATTACGTCGATCTCTGCGTCTACGTCTGCATCAGTTTCGTAATCTTGGACTGAATCCTGGACCGTTTCTTCAACATCCTCGATCGTATCAGCTACGATGAGATTCAAGCTCCGACTGCTTCGATTGTGTCCCTTGTTTAACCGGGCTTGTACATCAGCCTCGACTGCAATACTGTCTACTGCACTAAGTGTACTTTGGTATTTTACCAATGCATCTTTCAGTCGTAGTAGGCCGTTTGCTAGCTGGGTACGTTGAGCTTGGGTCAGTTGGGTATTTTCTGACGCGGTAGCCGCTGTGTTGATAGCGTCAAGCCGGGTGATGATTTTCACCTTTGCTTGCGTTGCTTGTGCTTCGGTAAGGGTTCCGGCTGTTACTTGGGCATCTAGATCTGCTAGTTCATTTTCTAGTTCAGTTACTTCTGAGTCCACCGTGACTATATAGTCAAAGGTGTCTCCAGAATTAAGGATGAACCAGGCAACTGCAATAGCAGCTAGAATGACTAGTCCAAAAAAAATTTTATTCATGTTGTTAGTTGTGGTTATGTTAAATAAGCCCCTTCTAAGCACTATACCCTACATTAGGTAAGTAGATAGATTCGAGTGACAATTGCTGATGTATATGACGTGCATTCAGGTGGTATCTTTCACAATCTCGTCAATTGACTGTAATTACTCTGGATCAAAGTTTTTGGTCTTTGTGAGGAGGGAAGTGGTGGTATCAAACTGAGCTACAGCCAGCTGTTCTCTTTGTGCTAGTTGCTCAATATCGTACCTATTTAGCTGTAAAATAGTGGTTGCAAAGGCATCGGCGTCTGCGGCAGTCGCTGCTTTGATGTATGTACCGTCAGCTGTAATTGTGTCAGCAATAATGTGATGGTGAGTACCTGTTGTGTTTTGCCACACGCGTCGGTGCGGGCTAGAAGCGGCAAAACCTTGATTGTGTAATTTGGTTGAGGTGATGGTTGTGCCGGGTTTAGTCGGATGTTCGAGATAAATTTCAACCGCTTCACCATTGTGGTGGGTAGCAAACATGTCTCCGCCACCATTGATCAGAAACTGCTTCAACTGGAGTGTTTCTACAAACTCTCGAGCCAGTAGGTCGATCAGATAGCCTTTTCCAAAACCACCAAGGTCTATGTTGCCGTGCCGTAATGTAATCATTTCAGTCGTAATACTCAGGTCTGTGATTGGGTTTCCAGGAATGTCACCAGATTGTGTATCCTGAAAGGAATATGTAGCATCATACCCCTTAGACTCGAGAATATGACCTGTTAGAAGGTTAAAATGAGTGTCAGAGCGTAGGTATAGTTGCTTACCGTACTCGAGTAAGCTGGTGAACTCTGGTGTAGGGTTTGGTAATACTCGATCACGGTTAATGGTTGTGAGAAGGGAGTCTGACTTAAATCGAGAATAGTTATTTTCGTAGGTGGATACAAACGTAGCGCAGAAATCAAAGATTTCTGCGCTACGAATCTCGTTTAGGTCGTCAAAAATCTCAATCCACCACGTGGTACCAAGAGCTTTGAAAGACCACTTCATCAGATTACAGTTGTGCCTTAATTTCTGCTACTCCTTCGTTGAAGGCTGTTGATGTGAGTGACGCTCCGCCAACTCGTGAAAGTTGAATGTCGTTAATATTTTTTCCGATTACTTGACTTGCGTACGCATTGTCAAAGTTAGAGTGGTTAGGAGTCTGGGCGGCAGCTCCATCGTAATCAACGTTCGCATCCACGACTGTTTCGCCATCAAGTTCGAGCGTGATCAGCATTTGGTGCTCGGTTCGATTGGGGGTGAAATACGAAGCTTGTGCTGTGTATGTCTCGGTCGATGTGTCAACTTCTCCAGCAACCTCCGATTCAGCTGGATTCACCTCGTTGCCCTCAAAATCCATTGGGGGTGGAGTTGTTGGTGGAGTAAAACCTTCGGGAATGTTATTGGCTGATTCAGGTCGCATGTCAGCCGCTTCTTCTATAACAGGGTCTGTGTTGGCGACAACCGACTCCTCAACTGGCTGGCGGAATAAAAGTAGCGCTCCAGCAGCAACAATCATAATAACTAAGGTAATAACGTACGGCATAAAGGGAATGAATTTAAAATAAAATTGTTTATACTAGTATAAAGTATGATCACTTTTATATCCAGCTCACTTTCTAACGTACTAGCAATACCAAACCGTCTCACGGACAAGATTGGAATGTATCGTCTAGTCACGGTATCTTTGTTTGCGATTTTTGCCTGCTCGCTTTTGGCTAGCGCTTTTGGAATGCTGGCTTACAGTATTACTGCTCAATTAGTGTCCGTGGTACTGGCTCTGGTGACTGCCTTGGTGCTCAACGTGGTGATAGCAAAGATGTTAAGTATCCATGCCAACCACGAGTCAGCCATTATTACGGCATTGATTTTGTATTTTATGATGATTCCGTACACGGGTCTGCTTGCTAACTGGGCACTACTGGCGGCTACGACACTCGCCATTGTTTCTAAATACGTGATCACCTATCGAAGGCAGCATATCTTTAATGCAGCAGCATTTGGTGCGGTGGCAGTGGTTGCGCTTGTCGGTGGGTATAATTTCGCCACTGGTACGACGTACAATACGGATATATTTTCTTGGTGGGTGAGTAACCCGGTGCTATTTTGGCCGGTGTTGCTCGCTGGGATTCTGATCGTATCCAAGATCAGACGATGGGCGATGATTGGTTCATTTATGGGTGTTGGATTGCTCGTGTTCTTGATCGAGTCATACCGGCTAGGGATTCCACTCGGCGGATCGGTCTATACGTACTTTTTCTCGTTCCCGACTTTGTTTTTGGCATTCTTTATGTTGACCGAGCCATTTACCACTCCACCCAAGACTTATCACCAGGTGTGGTATGGCGCTTTGGTGGGAGCACTCTCGAGTACGATAATTTTTGCACCGTTCATTTCTATGACGCCTGAGTTAGCGCTGATAGCTGGTAACGCGTTTGCGTATACGTTTAGAACTCGTCGTAAGTTGTTTTTAAAATTGCAGTCTAAGCGGCTAATCGCAAACGATACCTGGGAGTTCACTTTTTCCAAACCAGACGGTTTCTCGTTTGAGGCGGGGCAGTACGTCGAGTGGATGTTGCCACACCAAGAGGTAGATAGTCGCGGCCCGCGGCGCTACTTTACGATCGCATCGAGCCCGACCGAGTCGGTCGTACGCCTGGCGCTCAAGGTCGTGCCGGCTGATAGTGATATGCGCGGCAGCTCATACAAACAAGCTTTGCTGGAACTTGATGAAGGTCAAGAGATTATCGTCAGCCAGTTAGCTGGAGACTTCACCCTGCCAAAAGATACTGAAACAAAACTAGGTTTTATCGCTGGTGGAATTGGTGTTACACCGTTTTCTAGTCACCTATCCTTTATGCGAGACAGCGGCAAGCAGTATAATACTCGGCTGTACTACTGCTACAACACGCTTGGAGAGTTAGCGTATCTAGATGAATTCACCAAGTTGGGTGAGTCTATGCCTCTTATCACTATTCCAGTGATTGCTAAAGAAGAAGTGCAACCTCCACACGAGCGTGGGTTTGTGACCGCCGAGATGCTCGCTCGGCGTACGCCAGATTTTAAAGAACGAACCTGGTATATTTCTGGCCCACCCGGGATGGTTAACGCGTATAAAAAGCTACTGCAAGAATCAGGTGTCCCACGCAAGCAAATCAAAACCGACTTCTTCCCGGGGTTGGCTTAATTACTACCATTCGATTGGGGTGATTTTGTGTTGCTGGAGATACTCATTTGTTTGCGAGAAGTGTTTGCTGTCAAAGAAGCCGCGGTGGGCAGATAGTGGCGAAGGGTGCGGTGCGGTCAGGATCAGGTGTTTTGACTCGTCAATCAAACTAGATTTAGCTTGGGCGTAGTTGCCCCAGAGGATAAATACCACGTGTTGCTGCATATCTGAAATCATCTCAATAATGTGGTCGGTGAACTGCTCCCAGCCTTTACCTTGATGTGATCCCGCCTGCTCAGTCTCGACCGTGAGGGTGGCGTTCAGCAATAGCACTCCCTGATTAGCCCAGTGCGAAAGATTGCCGCTTTGCGGGATTGGTATACCGACGTCGCCTTTAAGTTCCTTAAATATATTCATCAGCGACGGAGGGATTTTGGTGCCGCCTAAGACAGAGAATGCTAGCCCCATCGCCTGGTCTTTGCCGTGGTACGGATCCTGACCCAGTATGACGACCTTGGTATTTTGGGGTGAGCAGAGTTCAAGCGCGTTAAATACCAGCTCTGCCGGAGGGTAGACTGCGGGGTTTTTGATCAGATAAGACGCCTCAATTTCGAGCATGAGTTGCTTGAAGTAGTCCTTGTTAGTCTCGGCTCCCACCAGAGTTGTCCACGGCTTTGGTAAATCAGGAATCATTACCTTTAGTATACCGGTATCATGTATAAATGAAAGAAATGCGTGAAGCTCGCAAGCGAAGTATTTTAAAAGCGCTGACCTGGCGGGTGATTGCAACCAGTACCACGATGGTGCTGGCGTACGCTGCCACGGGCGACCTCAAGGTCGCTGGAGCTATTGGGGCGGCGGACGTAGTAATCAAACTATTTTTTACTACGTACACGAACGCGCCTGGGGTCGCATTCCATGGGGGAGGAATGTCCATTTTGGGAAAGGGTAGAGATAAAAAATCAGCCTATGATGCTGATTTATTTTTGCGCGTGCGAACACTTAGTGCAATAGTTCCGTTCTGTTTTGCTCGTTTACCCATACCAGCTATTGATTCGAAAAACGTAGCGGGACGTATTCCATTAGGCGAAGGCTCTGACAAAATGAGTGAGTTCGCTCGTAATTCCTTGAGACGTTTCTGATAGAGTTTTTTTTGCGTCGCTCTGTTTGGTCATTAATTTTCTCCCTGTGCTCTACTAAGAAAATAGCATATTTGTGCAATGATGTCTGTTACTTCTGACACCCAGGGCAGTAGTGCGTACCACGACCCGCACAGCGTGTCTTTTTGATTATGTCACCGCAGCGTTTGCACACTTTACCTTGTTGTCCGAAGACCTGTAGATAGTCTGTGAAGTTACCAGCGTCACCGCCAGTGTCGACAAAGTGTTGGAAGGTGGTGCCACCGACTTTGATCGATTCATTCATAACGTCACCGGCGGCTTTGCATAGCGTAGCAGCCTCGGCCTTGGTTACTCTGTCAGAGCGACGCATAGGCTGTATTTTGGCCCGCCAGAGGGCTTCGTCGACGTAAATGTTTCCCAACCCAGCCACAAAAGATTGATCCAGCAGAACGGCCTTAATCGGGGTCTTGCGCTTTTTGAGTTTCGTGGCAAACCACTGACAGTCAAACTCGGGGTCGATCGGCTCAGGGCCAAACTTCGCCTTGGCAAGGGCGACCTCAGCGGCTGTGGCGAGCTTGGTGTAGCCAAAGAGACGCATGTCATTAAAGTACAGAGTGGTGTGGTCAGTAAAATGAAATGCTACACGGGAGTGTTTGTGCGGAAAATCACGTCCGTCCGATTCGCTCATGCTGTGACCGCCGCCTGATATAGCGCCTGTGCTATCTACATAAAAAAATTGCCCGGTCATTTTTAAGTGCGCAAGCAAAAATAAATCGGATTCGCCAATAAAGGAAAAAATCATCAGCTTACCAATGCGGTCAATTGTGGCGATTGTTTTGCCACGCAGTCGATCATCGATTGTCTCGTTGTGATTCACGATTTTACTATGAAAAACTTCAACCGAATCGATTTCTTTTCCTTTTACTTTACGCAACAATTGTAGTCGGACGGTCTCAACTTCTGGCAGTTCTGGCATGCATCAATAATAACAAATTAATAAACGTACAGAATTGACTTATGTCACAATTCTCACTAAGTACATTTCTGGGTAAAACTCTGGGGATAACTAGAGTAAAAGACTGAGGGTTGGTTGTGAATAACCCTCTCCAACTTCAAAGAATTCTTAATGTTTTGTGATGATTGAGTATGGTTGCAAGTAAGGTGTTAAGTAATTGTTGGTGTACGTGAGATTGTGTTCCGAACCAGAGTAGGATTCCTACAGCCAGCCGGGGAATATAGCGCAACGGTACAATATATAGTAGTGCCAATTTTCTAGGTGGCTTTACGTGTCTTCAATTTATTAGCGAGTATTTACTGTCTTTTTCTTGGGGTATTTTCGTATACCCTGGGTGCAGCCAACTTCTTATAATCCCATTGTCTGGTTATTTCACCTTTGTTATTAATGATTGTCACTCTGCTTGGTCGGTGTTTAGTAGCGATTATCTTGCTGTAGTCTATTGCTTTTTGGTAGCCATCAATTGTGAACTTTTGTAACAGTTTCTCACCAAACAATCCGGCCTGCGTGACCCAGATTTCGCGGTACACTTTATCAGCTCTAATTCGGTACTTTTTCATACGTTTAAGTATAGCAAGTCTATGGTTGTAACTTGAGCAAAAATCTGTAGAATAGTGTCACTTGTCGAAAGGTGAGTAAATATTCCGACGTAGCGAGGCAATGAAAAGCAAACAGTTTTGCTTTTCATCCGGTCACGAAGTGATTACTCGGTATGAATGAATATGAATAGAGTAAAGGGAGAGAGTTTACTCTGCCGCGTCTAAGACCACATAACCCGAGACGGTAAATACAGGAAAAGTGATCACAAATATATAACATTCCGACGTAGCTCAGCGGTAGAGCAGTTGACTGTAGGCGTGAAGCAAATGCTTCAAAAATAGCAGCCTTGTCAGGTAACTGACATTGCAAACGTGGTGAATTGTCTGGAAACCCTAACGTAATAAGTCGAGGGCAATCAGCAGCCAAGCCTTGGAAATTATTCCATTGAAGGTTCAGAGACTATCCCGAGAGGGAGTAGCCCCAGAAATGGGTCGAAGCGCCACGCATCCTTTTGTCTTAGATAAAAGGATGATGATATAGTCCACCCTTTAGAGAAATCTTTAGATACGTGTAATCAATTGGCCGCAGGTTCGAATCCTGCCGTCGGAGCCAGTTAGGACTATCAGATAGTTCTAGTACTAAATTGAAGGGAGAAGCTAGGGTAAAACCTAGCTTTTTTCCTTGTACAGTAGGGTTCTGAAGTAGGTAATTCAAAAACGCTCTTTTTTCTGACACTTCAGAACAACCATCAAAGATAGATTTTGCCCTACGTGCTACAGATATGACTGTAGCTACTGTTGTTTGGTAGTCGAAGTCAGCTTTTCGATACTCTGACAGCTCGATTTCAAGTAGTTGTAATTTGTCTGCATACTCTTGATGTTTCGTGTCATATATATCCTTAGTAATACTCTGGTCAAGAAAAGCATCGAGTAGTCGGTCATCTTTCTTTTTAAGATCCTCGTATTCGTTTCGAATTCGTTTAAGTTGTGATTTATGAAAAGTGACTTCTGCTTCAGTAGTCTTTCTTAACTCTGCCACTAGCTCAGTTTGTACTTCCTCAGAGATACTCTCAAAACGCTCTAGAACGTCATAAACGGGCTTTAGGAGGTCTTTTTCTGGCACATACACTCTCTTACAAATTCTCTTTGCATTAGTGCAAGAATAGTACGTATAAGTCTTACCACTAGGTTTGGTTTTTATCTCAGCACTCATCGAACAGCCACAATTTGCACACTTAGCTATACCTTTAAAAATAAAGTCCTTCGAAGCAATCTTGCTACGATTGTTACTTCTATTAGATCTGACCTCCTGACATTTGTCGTAGAGCTCTTTCGTGATTAGTTTTGGATATTTGTGGAGGTAGCTACCATATTTAGAAATTGCGATACCACAATAGAAAGAGTCCTTAATAATCAGTTCAATATTACTTTTTGAAAGCTCATTACCATCAAGACTTCTGAGACCTAATTTTGTTACTTCAATCCTGATACTTTCGTATGAATGATTTCCAGTTGCGTGAAGTTCAAAAATCTTACTAACTAAATGTCCTCGGATAGGATCTATAATAATGTCTTTCCTTAGTCGTTTTTCGGCATCGAGGACAACATTCAGGTATCCAATTCTAGCTTTGCCTGTCCATTCTCCATTTCTACGTTTCTGTTCAAAGGCACGCTTAACATTGTCGCTAATAGCGTCTGAGTAGTATTTAGATAGACCAAGTTTCATTCCAAATGCAAACTTGTCTCCAGCATTCATTGAATTATTTATAATTTGAGCATCAGAGACAAAATGTAGTTCGATTTCGTCACTAATAGCTTTTTCGTACAGCAATGCAACTCGTTTATCAAAAATGTTACGAGATAATCTGTCTACCTTATCAAAGCAAACAGCAATTTTTTCTTTGGATTTAGAAATGTCGTCAAGGATCTTGTCGAATTCATCACGCTTTTGTTTGTAAGCACTTTCGTCAAAACTGTACGTTTTGATTATTTCAAAATTATATCGAGAACAATGGTCTGTGATACGTGTGATTTGAGCAGGCAATGAGTTACCAGCTTCTTTTTGTTCCTCTGTCGAAACTCTGGCAACTACTATCGCTTTCATACCTATCTTTGTGTTGTTTCTACAAAATTTATAAATGAATTTAGTGGACTGATACGGTCTCTAAATTCTTGAGGAAATGTTCCAATGTATGCCTGTGGAACAACTAAATGAATACCGTGCTCGTACATTTCGGATAGTTGATTTGAAGAAATGCCTTGCTGAAGAGTAAAAAGGTGTTTTGTTTCTATTCTGTCAGCTTCATTTAGTACTTGTCTCCATCTATCTTTACAGGTTGTTTTTGATGCGAGTGAAATTAAACCTTCAGATGGGAAAGTCATATCGTGATATTCTTTACTTCCTGGAAAAATGAAATCAGGTTGTTTCCTTGCTTCAGTATAAACTTGTGTTTCGTACCGTACTTCACGAATTTTAAATAATTCTTCAAGGTGTAATTCTAGAGATTTTCCTGCACGACTCTTTCTACGATTGGCAATACTATTAGCCGCTTTGACAAAACTTTCTGTATCTTCAAACTTTGCATTGAGAATTTCTGAACATAATTGATTTTCGAGTGCTTTGAAAAAGTCATATTCTATTGAAACCCAGTCTAGGATTATTTTGTCAGGATTTGCTTTTATGTAAGCTTCTTTAACGCCGTAAGTGGTTTTAAAGATTTCTCTAGCTAAATCAGCAACTACTACTGTAGTTGGGAATTCTTTAAACGCTAGTGCTTTCTCTGTTAAAAGTGCATTTAAATCTTGTTGAATGTCTTTTAAACCATCAGTTTCAATGACTGCATTAGTATCCATTGGCGACATACCAAAGGTGTCAAAAAAGTCCTCCATCTCATCGTCAGTTCTCAAGACGTAACCTTCATAATCGCTTCCATCCATTTTGACTAATATAAGCAAATCGCCGATATTGTCCTCATTTAAGAATGGGAAATTGCGACCAAACCGAGTTAGTCTGTACTCGTTTCGTGTACCTACACCATAGTAGATAGCTCTACTATCAGTTTCAAAATCATTCTGCCACTTTATTTTGATAAAGTGGTCTTTATTTTCTCCTTTTTTGCCTTCAGTCTCAAAGAAAACTCGTGAGGTATTTTTGTGTATATGAAAACCAGACTGGTGCCCTCCAGTTGCACCGACATCATTTGGAGTAATGAATTTACTCATCGCAATTTCTCCATTTTTTACAGAAATTACTGCTTGTTCGGTGTTTTTATTCATAATGATTACTTAATTACTTTGACCACTTTCTTTGCTATTATTTCTACGACAGGGACTACAATTGAATTCCCAAACTGTCTGTAAGCTTGAGTGTCTGAAACTGGGATTATAAAATCTTCAGGAAATCCCATTAACCGTGCACATTCTCTAGGGGTTAATCTACGTGGATTTTTGTTGCGTTGTTTAATCAAAATTTCAGAGCCATCCTTATGGTATCTAGCACTTAAAGTCCTTGAGACACCATCGTGTGAGGGCAAGCCGAAGCCAAAACCGTTTCCTTTTTCTCTGTGTTTTTGTGCGTATCTTTGCAGATAATCCCAAAGTTTGTCTGACAGTGTGTATTTTGGATCAACTTTTTTATCAAGAATATCTTTGAGTTTAGGTTGCGTATCTATCACTTCTGGAAATTCAAAAACATAATCCTCTCCTACCAACTCTTTTCTAAAGCCGACCATATAGGTCCGCTCTCTATGTTGAGGTACTAATTTAGCTGCATCTATAAGTTTGTAGTCAAACGTATATCCCAATTCATCAAGTATTTTTTGTATAGTCTGAAATGTGTTTCCTTTGTCGTGGCTGATTATATTTTTCACATTTTCTAGCATAAAACCAGCTGGCTTTTTATCTTCAAGAATTCTTGCAATTTCAAAGAAAAGATTTCCTTGTTTCTCATCCTCAAAACCGTGCTTTCTTCCCATACTTTCTTTTTTGGATACTCCTGCAAGTGAAAAGGGTTGGCAAGGGAAACCAGCGAGTAGGATGTCAAAGTCAGGAATATCATCGCTGGCAACCTTGTTTATGTCTCCAAAAGCCTTGTCTCCGTGATTAGCTTCATAGGTTTGTTGAGAGAATTTATCCCATTCAGATGTAAATACACACACAGCACCAGCTCTTTCATAGCCAAGTCGAGTTCCTCCTATTCCTGCAAATAGGTCAATAAATTTTACTTTGTTATCTAGTTTTTTTGGCATTTTTTCAGAAAATCATTAAACTCCACTTTATCAATACGAAACTCCTTTCCAATTTTGTACGCTTTTAATCGACCTGAATTGATATAGCGATATATTGTCATAATATTCACATCCAATTTCTCTGCCAAATCTTCAGCCTTATAAAATTCTTTTTCGTTGATCATATCTCATTACGTATTATAGTTTACAATAGTTTACATTCCTAACTCTTATCAACGGGTAAAACCTCCCCACAGTAATCCTTCGAAATAGGCAAGTTTCTCTTCTTTTTCCATATTTGGGTTTTTTCTACATTCGTCTTCATAGCAGTTTGCTACCCATTCCCAATGTTCTAGCTCTCGTAGTGGGTGGTAGTCTCGTTGAAAGTTTAAAATGGTTTCTTCCAAGCTGATTTTTTCAATGTCCGCAATTTTTTCTTTGTAAGCAATTACTCTTTTAATAAAACCTTCAGGTAAGACCTCGTCTCTTGGTTGACCAAATTTTAATTCGGAAACTTTAACCATTTTTACTTTTTTCATTTCTATTTTTCTTAGCTTCTAAACCTCGTTTTATTCGTTGTGAATGCAGTCGGCTTTCACTCATTGCATACAAACTGTAAAGAGCTTCTTTTGATTGATTAGTTATTTGTTTTGTTTTCATAGTTTTTAATTTTGAACGTTTTGTAATTTTGTAATTCCTTCTCAACTTGTTTGACCCAATCCCTGAGATAGTCTTCAGAAATTATTTCACCGATTTCCTTTATATCTTTAGTTATTCGGTACCAAGTTCTTTGATGAGTGCTTTTTTCTAGGATGGATCGAAGTTGCCTTGTACCATTTCCGTCTTTTGTAAGAGAGTACAATCCAGCTAAATAGATTGCTCTGTTTGGCTTTGGTTTCGTTTCGGATTTCAAAATCTTAAGAAGCAGGTCTTTAGGCTTCAGTTCGAGTGAGAATACAGCTAGATTTCTATCTTTTATAAGTTTATTCCAGTAACTATTTACAATTTCTTTACTCAGATTTTTGTTAAAAATATCCGAGAAAGTTGGATCTTGATGCCTTCCATTTTCTGCAAGTATTTGTTTGAGCTTTTGTTTCTTGTTTAGTCTAATCTCAAATCTGAGTACTTCCTCTAGTTTATTTTCCAAACTAGAAAATAAACTTCTTTGAAATAACGTTGGTGTTTTATCTATCGCTCTTTTGGGTCTTTTTTGTAGATCTGCCATCTTGTCGTAAATCACAAATTGATGTGCTGTGGTATGTGCATAGAGACTTTGACCATCATTTAAGAACCTAGTCTTAGCGAAGTCAAAGCTTTTTCTTATGTCGATTTTGTTTAATTCTGAAATTATATAACTCACAGTATAACCATCAGAAATAGGGATATTCTTTGAATAATGTACCGAACTTACATTTGCCGTCTTTAGTACTGACTTTCCAATTACTACACCCATTTGAATAAGTCTTTCTTGGAGGGTGGTAATAGCTAAGTCAAAGTCGGAGTCATCTACTTCATCAAGATTATTGAGAAATAGGAGCTTTGGAATTGAGAATTCAATTCTTACGTTTGCATCGTCTCCAAACCTTCTTTTATAACCCGTTAATCTTGGAAAATAGTATCCCGTCTCTTTCTCAACTTTTGACGGATTTCGCACAAACTTCTGGTAAGTATCAGTTCTCGAATAGAGTTCCCAATTTGAAACGCCCTCAATGAACTTCATTTTATCCTTTGGAATTAGTAAGCAGATTGTGTCTATCATCTTGATTTTTCCTATATAGCTCTGGATTTTGCTTCTTGTCCTGCTTAAGAAGCCATTCGAATGCACCCACAAGTCGACCTTGCTCTTCGATAGAAAAATCGTTTAGTTTATTTTCTTGTTGTATCTCAAAGCCCTGCATATTGGTGCAGGGTCATAGTAGTTTTTATGTAAAGTATTGTATAAGAAATAAACGACCTACGTTCAGTTTCCTAATCTCTTTTCTTTCTCCAGTTGAAGGAGCTTTGAAATCTCAAAGTATACTAATTCATTTTCTGGATATACCTCATCAAGCTTCATTTTTATCTTTTTTGCCGTAAGTGACCTATTTTCCCAAATGAAATCGACTATTTCTTGTTTGTGCTTTCTTTTGCCAAACTTTAGCTTTTTCTCTGCATAACTTCGGAGGTAATTATTTTCAATGAAGTTCCACTTCTTTTCAATGTAGTCTATGACATCTCTCTTTGAAGCCATAGGATGTATATGCAATGCAATCGGGTAAGCATTTTTGAGCATTTCATTCTTTCCTGTAAATGAAGTTATTTTGTCGATTTTACTTGCTTCGTTTGTTTCTTCATCATAGGTATCGATCATCTTACACATATCCATATCTGCAACATCTTTAGCATATACACGATAACTTTCTGGCTCGTCTCTAAATAAGCTTTCGACATAGGTAATCTGATCACTATCTAAGAGATAGTTCTCTGAGAGAGAGGCT